>Ga0041059_1002095_pt1 | contig 15219 bp, 17 predicted proteins | sample AraColnosormetaG_FD_56232 | JGI IMG/M metagenome (GOLD analysis project Ga0041059, IMG submission 56232) | Arabidopsis roots microbial communities from North Carolina, USA - Col MF nosort | ecosystem: Host-associated > Plants > Roots > Unclassified | place: USA: North Carolina | collected...
AAAAAAAAAAAAAAAAAAGTTAAATGATGTAGTATTTATTAAAAGTATGTTTACTAAGTAAAATGATATGAAGTAATACTATATCAAACCTTTTTCAAAAAAATTAATAACATTCGTAACGTAACGGTTGAAGTGAAATATGAAAACTTATGAAATTAAATAATGATGATGTGTTAGTGGGAAAATTTAGATTTTAAGTCAATTTTCGACTAAACGACTAACTTATGATATTTCCAAAGTAACTATTTTTTTTTTATTAAATCATTAAAAAAAATTATAACGAAACGGTTAAAAGTAACAAATTCAAACTATTTAATGTAATTAATGATTCAAGTAATATATTAAAGCCATTGCAACTAAATAATGGACACGCTAAAATAACATTTTCTGACTAAACGACTAATTTGTGACATTTCCAAAGTGACAAATTTTGTTTTTTTGGTTAAATCAATAAACAGAATGTATAACGAAACTGTTAAAAGTAGCAAAAGTGAAACTATTGACAGTAAATAATGAATGCAAATTATGCAATATAATATATTTAAACTATTGAAACTAAATAATGGTGTAACATTAATAGATACACCAAATTTAAGTAAATGCTCCGACCAAACGACTAACATTTTGTTTTTGGTAATATCGTAAAATGACAGTTGAATCAATATTTCTCGTCCCGTATATTTAGCATTATTTTTATAGCTTTTCTTTTCAATTATAATCTTACCATCCTGTTAATATGTAAAATTACTTTTGGCATATAGTATCATACAAAAGTAAATATCAATATTAGGAACAAACTTAATAAAAATGAGAGACTTGGTTTTAAATTTGGATACATACAAACAAAGATAAAATTAAAGAAAAATCTTCAATGCTTGAGAAAAAGGCCATTAAAAGCCCATATTAGGCTACTAATTAACTTGAGAAGGTACGAAAAGGAGAGAGACGCCAAAGAGAAACCGCAAGAAAGCAAAAACTTGAACAACGTAGCCGAAGAAACATTATAAATACACACTCTCTCTCACTCACATGTTCACGCGTCTGAGAATTTTCTGAGTTTTCGAAGAACCATTTCGTGTGGTTTTTGCGTCGCGTGGTCAGAGGTAAACCAATATCTAACCGTGCTTTTTTTTGGGATAACATCAGACTCGCTAGTGTTTCTCTCGGGAAAATTTTCATTTGTATGATCATTTCTAAGTCATGATAATTCTGAATCCACGTTTTGAATTTTATTAGATTCAGTTTATTTGATGTTTTCTCGATTTTATTCTGGTTCTTTCTCTTGTTTAATATAGAGGTTTGATCCGTTTTTTTCTCGTTTTATGGATTTGAATCTTCACTTTAATGTTATTTAGACACTAGGTTTTTGATAATTCTAGTGTAAATATGTGTGTCCTCGAGATTGTCCATGAGAATCTCTTTAGTCTTTATAGTTGCTACAGCGATTTTTCTTATTTGGATGGAAGTCAGTTTCATAATTTCATTTTTTTCGTTTGGTGTCGCTGTTTAAACTTCGTTTCTGTCTTTGATAATTTCAAATTCATATTAAAACAATTATTAGATTGGATTAGTCTGAAATCCTAGATTTTTTTTGCACTAATGTAACAATCTACATTTGTGTTTGTGTATTGAACTAAATATTTTGTCTGTTCATTTATTATTTAGGAGCTATTCAATGCAAATAAATTATGATAGTTTGAAACTTAACAAAATCACATTTCTTGGTTTTGGTTTTATGTAGAAGGTTGAATCAGCAGAATCAAGACATCATGAACTCACCTCCTCCTTCTTCTAATGATGGCTTGGCGAAGCGAAAAAGAGGTCGACCGCGCAAAGATGAAAACTCAACTCCAAAACCGGACATGAATTTGGTAGGTAAGGTGGTTACTGGTGTAATCGAAGGATCTTTCGACGCAGGCTATCTCCTTAACGTTAAGGTTAAAGACAGTGACACCCAACTCAGAGGTCTCGTGTTCATACGGGGCAGAGTCACTCCGATCACTCCAGAAAACGACGTGGCTCCTCTTGTTAAAATGTACGGAAGAGAAGATATCAAGAACAACCAAACCGATCATTCTTTCCCTACTGATCAACCAATGCAAGATGCTGCTGTCACTACTACTGACATGGATATTTCTGAATCCTCTCGAGCTTTGGTCGTAGTTCCACAAGCGACCAATGGCCAAGCGAAGGAAGCTACGAAGGATGAAGATGGAGTCATTGAAGGACAAGCTGACACTCGGTTAGTGGAGTTTTTTCCAACTCCAGGCACAATGATGATGACTGCTCAACCAAATCTTGTCTTGGTACCGAAAGAGACAGAACAACAGAAAACAACTGGTGGGAGTCATGGATTCGATCTTATGGAAGAGGAACCAGTTCGTCAAGGAGAGAAGTTGCCAGAGGAGCTATTACATCTAGAGCTTGGAAACAAGACAACATTGAGTGTAGACAACAACATCTCTACAACAGAGGCGCCTGATCTATAAAACCTCTGGCTTTAATTTATAGTGAACTTTTTTGAAGGACAAGACAAGAAGGTAGATACCAATATGGAAGAAGAAGCTACTCCATCAGTGCAATAGTTAGAACTCTATTCGGTTGTTTTGGGGATATGTAACAAACCCCATTATATTTTGTGTTGTCTCTCTTTCAGTGCTTATTATACAGACCTCAATGTTGTCTTTTATGATACCCTTTGTTCTTCTGGTTTGCAAACATTTGTTTTTAATCTCTTCTTCTAAACTGACTCCATCAAATAAACCTAGAGCTGGCAACTATTAAGGCTATAATAATCGAGTTGATTGATTGAAGAGTTTAATTTAGCCACATTAACTGTTACTACTCAATATTAATTTGCACCGTGGAAGCCAAACATTTTCAAGACTATTGATAGAAAATACGAAACACTCACAAATACGAAAAAATGTGGTAATAAACTATTATCGAATCCATAGTAGCCAATATTTGTTTTTCTTGCCTACGGCTACAAATTAATCCCTTGAACTAAAATAACAAACGAAAATTTTTTTAACAAAAAAACAAACGAAATATTTATGACCGTCCAATCTTTCGTTTATAAAAAGTTGTTCTACTCTCTACTCTTGACTTTTGTCGGTCACGACCGTTTAACTGCGAAACCATTGCATATCTTCTTCTGAAATTCAAATCACAGTACCCAAATGCAAAAACTCTTCTGGGTTTTACAAAAAGTTCGATATTTTCCAGTTATTGTCTGATACCAATACTTTTTTCCTGCGTTCTTGTAGGATTAGATCATTTCAAAGTTAGCTTTGTTTTCACTCAGATCTGACTCATTGGTGGGGAAGTTTCAAGAATGGATTTGCATTTGAAGAACTTATTTGGTAGGTTTCAGGAACAATTCGGGTCAGGTCCGGGTCTTGGACCTGGATCCGGTGTTTGCTTGATGATAGTTGAAGGTATATCTTCCAACATTATTCAATCTATATTTAGAGCTTCAGCTTCTTTATACAGTAGTGAGCCATGGAAGAGGCTCAGACCAGGTCATTTATTCGGTGTTCGGGTTGGCAAAGACTCAGATTGGTCGGGAAAGAGACAGCCTTTTCAATGTGTTCAGTTCATAGGAGGTGATGGTGGTGATATAGCAATCTATATGTATAGGTCCATGAGCTATGCACTGAAAATGACTGATGGTGATTCATGGGAAATGGCTAGAGATCCTAATGTTGAGGTCTTTAGAGTTACTTATGAGCTTGAGTCATTGATGCTTCCTTCTAACAAGAGGATGGTTAAGTCTTTGTCTTTAGAAGTTTCTGGAACTGATCGGTTTCCGATTATGGATGTTGCGCGGTGTATGACCTCTGGTGAGCTCCAGTTCAGAAGCCCGACACTTGAAGAGCTTAGGCTTGTGTTTGCTGTGATGAAAGCTCTCTCTTTGGTTCATCCTTTGCTGCTTCAAGAGGAGAAGCAAGTCAGGGGATTGCCAAGGATGATAAAGTTTTCACCTTTTATTGAGACTGTCGATGTTCAGTGGCCATCAGAGATGGGTAAAGGTCATGATTTTGTTGCTGTTACGGTCTCACATCCTCCAGGTCAATCATATGAACAGAAGCGCGAAGATGACGAGTTGGAAATAGTTTCAGGCATGACCGCATGATCAATCTGCGAGTTGGTCAAGGTGGAGAAGCGGGTTTAAGACAGTGCACAATGTGTGAGAAAGCTATTCATAAAGATGAGTCTGTTTGTTGTAGCCATTGCCGTGCAACCATATACTGTGGTTTAGACTGCGAGAAACGGCATTGGCGAGAGATGCACCGGAGTGTTTGTAGTCTCTATGAAGCTATGATGAGTAGAGAAGAGGAGCTCAAGATAAAGATCTTCACTTTCTCGTGTTATGCTGAGAACCTAATGGCTTGGATCTTTAGGCATCCATAAGAAGGGAATGTGGAGAAGACAATGCAGTTGCTATTCCCACCAACCTTTTGGACTCTTACAGTGTTTTTCCACAGAGGCACAATCTGAATCATGGAGAGGGCTAGAGGACGGGGATTATCCACAAGATTTACCGATACAGAATCTGAACAACGGGCGTTCCCCGGGTATGATCCTCTTGTCAGATTGGTCAGACTACTATGATTTACTGTGTCTACCACGGTCAAGCCTTGTTTATGACATTCTCTGTTACCCTTTAACACTTTACCACATATTAACATCAGTAAGCAACCATCCCAAGAATCTGTTGCTGAAAGGGAAAGAAGTGACTGTCCATTACTTAGGTCCAGAACGAGAACTCGACTGGATCAAAGCATTTGCAGAGATCAATCACTTGCTTAATGGTTTAGGAACCGTGCAGATCATAATGATCGGACCTGAAGTTCCATCTGACTTATCTGGTACAATAGCAACCACCTCAACAACAAACAGTAGAGTTAAGGTGAGCTTTGTGTAAGGTTTGCACCAAGACGAGGTAACATACCTGACTTCACCGGATATCATTGTAGCCTTGAACTGTGACCTGGATGGGTACTCAAGCTGGGCAGGAGCGGTTGAGGCGGTGAACAATACGGGCATCCCCTGTTTCTTCACTGATAAGAGAGAAGAAGCTTGTGGAAATGCAAAGACAGTTTCGCGCAACGCAGGGCTGAATTTCTCTCATCCGGTTGCTCCTAACCCTTTCCGTTCACCTGTAAGGTCTTGTGGAAAGTCCAGCAATTTTCCCTGTTACAGCAACAGCTTCATCCTCGGGGTTGTATACATAAGAAGACTTGTCTAAATGTTGTGATAAGCATTAGAATTAAAGAAAACTTAGCCATTATGGTGGCAATCATGTTCACTTCTGTACAAAATCTCATACAATGTGGGCCTTTTAACCAATCATCCTACTTTGCTTGAAGAGATAATCCTTTCTGTTTAGACTTTTTCTTTTTCTTCTTCAGTTTTGGAGTAAATACAATACGGCTTTCTTTAATTATACATTTGACATCTTTATCATCATTAGGAATCTTTGATACTATTGCCTCTGCACTTTTCGAATCTCCTGCAGCTACTAGAACCTGATACATCCTGTGAAAACATATAAACCAAGAACTCATTATACATCACTCTCTCACCAGAAGAAAACTTTCTACTAAGAAAATTACAAAATCGTACTTTTAAATGTAGGAGATAAAAGAGCTCTTGCCTTAAATAGTTGATGACATTGTAAGGAAGTTCTGCACATTGGTACTCTTCCCATACCAGTAGAGCGCTCTGCTTATCTTTGGCATTGACACAAGCATGTAGAAGAAAATCCAGACATTTTCTTGAAGGACATAACTCAAGCTCTTCTTTCATAAAACTCACCAAGTCCAGCCCTACCTTCACATCACTAGACTCTGTTTCCGCTATTGACTTAAACACCTGATTTCAACAATAAGATGCCAAGAGTTAAGAGAATAATACACACCAGAATTTTCCAAGATTTCGTCGAGTCTACATATGAGAAATCTTGAGGTTATAGTATATCAGTTGACAATACGAACAAGTGAAAAGCATGTAAAGTTTGTGAAAAGCTTGTAATGTTTTTGAAAACGTATGAGAGAAGTAAAATCAGACCTCTTCAAACCAATATTCCACACCGACGTCATCCTTGGACAAGTGGTTTTTGGTCTGCTCTAACAAATCCAGAATAGAGCTACACAAAAGAGGTTGAATAAAGCACAGGATAACTAACAATGGTGTACAAGTAAACTAAACAAAGAACACGCATAATTCACCGTACCTTGATCTATTGTTGCGAACAGCAAACACGATAATTTTGAAGAAACCATCTATCCAAAATTTAGAATCACGCAGCTCATGAGTGAGTTCAACCAACGTTCCCAGCTCTGCGTTTGAATCAGAGTTCTCCTACAGAAAAATAATTTGAGGTCATTGCAACACGTTATGTTATTATTAATTCACTACTAGTCGGCTAATTAACGAGAAAAAAATATGACTGAAGTACAAACTTCAAACTTACTATAAGAGATAAGATAGCTTTTGGCTCTACGGGGCAGCGGAGTTTCTTCATTTCTTCATAAATACTTAAAGCCTCTGTTATATTTCCATTTGATGCCAGAGCAGATATAAGTACACTTTTCAGCTCATTGTGATCCTTAGCCGGAACTTCCAGGTCCATGAGCACCTAAAGTAACAAAGAAGCTTGAGCTCTTACACTAAATCATGAATATAATCATTCGAGAACTTTTGAAAGAACATATAATACGCATGCTTACCTGTTTTGCCTTTTCAAACTGTCCGCATGATGCATATGCTTTAACAAGGGACATGTAAACGTGCTTATTAACTTCAACTCCTGCTTGCTTCATCTCCTTATAATACTTTGAATAGGCAAAAAAAACACAGGTTATGTATGTATATCATCTCCTCATAATATTTCTCTCATAACCTAGCATTATTTATGTATGTATCAATGGGTAACAACTGACAACACAACAACAACAGAGACAGTGTCATAAGGTACTCGACTTCAAGATTAGAAGAACAAGAAAAGACTCGGACCAGGTAAAATATCAGTGAAATACAGTATTATTACCTTCGCAATAGTCGCCTCCTCGCCACAATAGTTTATTAGATAGCTAAAAGTCACCGAATCAGGTTTAACATCAGCTTCTTTCATTTCCTTGAGGACCTTTAAGGCACTGTTCACTTTTTTCTTCAAAACCATACAAAAATGTCAGTAAAAAACGACTCAAGCGACAATACGGAAGAAACAGATATGACCTATCCATCGTTCTAGAATTTGCCAATAATTTCAGATAAGGTCTAAAACTATATCAATTGTTTGACAACAGCTACCTGCCTAACCGATATACATCAATGCTACAATAGAAATTTACACGAGACATGGTTCTTTGCATGTTGCAACAAATTTCCATGCATATTTCAACATTAATGACTAAAGGAATATATGGATAACACTAAGACGATAGTTGGTGGATCCTATGATAGGTGAGACAAGGAAAAATGGAAAAGAGAGCTTAAGATATTACCTCCCGGAAATATCCTGCCATTATAGAATTGTACATGCTAGAGTTCGGTGCCAAATTGAAATTCTTTAAATTACCAAGCATGTTATATGCACCTTCAAACTGCACGGAACCAATAGGTTGATAGCAAATTGTTATGGTTGGATAACAAAAAGTTCTGTGAGAAACAGCATATTCATACTTCATTGCTAGAGTCTATAAAACAAAGTTCACAACCGGAAGGAACTTAAGCTGATAGAATTAGAAATAACTTACATCTTTGATTCTTATGCACAAATTTATAGATTTCCTGAAAGTCTCACTATTTGGCTTCACACTCTTGTTGCTCATTATTGAATAGATTCTTTGCACCTGAAACAGAAAATGTATGATCAAACGCAACTCTGTTTAACATGAGTATGAGAAAGACAATGTCAATGATCAATCAAGAGCATATCAATGACCAGCCTAAAATTAGCTGTGTTATTGTATTTAGAACTGATAAAGTCAGTCAACAAAAAGATTGGGACGAAATCCAAGGAACATGCTTCGAGCAAAAGGAGGCCGTACCAAATTAAACTCAAGAATCTGCTCAATGGCCTGTAACAATGAGTGCAGGATGTTTGCTGATATTACCAGACCTGCTTCACACATATTTTCAACTATATCAAGAGCAGTGACCACCTACAACACAGAGGAATTATCATTAGTCAGCTATGGAGCCAGAAGAGTATTGGAAATGAAAGTTGAAAATGACAGAAGCGTACAAATACCTCATTTGAGCCACAAAGATAACTGACAAGATTCTCATAAGATGTAGATGAAGGCACGATATCTAGTTCTTCATGCAACTTGTTAAACTTGAAAATGGCATCCTCTACCTTTAGTCACCAAAATATGTAAGAACATGGACGGTTAGGGGTTATAGGCTATCTTAAAAAGAAGCTTAAACAGCTTAGCGCTACTTAAAAGATGAGAGTGATTTCAATCTCATTTTCTGTAAATAGAGTCTGCTACCATTTCCGAGCAATAATAAGAATAAATTAATTAGCTACTCACTATAATTTGTACATTAAAAAAATGGCATAGGATTCAGAACAAATATTTGGTTGGTTCAAGGACATGGACCAAGTTTTTGTGGTATACCCAACATGAAAAGCAAGTTGGGACCTCACAATCTCAAGACCTATAGGATTGTATATTAAACATCATGTCAACATTTTAAAACTCATGGATATATCATTTCTCATTCTCGGGGAGAAAGAAACAATTGCCAATGTAAATGTGGTCGACACTAAAGAAATTAAATACCAAAAGTTAAGAAGAGAGATATTATTTAGCTAGAAGGTCTTAATGGATCAAGGATTCACGTTACTTTCTCACAGAAAGCTTGGGATCAAAGCGATTTAACACACTCTAGTTATATCTACTTCAATACCAAAAAAGATCTAGGACGAGAGTTGGGTGCAAGAAACATTGTCAATGAACAAAAATCACCATGCTAATGTTAAAATTTGATGCAAATATTCTAAAAACAAAACAAGGAAAAACCAGAGTTAACAACCGCATCAATAATTTTGCAAGCAATATATATAGAAAGTCCTCACCGTTGAATTTGGGATGCAGGTTGCATAGCTGAATATGAGATTTGAAACTGTCTCCACTCCATCTGGACATAGCAAGAAACAATGTTACAATCCTAATAAAATGAGTCATCAACGAACATTTTTAGTTTGCATCAAATATGAACTGGTCACTCCAACTATATATTGAGATATGCATCCACCTTAGAAATTCATAATACCAATACGGTAAAACAGCACCAGATTATTTCGATTGATTGGTAAAACAGCACCAGATTATTTCGATTGATTGGTAAAACAGCACCAGATTATTTCGATTGATTGATATCTCACCTTTACGACAGTCTCTTAGTTCCCAAAGTAGCTTCATTGCAACAGACTCCAACAGCGATTTTCCAAGGTATCCAAATATGCTCTTCAATGCGTCTGGTGAAGATACTGTTGTTATGTCGACAATTTCTAACAGCTTCTGAAAATTTTCCTTACTGTCTTTCTCGCACAGTGCAACCAAATAATATTCTGTTTTCAAGGACCAAAAGGTTACTTTGAGAGTAGAACAAATGAAAAACCAGAATTCCAAAATAACATAATATACATGTACTGTGGCATACCTTGTAGGATTGATAAACTTAGCCCACTATCATCAACTTTATTGCAAAGTTTGTGGATCTTCTCTTCGTCGTTGACTTGGATCCAAAGAAGCATTTCATAGTAGACAAGTCTCCCACAAGACTCAGGACATGCCTCCTTAATAAAATCCTTGAGAATTTGGAACTCCGCTACCATTTCCATATCAACTAAGTACTTAAAAAAAGGGCCATAAGCTCCTTCTCCAATAGAGAATCCAAGCTGTCTCATTTCTTTGAGATGTTCAATAGCCTTCCCAATTTGATCAAGAGCATATTCTGCATCATTGCTTCTCCTCGCACGTTGTATGCAAAGTTTAGTCATTGCATTGTATTCTTTCTCACCCGCTTCTTTCCCCATTTTAGTCAACACCTCAAACATAGTCTCAGTTCCCAACTTCCGAACACATCCCTTGGCAAGCTTCTCCATAATCTCAGACTGTTTGTTCTGGTAATTTTCTGTCAGCATCCTACCACGTGAAGCCTGCTTTGGCTTTTGCGACGAACAACCTTTCCTAGACAGTAAATCTAAGGTTTCCAATACGTTCTTCGGAAAAACTTTCTCGCCATTTCTTTCTCGAAGAAGATTATATCCAATAGATTTAACTGGAACAATCATTACATCACTCAGTGCCAAAGAAAAACTACCAAATGGACAACAGAGAGAGCTCATAAACAAAGAACAAGCACGAGGTGTACATACCATCTAACGCAGACGAGACCTGACCCGCAAGTGCCGGTTCACCAAAATCTACACAAAGGTACTAAGATTCATGATGAACCAAATTGAAAAGAGACAACTTTTAAACATTATCCAGGCCTAAAAAAGCAAGCAATTCCGAAAATGATTCCTTTATTCCACTAGCAGAGACGAAAGAGGTACCTTGACCAATGTTGGAAGAATCTTCCGGAGACTTAAGCGATGAGAGAAAATCCGGTATTAAAGACATTGACACTGTTCCACAATAACAAGGAAAGTCTCAATTTTGAAATGGCTCAATGGGAGAAATCTGCATAGCAGAGACATTACCTGGTCCAGTGTCTGAAATCAGAGAATCTCCGGCTACGGCTTTGGCTTCAACTTCGGCAGTTTTGGCAGCGTTTCTCATCGCAAAGCGAAATATCGCGCTTAAGCTTTTCTTCGCCTTTAAAGCCATTGTTTTTTCACATTTACAACAGTTAACAAAATCGAATCAAGGCCTAGAACGAAATCCCCCAATAACATGAGATCGGAGAAGAAGAAGAAGAAGAAGATGAATCATTCGGAACAAGTGTTTGATAAACCCTGCAAGATTTTGTGGTAGTGGCACTTATGTAATTAATCTTTGTAATTGAGGGTAATTGAGTAACTAAATATTCACTAAGATGGGTCGAGTAAAATTTCTCCTTTTTTTTCTTACGGTACTGCAAATTTTCCTCTTTGGTAAATAAACCGCGATAAAGTTAATATTATATTCTTCTTTCTAAAAATTGCAAACATTAATATCAGACAAGTGGCTATTTATCTGCAACTTGCGATGTCGAACCAAAATGAGTGGTTGAAAATATTTGTAATCGATAGAACATTAATATGAGAAACTAAAAATATATTTATTTGAAGGGAACCATAGTATTATCTAGTGGACAATAATAGTATAAAATACTTTATCGTCCAATCAATCTTTAAGCTTGTCGGGGGAAGAGAAAAAACACTTTAAACTAATTTTAGCAAGTATTTCTTTTTCGAGAATACAAAGAATTTCTCCACTCGTGAGTGAGTCGACACAATTGTTGGATTTTTTCTCATAAATCAATCTTCTCCCCACCCTATTATCGTCTTTTCAAGTGATTTGTACTTAATGTTTCATTTATTATCGACTTTCAAGTTTTTTATATTTTCAGGGTTAAAGATCAACTTTTCAAGTTTAGACAGCAACTTGCTCAAATGGTTCATGTGGGGTCATTTTTAACTATAAATAGAAACCCAAAAATCAATCAATCCACAAGAACAACTGAAAAAAGGAAAAGAAAGAAATCTATAAAAAAAAATGGATTTTCAGACAATTCAAGTGATGCCATGGGAATATGTTCTAGCTTCTCAATCTCTTAATAACTATCAAGAGAATCATGTTCGTTGGTCTCAGTCTCCAGATTCTCACACTTTCTCTGTTGATCTTCCTGGTAATTATAATTACTTATTTTCTCACTTTATTCATTACCACATATTGTAAAGAATAAATAATCTTGGATAATCTTCATTTTTTTGTATGTGTTCTGTTTTTTTTGTTTGTTCACTTCCCAACCAGGGTTAAGGAAAGAAGAAATAAAAGTTGAGATCGAAGATTCGATATACTTAATCATACGAACGGAGGCAACCCCTATGTCGCCTCCGGATCAGCCTTTGAAGACTTTTAAGAGGAAATTTCGGTTGCCGGAATCGATAGATATGATCGGAATATCAGCTGGCTACGAAGATGGTGTGTTGACTGTGATTGTACCCAAGAGGATTATGACAAGGAGGCTCATTGATCCTTCTGATGTTCCTGAAAGTCTTCAACTTCTTGCTAGAGCTGCTTAATAACGCGTTACATTGTTCTTCCTTGTCCCCCACGAGTTCAATCTTTGTTTATCTAAACGTCTTTAAAGGAAAACAAAAAAGAATGTGTATTTTTTTTTTCTTGGTATCGAACTATTATGTGTAGTTAGTATATTAATCCAAATCCAATGTTTATGTTTAAATCCTAATAAAAAAAATGGTTATATGAGAGTGGTTCCATCTTGGTATCGAACCATTATTTGCCTCTAAAATAACATCCATGGAAAATTGGAATTCCTCTACCATTCCCATATCAGCTAAGAACTTAAGAAGAGGCACATAAGTTCCTTTTCCTATACTGGATCCGCATTTGTTTATCTCTTTGAGATATTCAATGGCCTTCCTAATGTGATAAAGAGCAGCTTCTACATCGTCGCTTATCCTCATCAAAAATAAGATAGAAACATTTGAACTGAACAAAATTTATGCTAAATAATGCCAAAGAAAAACTAACTATTTTATGGATGAATGACTTTTATTTAATTTCAGTTATACTTTTAACATGTGCATCATATATAAGATACCACTACTCAAAAATGTGAATATAAATGTTGGGAAAGGTAAAAAATAGTGGAATTACGTTTTCAAAACGTAAAACGGTGACTATGTGGTTCCATGACTTCCATCTGACCGGCATCATTAATAGAGAAGCTGATCATTTGTGATCCCTTGAATTGACTCCCGGTAGCTTAGCGACTATACGATGAGAAATCTTCACATTGGTATTAACATTCTTAAGCTGAGAAGCCCTACTCTTAATATGATCTTTACTCTTCAAACCCTTCTTAGCTTTCCTTTCTTCAATCATGTTCATGTTGCCGATCATCGCATCATTATCTAAAAGAAGAGAAAATTCAAAAGCAGAAGTCATTGTTTTTGACATATTTGAGTTCAACATTGTGTGACACTATAGCTAAAGCACATGGAAACAGTCCAGCAAATGAAAACATTGGAGATGGAAATCAGCTAAAAATAAACCATACCGGGACTTGATACAACAGCGCGTGGACGTAGGGTTGGACTGGCTTTGGTTATTGGTTTTACTTCAATGTCAGCTCCTCTAATAGGCTTATTCATTTCTTTGGATTCACTCTGAGACATGAGGACACTTGGTATGTAAATCTTAGGAATCTTAGCCACGTATATTTGTAAATCATCTTCTTGATTATTCTCTGTCCCAACGAGAAAGAGAGAACATCAGAATAGATTCTTTTGAAACTTTGCATTCGGTTAAATTGGCAACAACAAAGAACCCATATCTTCCACACAGACATGATCTCTCTCAAAAACCAAGTCAATGTTCCTAATTCCTAAACATATAGCTAAAACATAGTCAACGCTAAAACCAAAAAAAAAAAAACAGAGTCAACCCTAAAATTCTAGCTCAAAATCTAAATGAGAGTCAAACTCAAAGGAAAAAAAAAAAAGAAGCAGAGAGAAATTACCAGAGACACGAGTTTGGAGATAGTTCGAGTTCAGACAAGAACCCTTCTGCTTGTATCTACCAGCTTCATTGTCAATTTTCACTTTCGGGTACACTACAAAAATTCCAAGAACAAAAAATAAGGAAAATTTAGAGAAAATATTCTGACCCTTAAACGTGGTACAGCTGATTTTTGATTCGTCACAAACAAACAATTGAATCGAAGAAATCGATGGTCAAATAACAAAAACTAAAAAAAATCCAAGCATAATGAAACCCACTTACTAGTTTTGGTTCCAATTTCGATCCAAAATATATATATTTTTCCTTGTGTGGTATAGAAACAACCGTCTGATTGATCGGTCTGCACAATTGCGTTAGGTTGGAAAAAGAAGAATATGAATGTTAATGAAACAAAGTCCCTTTATTGAGGTCAAAATATTCATGCTCATGTTTTAAATACGAACGACTCTTCTTCTCTCACCAGCCGTTAGTTGCTTCTTTTTTTCCATGTGACTTTAACTTCGAACTTCTCTTTTGTCAGAGGCTCATCACATGGCCTCATTAAACCACCCTTAGGGTTTGAACCAGGTACACGAATGATTCCGACAAGGATGGCATAGCTAAACTTGAACAGAGAATAATGCAATTTCGAGTGTATGTATATTGGGCTAAAGGGCCCAAACGTAAGGCCCAAATTAGAAGAGTGTTCCAGAGAAAAGGAAAAATCTGAGAAAAGATTGAGAGAGAGTCAGAAAAAGCTGTTGTCAAGAGAAGAAGGAAGAGAGGAGATAAAAAGCCAAACAAATGGCGTTCAATATCATAACACCTGGTCGTGTTTATTCAGCCACGTCTCTCACTTTCGTTTCCACCATTAAAGCTGCTTTCGTTAAACCTCCTTTGGCCTCTCCGTCTCGTCGTAACCTCCTTCGTTTCTCATCATCTCCTTTGTCATTTCCGTCGCTCCGTCGAGGTTTCCACGGTGGTCGTATTGTGGCAATGGGTTCTTCTGCTCCTGAATCGGTCAATAAGCCGGAAGAAGAGTGGCGTGCGATTCTTTCTCCTGAACAATTTAGGATTCTCAGACAGAAAGGCACTGAGTAAGTGATTTCGTGACTCAGTTTTGATCTGGTTTTGAGTGTTCTGCTTCAGATAGTGTTCTTGCATGTGTTGATTTGGAAATTGATGATCATAAATTTATAAAAGAGAATGCTTTATGGGTTTCAAGTTTACTTGGTGATTGGTGTTGGAGAGATTTGATGCATTGAACTTGAAAATTGAGTTTTGTGGAATAAATGTTGTTACCTGATCCTTAAATTAACGATTAGGAGATATATTCTATGAAAGATTAGAGTGATTTTTTCAAAGTTTATCACTTTTTCTTCTTACACTAAAACTCTGTTGCTGACTTGCTGTTGTATATGGTTGTCTCAGTTGCTATGAACCTTACTATTAGGATTGTTCTCTCGGTGACATGAAAATACTCAGTTAGTCTTGTGTCTTAGCTTAGTCTACCTTAATG
>Ga0041059_1002096_pt1 | contig 15219 bp, 18 predicted proteins | sample AraColnosormetaG_FD_56232 | JGI IMG/M metagenome (GOLD analysis project Ga0041059, IMG submission 56232) | Arabidopsis roots microbial communities from North Carolina, USA - Col MF nosort | ecosystem: Host-associated > Plants > Roots > Unclassified | place: USA: North Carolina | collected...
TGGACTTACCTCCTGAAGGAGGCAATGAACTCTTGCTTGGTCATGTGCTTCATTTCCTCCAATTCTTTCCAGTAATTGGTAATCTAAAAACGCATTGGAATTGATTAGTAAAGAGTTGTATAAATTAACCACAAACGGATAAAATCATAAGAGGATTCGAAAGAGTGATAGAAGAGCCACACATTGCCAAGAAAAACAACACCACTCCCATCTGCAAAACATCATCGCTTCTTCATTATGGTCAAGGAAAAAGAGAAAACGATGGAGAGAAAGGGAGAAGAAGAAGACTTACCTTGAGGGTGGTGGATGGATAGCCAGAGAAGAGAGCTCTGAGTTGTTGATGCAGTGACTCATTGAGGTAAGGCATGATGAGTTTGAGCATCCTCTTTACATCTTCCTCTCTAACTCCAACCACTTTATGTCTCTCCTTCTTCGCCATTCCCCTACGTCCATTATTATATACCTTGTAACCCCAATCACAAAAACAACATGCAAAGATATGTAAAGAGAAAGAGAGTGGAATTGGGTCAGCGTATCAAACCTGTTGATCATTGATTTTTATACGAACATGATGCCCAAATAGGTGAGTCTCATGTACGCTACCACTGATATGAAGCTGTGCATATAAATTCACTTTTTAGTTCTACTACTTAGAAACTAACCGTGTCATCTCTTTTATCAGTTGAGAAAAAAAACCTGAAATTGAGATGATTGGCATAGGACGAAGAGATTATTAGGAATGATCTGAATCCGAACACCAACGTTGACCTTGATACGTCTCTCCACAATACCAGATCCACTGCCCATTTCATTTCATTCAATATAGTTTTCATAGCAATTTTTTTGTAGATGGAATAATGCAGACTAAATTATTAAAAACCTTACCCAGTTTTTGCAATTTCTTGGGCTGTGTAGAGTTGTCTTATTACTCTGTAGATCTATCTAAAAACAGTCTTCAAGAGTTAGTGAAAAATCCAAATTCTCGAATCATTTCTAGAAAAAGAAGAATTTACATTACCTGGATTGCAGACTCTTATGAACTCTTCCATAGAAACTCTTTATTCAAAGTTTGATACCCACTCACCAAAAAGCCTGAACAAAATCAGACAATAATAACACCAAATAAATAAGTACACTCGCATCTCACAACTAATTCGATTAAGAACGAACATAATAAGAAAAAAAAGGAACAAACTTGCAGATTGAGGCTTTAACCCAGAATTTTTCTGGCACACGGATTTAATCGAAGCTGCTCCTTCCTTCCCGATTATGAGATCCTAAGATATTATTCCACCCAAGAAACTACCATATTCATTAACCTTTTTTCTAAAACTTTCATCGCTCTTCGCTGATTGAGTTTGAAAAGGGAGGCTGAAAAAAAAATTAAAATGAAATGAGAGGCTAGGATTTACTTTTTAGTTGTTCTTTAACAAAACATTTGACCTAATGGAGGAGGATCCGCGTGTATTTAAAAAAAATCGGGTCAAAGTCATTTTCCGGTATCAATGGCCAGGATTAAATCATTCAGATCTGAATACACGGTCACTAAGATCCGCGTGTTTTTACACGGGTTATTTTCATGATATTAACATTTTAAACCTAAAGTTTAAAGGTAAATTTGTTTTTTCACCGAATCACTTAAAGTACGTCTCAAATAATATAGTAGATATGCGTTCAAAGTTAAAATAATGAACAAAAACAACAATACAAAAAAACAAAGGAACCAGAAAAAAATTCAAACTAAAAACAGAAATATTTTTATTGATCTAAAGAGACTAATCTTTATTTGCATCTTACATAATTTTTTAGTATTAGAAAAAAACATTTTCAATGAATTATTCTAATTTTTGCTGTCTTTTACGATAAAATGGAAAATTTAGATCAATGAATAATTATTTTCATTTCTGATATATAATCTTCTATTTCATTCTAAACTTTCTATTTCTACTATAAAAGCGTTTCCTTTATAACATATGTACGGATATTTATTACACCAAACACTTTTTGCTTCTTCACCAAACACTTTCTTGCTTCTTCTCCAAGCATCTTAAAACCCCAATCTTCCTCTTCTTTTAAAACACTAAACCAAGCTCCTTGTTCCAATTCATCTTCACATGGCGTCTAGAAAATTATCGAAATGTGTTTCTGCAGCCATCAAGGCACACAATGCTCTTTCGAGACCTTCTTTACTCCTTCGTTCTCGCCCCCTATCTGCCTGTGCTCACTTCAGCTCACGTTCCTCTCCCAGTTCTTTTATTTTCCGGCCATACTCCTTCATCGGAGTTTCCGGAAACGGTATAACTTCAGCCACTCCAGCAGCTTCTCGTGGACAACTTTTACCCCTTTCTCTCCAATTCCCTTCTCTGCGCCGCTTCTCGGATAAAGCAGATCAGGTTCGTGGTTGATTTTGATTCATTATGTCATGAAACATCATAGTTTTTTTTCTTTTGACTAGGTTAGTGATTATCTTAGTTTCTTATGTGGTGTTTTTTTCTATATGTAGACTGATGCTAAGCATGAAGCACTTGAAACATATGGAAGGGATTTAACCGAGATGGCTAGACAAGGAAAACTCCCTCCTCTCATTGGACGTGATGATGAAGTTAACCGTTGCATCCAAATACTATGCAGGATGACAAAAAGCAATCCTGTTATCATTGGTGAACCGGGTGTTGGGAAAACTGCTATTGTAGAAGGGTAATTAGTCGTGTAATTATATCTCTCAAACTTATGATTGTACTAAAAAATTATTTTTAAACATTTTCAGCTTGGCCCAGCGAATTGTAAAAGGAGATGTCCCTGAACTTCTCTTGAACCATAAGGTTAATGCAGTTTTCTTTTTGCCTTAGTCTATTTAAAGGGCCAAAGCAAGATTGTAAATTGTTCATTTTGTAATGTATTGGTTATATCTCTCGACAGAGGTGTACTGCTTTGTTTGTACCGAGGTTGTAACAATAAATAACTAAGGGGTTGGGGAGAATGGAGTAGCTTTTTTATTAACGACGAACGGAAAAGATGGTAATTTAACAGAACGGAAAACCGTAAGTACAGAACGGAGAACCGAAAGTACAAGTCGGAAAACCAGAAAATACAGAACGGAAAACGAGAAAGTAAGAGACAACAAAGCTAGGCAATTATTCTCCCTTAAATTCTCTTGGTAATAACTCTTGGTCCGGGCCCAGTTCCTTTTTTAGTTTCTCTTCCTTAGCGTAGTCAGCGTCGTAGTGCTGTCGAGGCTCGTGATGCTCCTCCTTTGGTTTTTCCTTTGCGATCGGTGCTTTCGCCGAGCCGCTTTATCTTCCTCTATTTCGATGAACCGGTTTGCACGACGCAGTGCGTCCGCTAGAGTTGTTGACTAGTTAAGCAGAAGATCTTCTCTAAATCGTGACTCGTGCCAGAGCGCATTGCGCAGAGCCGCGATTGCAGCATCATCAGGGGTAGCTGTGCTAGTGACGATTTCTTTGAATCTTCCGATGAAACTTCGGAGTGATTCCTTAGCGGTTTGGGCCATTGTCCACAAGTCGACATTAGAGGCACCTTTCTCCATGAAAACTCCGTAGTTTTTCAGAAAACTTATGGTGAGCTCGTGGAAGCTGTCGATCGAATTGGCTTCAAGTCAAGAGAACCAAGTAAGAGCGGCGCCACTTAGATGTTCCACGAACACTTGGCAACTTACGGCATCTCGCTCCTCATCGAAGAAGTGTGCACGGCCGATCGCTATGCTTAGAGACATCAGAAATGGCCTTAATTTTGCTGATGTGGCGAATACGAACGTCGGAGATGCGCGAAGTGAAAGTAGATCGCTGTGTCTCTTCCAATACTTTATCTAGTTCTGGGGCCGAGCTGACGGCGCGATGCATCTTGGACGATATATCTTTCAATGTTGTTCGTAGTTGCTGGAGTTCCCGATCACGCGCACCGGTATCATCGTCTTCTGTTCGACATGCTCGAGTGTCGACGCTCGGCCAGTTGTCACGGTTTGACGCATTTTCACGGGTGTGCTCGTCGATGGACCCAACGACGTTGGAGGCAGACCTGTTGCGTCGGTTTGCCGGTCTTTCCATGATTGGAGTTTGTTAGGGCGGGATTGTTTCGTCATCGCTGAGCTGTCGATCGGCTTGAGCTACGGAGAACTGGAATTGCTTGATCTGATTCTGCGAGGCCTCCTGGGCAGCGATGATCGCGTTGATGTGTTCGGAAGTTCTTGCATCCTGTAAGTCGAGTCGGTCGAGGAAAGATCGGATGACTTCGTCCAGATTGGTTCCTCGTGGAGTTGTCTCTCCGAGTTCGGCGGGAGCTGGGACAGGAGCTGCGGTTGGAACTGCGACAGGAGCTGCGGGTGGAGGTGGCGTCGTTGGCCGAGCTGGTGGTGGTGTCGTCTGCCGAGTTGGTGGTGGCGTCGTCTGCCGAGCTGGTGGTGCGACACGAGGCGCGCTGGTTCCGACTCCTTGTTCGTTCGAGGTTTCCATCATCTCATCGTGGCTCTCCGGGATTACTGGCAACATCGTCTCTGCTCGTCAATATCAGAAGAAAACTATGCCTAGCCCCACGGTGGGCGCCAATTATTTGTACCGAGGTTGTAACAATAAATAACTAAGGGGTTGGGGAGAACGGAGTAGCTTTTTGATTAATGACGAACGGAAAAGATGGTAATTTAACAGAACGAAAAACCGTAAGTATAGAACGGAGAACCAAAAGTACAGAACGGAAAACCGAAATTACAAGTCGGAAAACCCGAAAATACAGAACGGAAAACGAGAAAGTAAGAGACAACAGAGCTAGGCAATTATTCTCACTTAAATTCTCTAGCTAATAACTCTTGGTCCGGGCCCAGTTCCCAATAATGTCTTTTGATATTTATAGGCTAGGAATTGACCTAGGGTCTCCCCTGCAATTTTACGTTTTTACCCTCTCAGGTTTGTCGAACTGGGCCGAGCGGCTTTCATCTGGGCCGACTTGATGTTGTTGGTCGAGCAGCTTTCATCTAAGTCGAGCCGATCGATCTGATGGGCCGTTCTTTTGATGGGCCGTTCTTCTGGTGGGCCATTTTGACTTGTTTATTTTGTGCTTGGGCCCAACTGGGCATGAAGGGCAAGACCCGTATCCCACATGCTTGATGGTACAGAATATTGAGGAGATTTTGAGGAAAGGTTGAAAGCAATGTTAAAGGAAATAAATTCATCCAATGGCTAGATAATCTTGTTCATTGATGAAATCCACACTATTGTTGGGGCAGGTGACCTTTCATTAGTAAAACGTTATTTATTTACGCGACATTGCATCACCAATATAGGGCTATGGTTAGGATGTGGAGGCTAATAAAATTGACAGATGTTATTAACCTTGTGTAGGAGCTTGTGAGGGTGATACAATGGATGTGAGCAACCTCTTGAAACCAATGATTGGAAGAGATGAACTGAAATGCATTGGCGCAACTACGCTTACGAAATACGGTAAATATATGGAGAAAGATCTAGCTCTGGAACGTAGGTTTCAGAAATTTATTTGTAATCAGCCATTTGTTGAAGATACCATCTCGATTCTTCGTGGCTTAAGAAAGCGGTATGAGTTACTAATACAGTAAACTTCTCTGATACAAATAAACAATCGAAACCTCTGTTTATTATTCAAAACCAAAACAAATCAATTGACGTTCATGAAGAACACCGACGATAAACTAGCTCTCAAGGTGAGAGGACCTAGCTTTACAAGGTTCTAGAATATTCATAAATTACAGATTTATTCGATGAAAAGAAAGTGACGAGCTACACACGCTCATATAGTGACTAACGGCCATTTCTGATCTGCAAATCCTCGCCTGCCACGCGTCACTTGATTCCACACGTGAGAGCTCGCACGTGTAATGCTATATCAAATCTCCCCCCTTTATTCAAAACCTTGACCAAAAGGTTTAAGCATCAAAACCTGGGTACTTCGCCTGCAAATCGAAAAGGAACTCCCAACTAGCCTCTTCCACCGGCTCATTACTCCACTTAACCAAGACCTTAGTCACAACCCTCCCTTGACGATTAACCATCTTACTCTCCAAAATAATCTCAGGTAGCTTCTCGAACACATCAGGCATCACAGATGGTAATTGAACAGTAGTAGAAACATTACCCACCAAAACTTTCAGCTGAGAGACGTGAAAGACCGGATGTATCTGAGAAGAAGAAGGCAGAGCCAGCTTGTAAGCTACTTCTCCACAGCGATCAATGATCTTGTATGGGCCATAGTATTTAGGTGAAAGCTTTTGATTCGATCTCATAACAATCGACTGTTGTCTATAAGGCTGAAGCTTCACATAAACATAATCACCAATGTCAAAGTCTCTCTCTGTTCTGTGCTGATCCACAAACTGTTTCATACGATGTTGAACACGCATCAAATGGAATTTGAGGAACAACAACATGTCTGCTCTCTCCTGCAACGAGCGGGCAACCACTATAACTTTCGATTCTCCCGGCAAATACGGCAAGTGTATAGGTGGAGCTTGACCATACACAATCTCAAACGGAGTCATATGGCTAGAAGAATGGTAATTTGTGTTATACCAATACTCTGCCATGGCTAACCACTTACTCCACTGCTGCGGCCTTGCATGACACATACATCGCAAATAGGTCTCCAAACACCTATTGACAACTTCAGTTTGGCCATCACTCTAAGGGTGGTAAGCACTCGACATCCTCAACTCAACCCCCTGTAGTGTAAAAAATTCTTTCCAAAATTCACTGGTAAAGACCTTGTCCTTGTCACTGACAATAGAAGTAGGACACCCATGCAGCTTGAAAATGTTATCCAAATAGGCCTGAGTCACAGTCAAAGCACTATAGGGATGTGAAAGTGCCACAAAGTGAGCTGCCTTACTTAAGCGATCCACCACCACCATGATCACTGTCTTCCCATTAGACAAAGGCAATCCATCGATGAAGTCCATTGAAAAATCACTCCAAATTGAATCAGGAATAGGTAATGGCTATAATAACCCTCGATAAGCTACAGTATCACTTTTGCATTGCTGACAAGTTCCACAACTTCTGATGTAAGCTTGAATGTCTTTAATCATACCCTTCCAGTAAAATAACCCTTTGACTCTTTGATGAGTGACGTCTCTCCCAGAATGACCACCAACACCCGAATCATGTAGCCACTTGAGGATAGTATTCTTAATTTGAGGATCTGTAGGAACCACAATCTTACTCTTTCTCCTCAAAATATTCTGACTCCAAGAAAAATGCTTATGAGAGGAAGCATCTTGTTGAAGTGCAGTAATGATGGCTTGTAAAGTACCATCAGTAGTATATCCCGCCTGAATCTCCTTCAATAAATCACAGTCCACAATCGTCATGGCCATATGCAGTATCTCTGCACCCTCCACCCGAGATATTGCATCAGCTACAACGTTCTCTTTTCCTTGTCTATATTGAATCTCGTAATCAAATTCTAGTAGCTTGGGAAGCCACTGTTGTTGAATTGGAGTATTCAAATGTTGTTCAAGAAGATACTTCAAGCTCCTTTGATCAGTTTTGATTATGAAATGATTGAAAAGCAGATAATGACGCCACTTCTTCACTGCAAATATAACTGCCAATAACTCTTTCTCATAAATAGACAAGTGTAATTGTTTGCCTTTTAACTGTCGACTAATGTAAGCCAATGGATGCCTTTCTTGTAATCAAACTGCTCCAATCCCTTGGCCACACGCGTCGGTTTCAACAATAAACTGTTTATCATAGAGAGGCAAAGCTAAAACAGGTACTTGACACAATGCATTTTTCAAACCATCAAATGCTTTCTGTGGTTCCTCTGACCACTCAAAAGCATTGATCTTTGTTTACATATGCAAAGGAGCTGCAATGACCCCAAAACTTCTCACAAACCTCCTGTAATAGCCAGCTAGTCCCAGAAAACTACGCAACTGTTTAAGTGTTGTTGGTTTTGGCCAGTCCAAGACTGCCTTAATCTTTGCAGAATTTGTCTCAATGCCATTGCCACTAATAAAATGCCCCAAATACTCCACCTTGGAAACAGCAAAAGCACATTTACTAAGCTTAGCAGACAACTTATGAGATCTTATCAACTCAAAAACTTGCTGAAGATGTTGGACATGCTCCTCCATCGATGAACTATAAATGAGTATATCATCAAGAAAAACCAAGACGAACGTCCTCAGAAAAGGTTTGAAGATTGCATTCATGAGGCCTTGAAATGTAGCCGGAGCATTAGTGAGGCCGAATGGCATCACCAAGTACTCATAATGTCCGCTATGAGTTTTAAAAGCTGTCTTGTGAATATCCTCAGGAGACATCCTCACTTGATGATAACCAGCACGAAGATCAATCTTAGAAAACACCTCAGCCCCTCCTAGTTCATCCATTAAATCTTCAATCAAAGGGATATGGAACCTATCCTTCACAGTCATCCCATTAAGCTCCCTATAATGAACACACAACCTCCAAGTCCCATCCTTCTTCTTGACTAATACCACTGGTGAAGCATAAGGGCTTGAACTATTCTGTACAGTCCCACTTGACAACAAATCTTCCACCATCTTATCAATTTCATTTTTCTGATGTATCGCATAACGGTAAGGACGCTGATTCACTGGGTTAGAGCCTTCCAAGAGTTTAATTTTATGATCGTGGTGTGCTCTAAACGGCGGTAATTCAGTAGGTTCCTCAAATATATCCGGAAATGCTGCAACACCTCCTTCTACAACCGAGTCTGCAACTGATTCATTGGTTATTACATTGAGTGAACAAAGTGTCGGCTCCTCCTCCTGTTCTGACAGCTCTTGTACACAAAACATAGCCAACTGCATTTGGTCCTGCTTTTTATTAACCTTCTGTGCTCGAACTTCCCTCACAGATCCTGATTGAAGACCATGTAACAACACTCTCTGATTTCTGTACTTGAATCTCATCTCCAATTTCTGAAACTCCCATGAAATCCTTCCCAAAGTAGCCAACCACTGAACCCCCAACACCATGTCAATGCCTTGTAAAGGAATCAGTAAAATATCAGATGTAAATGAAGTATTCTACAACTTCCATGTAAACTCTGTAACTTTACCATCCACTTTCAACGTTCTGCCATCTGCCACAGATACCCTTGTCAACCCCGTAGATTCCACCTTACAACCCAACCTCTTAGCCACAGTAGAGTCAATAAAGTTATGTGTAGAACCAGAATCTATAAGAATGAAGAGATGTTTGTTGCCATACATTCCCTTAACCCTCATAGTCCTGTAATCAGAAATTCCTGAAACCGCATTCACAGAAATCTGAGGCATGTTCTCCTCCTCCTCAACCAACAGCTCTTCGCTAGCATCCTCAAACTCATCATCTACCTCCAAACAAAACAGTTGTGTCTTCTTATGAACCAAATAGTGCTCTGGAGTATACTTCTCATCACAAAAATAGCAACGTCCCTTAGCACGTCTTTCACTCATTTCCTGTTGTGACAACCTCTTAGTATTTGTAGGTGGTTTAGCAGCAAACTTGTTAGTATAGTGGCTAACTTTCGGCTCAGACTCGTGCATTGGCTTTGTAGTGATAGCAGCTCCGGCTGTTTTAGGTGTCCAAGGTGTAGATTAAGGCTTTTTAGGATGTGCCTTTTCATACAATCTTGCCAGTCTAAAACATTGTCTCACAGTCTGTGGTTGAAACATTCGAACGTGCATTTGTGTATCCACCCTCAAACCTGCCAAGTACACGCTAACCAAATATTCCCTAGACAGTTTAACTCTGATCATAATCAGCTCAAACTTCTAATGATAGTCTACCACGCCATCCGTCTCCTGTAGCTTCTTCAACTCAGCCATAAGATCATCACACTCATCATCAAACCTTTCCTTCAGCAGCTGAACATACCCTGGCCAATCATACAAAACTTCCAACCCAACACCAGATTGCATAAACGAGTGATGCCATGTAGCAGCATGACCATCAAAATGAATGGCAGCCATCTTCACTTTCAAATCAGCAGGGGTAAAATCAACACCAAAGAACTCTTCAACTTTGAACAACCATTCTTTAATACCAATACCATCAAATCGAGGAAGATCGATCTTACCCAAACGTGTCAGATTGCCATAATATTGCTGATTATCAAAGCTGATCTGATCCTGACGAGTGTTGATTGGATCCTGACGATAGTCTCTCCGATGATCCTGATAACCTTGTCTGTCCTCCGTCGAAGTAGAAGAGCGAGGTAAGCTTTGATCTCCACTGGAAAGCTCCTCCGGAAGTGTCTGAGCAGTGGATCGACTCATAGCAGCCATCATATCAGCCAAATTCTTCATCGTCTGCCTGCTACGTGCTTCCAACCTCGAGTCCAACCTCAACATCCTTTCTTCCATCGGATCTGAAACATCAACCTCCTTCCCTTTATCTCGTGTATCCACGTCTTGAGAACGAGTTTGAACCATGATTCCGAGGAACGAATAGCTCCGATACCTTTAATACAGTAAACTTCTCCGATACAAATGAATAATTGAAACCTCTGTTTATTATTCAAAACCAAAACAAATCAATCGACGTTCATGAAGAACACCGAGGATCAACTAGCTCTCAAGGTGAGAGGACCTAGCTTTACAAGGTTCTAGAATATTCAGAGATTACAGATTTATTCGATGAAAAGAAAGTGACGAGCTACACACGCTCATATAGTGACTAACGGCCATTTCTTATCTGCGAATCCTCGCCTGCCACGCGTCACTCCCAGATTAGCTCATTACTCCACTTGATTCCACACGTGAGAGCTCGCACGTGTAATGCTATATCAGTTACATCATGGTGTTAAGATATCAAATGGTTCTTTATTTTCAGCAGCGGTTTTGGCAGACCGCTACATCACTGAACGCTTTCTTCCAGACAAAGATACCTAACTCGCACCTTCTCGTGATTCTTTACAAGTTGTTCTTCTGTTTAAAGATAAAGTTTCTTTGTTTCAGCTATTGATCTTGTTGATGAAGCTGCTGCAAAGTTGAGGGTTTCGACCAAACCAACTGAACTTGATGAAATAAACAAAGTTGTGATCAAACTGGAGATGGAGAAGTTTTCTTTGCAAAGGGATACTGATAAAGCTTCTAAAGAACTTCTACAGAAAATGGATAAAGATTTGACCATGCTCAAGGATAAGCAGAAAGAACTTAGTATGCAATTGGAGGAAGAAAAGTCTCTCATTAATAAATTACGTTCATTTAAAGAAGAGGTAAATTTTCAGACTACTTGTTCTTAGGTTTTCTTCATTCTCAAAACATAACGTACTCGTAAACATGTTCTATGTTTTACAGATTGATAAATCCGCTGAACGTGAATGTGGTCTAAGAGGTACTGCTGATCTAAAGTATGGAACACTTATGTCTCTCCAACGCCAGTTAGAACAAGTGGAGAAGAATCTCACCAGTCCCGAAGATTCTGATGACTCAATACTCCAAGAAGAGGTAAGTGATGTCCACATAGCAGAGATAGTAAGCAAGTGGACTGGTATTCCTCTATCAAATCTTCAGCAATCAGAGAAAGCTAGTCATGTTGGAAGACGTGCTACACAAGATAGTTGTTGGTCAAGAAAAGGCTGTAGAATCAATAGCAAATGTTATACGTTGCTCAAAGGCTGGTCTTTCAGATCCTATCCAATAGCTAGTTTTCTGTTCATGGGTCCAACAGGTGTTGGGAAAACCGAGCTTGCCAACGCTCTTGCTGGATACCTTTTCAACACTGAAAATGCTATAGTGAGGATCGATATGAGTGAGTACATGGAGAAAAACTCTGTCTCACGACTCGTTGGTGCACCTCCTGGCTGTGCCGGTTTCGAAGAAGGTGGGCAGTTAACCGAAGCTGTTCGAAGAAGACCTTACTCAGTGGTTCTATTCGACGAGATTGAGAAAGCGCACCCTGATGTCTTCAATATTTTTTCTACAGATACTAGGTGATGGAAGAGTAACTGATTCGCAAGGAAGGATAGTAAGTTTTAGAAACTGCTTTGTAGTAATGACGTCTAATATAGGATCGCAACCTATACTTGAGACTTTCCGCAACAATAAAGAAAGCAAAGAAGCAGTTTATGGGATGATGAATGAACAAGCTGTGGAGTTAGCAAGACAAACTTTTAAGCCAGAGTTCATGAACAGAATTGACGAGTACATAGTTTTCCAGCTGTTGGATTTATCAGAATTATCCAAAATCGTGGAGTTTCAGGTAGTAACCTTATATACACATCCACTTTAGGTTATCTTCTTTTGTTTTTGTCATATGTAACATCATGATTAGAAATATTTGATCTAATCCTATTTTATCTTAGTTAGTTTTCAGAATCTTTATTTTTCAATCCCTTGGTTAGTTTGTGAAAATGTACTTATATTGTATAGGCTTAGGGTATTTGGTTTTTCCTTTGGTCTAGTTTTATTTGTGTTTGGTAGAAATGACTTGTTACCATTTGGTGCAGATGAAACGAGTGAAGAATTTGTTGGAACAAAAGAAAATAACACTTGAGTACACACAAGAAGCGGTGGATCTCCTTGCTCAGCTTGGGTTTGACCCCAACAATGGGGCAAGGCCAGTGAGAAGAGTGATTCAGGAAGTAGTGAAGAAGGAGATCTCCACAAAAAAATTGAAGGGAGAAATTTCAGAGGAAGACACTATACTTCTCGATGTTGACCAACCTAACAACAAATTGGTCATCAAGAAGGTCGAGATCGATGCTCCTGTTGAAGAATTGGCCGCATGATCATACAAACTTGATAAGATGATTCGGTTAGCGTCTGATATCTCTTTGTTCTAATGGAGATGATGTTTTAAGGATTCTTAGAAGTTAATATTTTTTTTTTGTGGAAATGGATTACTAAAAGTTGGAGCGGTGAATAATGTGTTAAGATATTAATTTGTGGAGCGTTTAAAATGACATAATGCATAATACCGCATAATTACGTACCAGTGTGATGTTATTGTAGTGTTTTGTCACTGATCTGATTTTGAACAACTTGAAAATCTTACCAAATCAAGAAAAAGACACTGTTTGATAAAGTTAAACATGCCTCTTGTCACTAGAATTGAGTCGGATCCTTCTCTTGTATAGCTTCCGACAATGAAATCTTTATTCTTTTAAATCCATAGATGCATGAGAATTGTAAACTTAATAATTTTATCAAAAATGTTTTATAGTTATATGTTTAGACGAGCACGTAAAAGACTTCCAAAGTCATATAGAGAAATTAAAAGAAGAAGTTGGAGATGCTGCCAGAATCAAAGAGATAATAGCTTATTATGCAGTGAATCTTTTTTCTCTACTGGACATAATCCTTATAAGGATATTACCATCACATATTATGCAACTCCGGCTAGGAAAACGAGTTACAATATCGAAACATACACTGACATGTTCATAGGTTAGAAAACTACTTTCATAAAGGTATTAATTTTTTTCGATAACACAGTTTATAATCCTTTTCTGCTATAACTTTTTAATATTATTTTGTGAGTTAAAATTAGTAATCTTATTTTAAATCAGAATCTACACGCTTTAGGAGATACAAATTTTGCACTTCATGGAATGTTTCCTTTAAAGTGTTTTTTTTTTCAACGAGCGAAACAAATAAGCGGACATTGTATACGTCTTCCGACTGTATATTATGGTCCTAGACTATATAGTCAAAATGGTATTGAACGTGGTGGATAAATTCAGCCAAAATCTTCCTAATGCCACATTCATCTATATGGATCATATATCCTTCTAAAAAAAGCTTAGAAAATTGTTCTACCTAAAGTCGGCAATGTCATCTACAACAATCTCGCTTAGCCACTACTCCCTAGTTTGTTATTCCATATGTTTTAGATATAAGACGCCTAAACCGTCTGGTTAGTACCAGTTTGGTTCATGTCATCAACTAATCAATCATCAGTCATTATCTTTCGTTTGAATTCTCCGTAGCGTTAAAGCAATAAAGATAATGCAACAAATCTGAATAAATATAATACTATAATGTAACAAAAATGAAAATCTTAAATATGTCAATGGAGAAAAAAGCCAAGCTTAAAAAATTTCACTGGATGTAAAATCGTAAATGTTGATCTATTGTAGGGGGTGATTGGATTAGGCTTTTAACTTTTAAGGTTTTAAGAAGTTTAAAAAAAAAAAAATTCCTATCAAGCTTTTTTGGCTTTCAAAGTCTCTGTTTTATTTTTACTCTTTGGTTTCATTTTTTCTTAAGTAAGGTATATGTGACTTTAGAAATATGTATATAAACTTTCATAACATTCACAAATAAATTAATTTTTCAAAAATTTCAATTGATGTACAATCAATTTTTTTTTCTTGTTTTTCTAAGATCCATTTTTCCACATATTTGGTAATTATTTAAAATCGTAATTTTTACCGTCATAGTTTTCACCAATCGGTTATAATATTTATACAGTTAAAGTTTTTACAACAAAAGTTTTGACGGTCAAAGTCTATGCAACAAAAATTAACAGTCATTACCAATCGGCAAGTAGTCAATTAATTTATTAAAATAGAGTATACTTATTCTACAAGGAATCGTTACATATACTATAACTATATGTATTTTATAGATTTTTTTTCACTTTAACTAGTACGACCACAAATTACTTTTTTACTAGTCATACAAAAAAAATTCAACAGTCCAAATAATTTTAGTTTATTACTTAAAAAGCCAAAAACAAAGTTTGGTATCACCAGTCTATACATTAAAATTGATTGCACATACATTGTAGTCAATAATTTTATAATTGGAATTAATCATTTTTATTCTTTTTGTTGACCAGCAAAAACAAACTACTCAAAGCTAAATATGAAGCAAATACCTACAAAAGAGATTTTCTACTATTAAAAGTACTATTATATCTTTGAGTTAAATTAATATTATAAAATTATTTGTATATGTTTATAATATGGATTTTAATCTCTTAAAATTATTTGTGACAGCTGTATAATTAAACAATAATTGTTTTTGTAAATACTTTACATATATATCCTAATCCTACTATATTATTTGGGAAGTACATTTTAAATGTAACCTTAATTTTTGTAATTAATTACATGACAATGCCATTAGAAAAATTTAAACAAAAACAAAATCTTTTAATGACATCATTAAGATGACCAAAATCATTTAACGACAATATTCATCTCTTAATTATAGGGCTTATTGGATTTAAAGACGGGTCATCAAAGATTTCCTAAACTGAAGCAAAATAT
>Ga0041059_1002097_pt1 | contig 15218 bp, 4 predicted proteins | sample AraColnosormetaG_FD_56232 | JGI IMG/M metagenome (GOLD analysis project Ga0041059, IMG submission 56232) | Arabidopsis roots microbial communities from North Carolina, USA - Col MF nosort | ecosystem: Host-associated > Plants > Roots > Unclassified | place: USA: North Carolina | collected 2013-09-02
ACAAAGATCGACTGCTCTGATACCATGTAGAATAAGGTATTGAACTGACTTGATTTTATTGATTCACAAACTATGGTATTTATATACAATGATCTCTATCATCTGTAATTGTTCTAGGTTTCATCAAAGGTAATCCAAGAAAGGAAGAAAAGTTTCAAATCACTTAAAGAAACAATTATTGGGACATGAATGATACTGCTTTGCTTGTTCTAACAGGTTATGTTTTCACATGTTCTGGTTCTGCGTATAAGGCTGTTAAGATAGCTTTGTTACCCGCACATAATTATACTCAGAAACAAGACTGAGAACCTATTTTATCACACATCAATTGCTATACTTCGCAAATTATATGATGGGCTTTTTTTATATAGATTATATAATTAAGTGGGCCTTCCCCACTACCCATGCATACTTTTCTAATTTGATATTTAATTTCTCCCACATCGCTAATTTGAAAACAAATGTTGCTGTATATATAAGATTGAGAGAGCAACATGTGTCACGACCTTACTTGAACAGGATCTGTTCTATAGGCTCGTACCTCTGTTTCCTTGATTTCTCAAGAGACAGGCCCTTTACCCTGGTTGATGAACCATGACCGTGCGGCTAGAGCGTGATTGACGGCTACGATCGTCCTCGGACGCATTCGGTGCTGTAGAGGATCGTTACTCGGTTCGGTTCTACCTTGCTGGGGTGGTCGCACGGCGGTCTGACAGGTTTTGTAGTTACTTTCATTTGTGTGTAGGAGTGGCTGCGTTGATAGGAGAACATTCCTTCTTGAGAAGAGGAGGGAAGAACGGATTTAGCGGAAACATTTGTGGCCAACATTTTACATCCACAGCTGAAAACGCCTTGCAGCACATATATCCAACATTACCAAACTTTCCTGTGAAAACTGATTTGTAGATTTCAGTTACGCAACCTTCAACGTTAACAAGTGATGACAAACATTTTGTGAGATCGATCGGAGAACCAGGGATGACAAGGAATTGAGGTTTCGTGTGTGTTGGTGCGCCAGAGATGATGCGAGAGCAACCATCCTTGAGAAGAGGAGGGAATAATGGATTCAACGGAAACATTTTTGGCCAACACTTTGCATCCACCTCCGTAAACGCCTTGCAGCATGTTGGTCCAACGTTTTCAAACTTACCACTTAAAAACAGATTTAAAGATCTCGATTTTACAACCTTGAATGTTGAGGAGTGATGACCAACATTTTGTGAGATCAATTGGAGAACCAGGAATAGAAAGAAATTGCGGTGTCACGAGTCCCTCGGCTTGTCCTGGTGTCAATAGAGTAGTTGGCACACAGAGTCGTCACAACTAGAATAGTGGAGAGAAGAGCTTCGATCCTACCTTCCATTGCACGTATATATTGTTTCCTTATTTTTCTTTTGAGTCAGAGGAGATAGAGTGAAATTGCTTGACTGGGATGGTTTTGGTATTCAAAAGAAATGAACAATTTATAGAGTAGCTCAAGTTAAATCCGAGAGTTACCCTTGAGTCATCCGTTTTGACAATCTTTGAATAAAAACATGGAAGTGTTACACTGTTACAAATTGACTCACTCAAGTTGTATATAGGTTCTAAACAATAAATTCAAGAGAATATAAAAGAAAGAAAAAAAAAACTACGTTGACTGTTTACATTGTATTTTTGTTAGAAACATGCTTAATCAACGACTTTAATATGTAACAGTTTTATGTAATAACAGCAAAACATATATACTGTACTTTCTTTCTTCAGCATTTCTAGGATTCATTCCTTTCAATCTAGCTCCGTCATGGCAGAACATTAACAACATAGTTGGGCTTAACTGAAATGGGCTATAAGGATCAGTTTAAGCCCTTATTAATCTATCAAAAGCTTGCTAATTGATTTGCTAGATCCCACATCGGGCAGGATACTCAGGAACAGAGTAAAACAAAGTATATAAAGAGAGCGAGAGCAACTCGGTAAGACTCACGGAGCCGTGCAGTGAGGGCATAGCGAACTATTCTTTCGCCTTTTACTAAAGAATATCGTGTTCTCTCTGCTTTTAAACGGCATACGCCTATTTTTGGAAAGGTTTATTACTAAATAATAAACCTCCATCAATTCTTCAGTTTCAAAATGATATGAAATATTTTTCTCTAGGGTTTAGTAATGGTTGTATAGAAGCTCAGTGTTTGTCATTAGAAAGGAGGAGTATTATAACACAACATTTAGTTTGGCGTTTAAGGTTATACAGATTATGTAATTAATATCTGTTTACTGTGAGACTTCCCCAGAAGCAAGCTATCACAACGAGCGGCTATGCAGTCACTGAGAGACGTCAAATCTGTAGTTCTTCTAGGTTTCATCATTGGTAATCCAAGAAAGGAACAAAATTTTCGGATCATAGCATGAAATAAAAAAATGATTGGGACATGAATGACTGCTTTGCTTGTTCTAATAGGTTATATCTTCACATCGGCAGAAAAACAAAAAAAAAAGTTTCAACATCGTCTGATATAATGAAGATAGCTTTGTTACCCGCACATAATTGAGAACGAATTTATCACACTTAATAGCTATACGCCTATACTTCGCAAATCATATTGACTTAATGATAATTTTCAACGCTAATTTAGGGAGGGGCTTTATATGATAATTAAGTGGGCCTTAGTCCATATATCACGACCCATGCATGCTTTTCTAATGTGATCTTTATATAACTTTGTCCCACATCGCTATTTTGAAAAACAATGTTGCCGGATATATAACATTGAGAGAGCAGCAATGGTCACGACCTTACTTGAACAGGATCTGTTCTATAGGCTCGTACCTCTGTTTCCTTGATTTCTCAAGAGACAGGCCCTAAACCCTGGTTGATGAACCATGACCGTGCGGCTAGAGCGTGATTGACGGCTACGATTGTCCTCGGACGCATCCGGTGCTGTAGAGGATCGTTACTCGGCTCGGTTTACCCTAGCCGGGGTGGTCGCACGGCGGTCTGACAGGTTCCTATTTTTTTTGCGACATCGTTCATTTTTTTGTCTTGCCTCAGTACTTTGTATTGATATCTTCTTATTATCTTATAACTTTTCTATAGTTAATCTTTTTACCAGAGCGAATAATGGAGATTCCAAGTTGCATAAAGTTCACTTAACTCCACAACAAATCCCGTTCACATCATGCTGCCCCATTCGGTTGGCCCGCCAAAAAGACAAATCCAAAAATTTATATATAGCAGTATGGCACACACAAAGAAATAACATATACATTTATAATTATATTTATGGTATTATCTATGCATAAAATTTATTTACTTTTAGACATCTATATAATATGGTACGTATTAATATAGATTTTACATGCTATACTTAATATATTAATTTATTTATTTAGAAGTTACGAAAAATTACACCATAAAAAAAATAATTTACGAGGTAGAAGAACTATATAATATTATTTACAATATAAAAAAAAACTAATATATTTACAAATCATTTCGAAAATTTTGCAAAAAATATAACAAAATCTTAAACTATAACCTAATTCTACAACACCAAAAAACCGTTATCTACAACCTTAACCAATCGAACATACATGTCTAAAGTTTAAACTGCGGATGTGTAGGTTGCAAGAGTTAAATTCTCCTACTCAACCGTAGAGCCAACAACATTAGTCTCATATATTTTGGTTCTGGTAATAACTCACTTTTCGTTAGCAGTGACTTAGCACACAAAACTTTTGAAACTAGGTGAGAAAAAATCAACAAAAAGTGACTTTTAAAGACGCAAGGAAACGAAAAGCAAAGTCTCTTTTTCCCACTTCATTGTCTGAATAATTAAACCGTAATACACAAAAAAGCTAGGTTCAAAGCAAGAACATTATGATGATGAACAATTTTTCAGAAAGTATTTTAAAAGAAGTGAAGAAGATTATAAATCGCACACTACCAAAGTCCATGGAGTAGTTTATCAATGATAAATCATTCATTCTAAAAAATGAAATAAGTCTTCATATATATAATAAAAATTAATATAGAAAAACCATACATTTGCATTGTTATCGTTTCTCTTCTTTTTGTTTTTTCCAGTTTCTGGAGTTAGAGGTCCCATTTTATTGCACAATAATATGCGTCGGGAATTGACGATACATATTGTCGAAGAGGCTTAAGTTTAATATGACTTTTCTATCTTTGTAAGCTTTCTTGTATATATATATATACATAACTTCTAGGGCCATTGTACAAGGGAGAACCCTAAAATAGAGTATGGATAGATCCACTACGTTTTGAATATACGAATCATCTCTTCTACTTAGTTTTCCAACTTATTACAATCTATGAATAAAATATCTGAGAGAGTAATATATTTTTCAGAGTATAAATGTTACTTTGAATTCTAAAGAAATTTGGATGCATATACGAGTTGCTCTATCTTTCCTTAGCGTAAAAGGAACGGCTACATAAAGACACAAAAAGGCCCCCATGAAATGATTGAGATGCTTCCACGGTTTTTTCCTCTCTATTTTTTAATATTTTCTCCTTATGAAAAAGCTAATTATTGATTCCTCATGTCTTCCGAGACATTAACACATTTCAGAAAACTTTATAGTCTGATTATCCGATTTTATATTCTTTTTTTGCAATTTAGAAAACCCCGTATTCATAAAACCACATAATTTTATTTATATTGATTTAGGAAAAGAAAACAAATTTATCAACAAAAAGACGTTTTTAAAAAAACATATATGATGTTCTTATTGATCCCATATGATAAAATAGGTATTATCCAATTATATTAAATAATGTGAAAAGCTGCTTTTGTGGAGGAAAAAATCTAAGCTTTTCATAGGATATATGAAACTTTTAAAAGAAATTTGGAGGCGTTGATTCTTGTATACTTGTAGTAATTTTATAGCATATAGTTTTATATTTCAAAAATAATAGTAATACGTATATGGCTTGTCCCATGAAACTACTACAAACCGAGCAAGAGACCGTATAACAGTATAGGTTCCGACAAAAGGATCTTCGGACCCTAAGACTCGTGCTCTTTCTTATATTCATATGCATAAGAATATTTGATAACAAAGTTCTTATATAGTAATCTTTTATTGCTTAATACAAGACATTAATTTTCTTAAAGAAATTAAAAGTGCTTTTACCGGTTGACGACCTAAAACCATTTATTTAATTATCATAGTATATTTTAAGAGACCAGTTTAATTACTTTGGAAAAAAAGAAGAAGACCAATTTACTTATATATTAAATATTATAGATGAAGAATCTAAATAAAAGACAATGGACATCAGATGGAAAAAATTGCTGGCATTCAAAACCAATCCTACTTTAAAGTACTTGAAATAAACTAAAAATTTCAAGCACTTGAAACATCAAATATACACACATAGCTTCTTGACCAAAATATATATTTTGTTCAACAACTTTCCTTCTTTATCATTTTCATACCGGTCTAATCATCTAAGTCTTCAACTAACAAAATGATCGATACTATATAATGGACTTATGCTTTATTCTATACACATCTTAGGTCTTTAATTATATATGGATCTATATCGGTTTCTTCTCATGACATGTTATCTTTTAACTTTGGGTGATATCAAAACTTACCATGCACGATCTCACAAAACATTAATCATTTGAAGTTAAAGAAAAACGCAAAGTGTGCAAGAAAAAGAAGCTTTTCAAGACATTTCAAAGTCTCACGATGTGTTAACTTTATTGATTATTTGGTGTTTTCCTTAACTAATCAAGCATGTATAATAATATAAGTAACTAAAACGTTCACGCAAATATATACATAAAGCAAAAGAACGACCGCAAGAAAACAGAAGTCCATTTATCACTAATCCAACGGCCAATATTTTCACACCTTCACCAAGTAACAAACTAAGTAAAAAAAGCATTACTAAAGACACAAAGATAATTGCCGCTTAAGTGCTTATAGCTTTCTTCTTCCACTCTTTATTAACCCATTCACCTTCTCTCATTCTTCTCTGTCCCTCTTCTTGGTCTTCTTCATCATCATCATCTCTCTCTCCAAATGTCTCAAATCTCCATAACTTCTCCAAAACATTGCGCCAAGAAAGGAGGGATTAACATCAACAATCGCCACAAGAAACTATTTTTCACATTCTCAACTTTCTTCTCTGGCCTTCTCCTCATCATCTTCCTCGTTTGGCTCATCCTCCACCCCGAGAGACCCGAGTTCTCCCTCACAGAAGCCGATATATACAGCCTCAACCTCACCACCTCCTCCACTCATCTCCTCAACTCTTCAGTCCAACTAACTCTCTTCTCCAAAAACCCTAACAAAAAAGTCGGGATCTACTACGACAAGCTACTCGTATATGCAGCGTATAGGGGACAACAAATCACATCAGAGGCCTCTCTACCGCCTTTTTATCAATCCCATGAAGAAATCAATCTCTTGACAGCGTTTCTTCAAGGGACTGAGCTACCCGTTGCCCAGTCCTTTGGTTATCAAATCAGTCGTGAACGGTCAACTGGTAAAATAATCATCGGTATGAAGATGGACGGGAAACTACGGTGGAAGATCGGGACATGGGTCTCGGGTGCATACCGGTTTAATGTGAATTGTCTTGCAATTGTGGCTTTTGGAATGAACATGACCACTCCTCCCTTAGCTTCATTACAAGGGACTCGTTGCTCTACAACTATATGAGACTATATAGAATAATCAACCACATATACACTATAGTTTTTTTCACTTATGCGCAATTGTTCTTTCTGTCGACGTTTGTGGGCTGGTAATTAGTACTTCTTGTAAAGTTACATTGAACAGTTTATATTGAATGATATAGTTGTAAAATAACAAAGCATATCCCTAGTTAAAAGCAGAGGATAAAAAGGCGAAGAACAGGAAAATAGACAGGAGCAATGTTTCACCTGATTACTTTCCCTCTTCTCTTAAATAATTCATGGTGCTTGTATCTTTTTAGAGCTCTACACATAAAGATTTGAGTCTNTTGGGTGGTCCATGTTTTGTGTGTATTTCTTGAAATCCATTAACTTTTTTTTTTTTTTTTTATCTTCACTCTACTTTTGGGAAGAATTAAGTAAAGCCCTTTTTCCTAGTTTCTATGTTTTTTCAACAAATACGAGGATGCAGAGAGAATTAAGAAGGTTCGGTTCATGGATTCATTAAGACTCGAATAAAGAATATTACAGTTGATGTTCTTGCAAACGTAGATTACGTTAATTATTTCCCTTTTTTTGCGGAAACCTTAATAGTAACCAATAAACAATTTATTTAAATCTTTAATTTTCCGAATTAGATAGAACCTACGTAAAGTAGAGCATAGATACTCTGCTATAACAGAAACAATGATATAAAAGTCAGACAAACGAAAACCTCAACAGAAACAATGATATAAAATTCAGACAAACTAAAACCTAGTTGACTATGAGAATCCAACAGAACAAGATGATCCCATGTCTCAGATTGAGATTGCTTTTAATACGGATAGATAGTGTAACATAGGTAATACTGCTGATCAAACGGGTTCCTGAATATGAAAGAAAATAAATCAATTTTATTAGTTCCTTGTTAATATCATACAATTACTAAAAAAAAGTTGAGAGATGAAAGGAAAGAGAAAATACCAGTATCTATATGTATATAGCGGTTGACCTGAATATATATACAAGATTAAAGATTATAATGAATAATTATCACTGCAAAAAAAATTGAATTGGAAAGAAACCAAAAAGAGAATTGAGATTAATAACCGTATTGGTTTGGTTGGTAATTGTGAACCCTAGCACCAAGATAAGCAAGTTTGCAATTGACTGTTCGTCCGTCTATGGTGTGATTTGGATTCTCGCATGCTCTCGTTGCAGATTCAACTTCTCTAAACGTGACCTAATAATATTGACTCAAAGTCATGATTAAAAATAATAATTTATATCAAATAATTACTCTACATATTATATGTTGTTTAAATGCTTACAAAACCAAATCCCTTTGATCTTTGTGTTGCTCCATCACAAACTACTTTAGCATAAACGATTTCTCCAAATCGTTCGAAGTAACTTATGAGACCTTCGGTTCTTGTAATCCAAGGCAAACCTGCCACATATATCTTTGTTTCTCTATCGTTTGGGTGAGACATGGCTAAGAAGTTACGTTAAAGGGTATGCAATGATGTTTTTTTTACAATGGTCTCTATATATAAGAAGAAATACACAACAATCCTTTATGTAATAGGATATGGAGAAAATCATTTTTCTTTTGAAAAAAATGGGTTATTCAAATTTTTATTAGGATTTGCATTAAACACCGAAAATTAAGTTGGATAAATTCTAGAAATTTCTCTTTAAATCAGTTAACTAACCGTTTATATATTTACGATAAGGTTTGAAGAGATTATTGATAAAATAATACATTTCATAATCCCGCGTTCAACCGTTTAAAGTAACATTTAAGTTGACTATATCTAATTTTTTTTCCATTAAATATGGAGCTGGTAAACTTTATCAACTTCTAAAAAGTGTAACAACAAAAATTAGGTCAATCACAATTCTGTTTTTTTTATTATTTTGGATTGACTTCCAATTGCAAATAGTCTTAGTGATCACCATTATCATACATATATACATCAAGTAGGTTTCATCATGATATACCACAAAGTATTTGACAAGCCATATGGTTTTGGATCAAAAAGTCGGTCCAAAATTAATGTTTTATGTGCAAGAACCGACCCATTGTACACACGTGTTAACATCTTCAAGACTTTCATCTCTATTTTTCTTTTGGTCATTAAGATACCCATTGATCCGAATCTGTTACATTCCCACCTACTTTTTTAATTTTTACTATCCACTCCAAATTAAACACAACCGATGATTTTAATAATTGGAAGCTTTTAAAAATATTTCAAAACAAGCCTCTTTGTGTTTGTCTATATATATACACGTAATAAGAAGGTGAATGAATCTCACAGCTTACTTGTTCTAAGGCTTCCAATAACGAAAACAGTAATGAAGAAGAGACTAAGCTTGAAGCAAATCTTGGTGACTCTCTCCAAACTTGGTGTATGTTTGTGCGTAAAACATCTTGATAGTAACAAAATTCAAGTTTCTAACACAGAGATCAAGAACGGATCTGTATGTCCCGAGGATGAATTGGTGTCTGAAGAGAAGGTTATGGAAGGAAGAAGGAGAATCAAAGTGGTGATAACTAGGAAACAGCTGGATCGCTTGTTAGCGAAGCAAGTTTCATTGGAGCAGCTGGCTTTTGTGAATCAGAGAACCTCTCTCAGTTGTTTTGACGAGAGTAAATGGATCCCAAGGCTTGAATCTATCCATGAATCACCTGAATTGTAAGATTTTGGGTTTTAGATGTTTCTTCAGATTTTGCAGCTTATGGTGTTGTTATATCGTCTTTAAACGTATATTGGTACTAGCTTTTAAAACATAATGTAAGTATCATAAACTCTTTTTGTAACTTCAGTGTTATTTAACTGAAAAAGTTACAGAGAATATGGGAAACAGAGCAAAAACAGGGGAAACAGAGCTAAAACAGGGAAAACAGAACAAGAAGTGGCAAAAACATGTTTTCGGTTTAATCCAATGATCTATCGATGACTCTCTTCTCATATGTTTCCCGAGTTTGTTCAACTTGGCTGCAACGCTCATCTTCATCATAATTTACTCTCTAACGCTCTCATTCTCTTTTTTCTCTTCATCATAATCAAGACAACACTTAACCAAAAGTGGAATCTAACTAGAGACAAATCTCCCGGAAGTGATTCAAAATCAAGAGCTTAATGACCAGACAAAACGTTAAAGCATAAAAATCACAAAGTAACCTACTTAACTTCATGTTCAAGCTTAGGGTTTGAAGATCCACTACAATTTACAAAAACGAAAGGTTTTTACATAAAACTGATATGTCTTTCCCCAAATCACCACATATGTAGAAGAGGAACATGGTTAATAGACTGATCATAGAGGCACGTAGCCGAGAAATACATCAACCTCCATAACAGAGATATCGTAATCAGTCAAAACTCGTAAAACACTAATTACAAAAGTATCGAAAACATAGCCGATTACCTTGATTTATGACTGCAAAAATCGTATAACCCTAATTACTGCGATTGCGAAGTTTGGGATATCCACACTAATACTCAGGGACTCAGGGTAACGAAAGCAAACCTATCATCAAATTGTAACCGTCAATGGAATTTATTGACGTCTTGTAACGTTTGGCTAGTTGTCCCAAAAATGTTATATTTAAATCGGAGTAAAAGATTTAAATTGTATATTAAAAAAAGATTTTTGTTTTCTGTGATTTGAGATATAGTGTGAGATATTTTAATCGGATTTTACTCATAATTTATTTGATAAAAAAAACACTTGAAAAAAATAGGAACAAGATTAAGATTTAGAGAGGGGTTTTGGTTTATTATTTCAAAAGTAGTTTTAGAGACTTAAATGTCATGTACAAGTTGTTATTCAATTAAGATTTTTTAAAAATTTGGTATTATTCATTTAAGATTTGTAAAAAGTAATCTAAAATCTTTTAAAATTTAGAGATTTATCGTATTATTTCTGAATATTGATTATCGTATCATCGAAATTGATTATAAATATTCAAACCAAATCATATTATTTCAATTATAAATTCTATCGAGGGTTCAAGAAGTTGAAATAGCATTAATATATGTATATAACTGATGAATTAAACTCTACAAGTCTTACTCTGTCCAAAATGTCAAATCACCTCATAATTATATCACATAGACTAAAGTTATCACATATACTAGTAACCTTTTTACATATACTAAGAAAACATATACTAAATCGAATGTTAAGAAACAAAATTCATCTCAGCAAGTTTAACCAAGGAATTCAACTCAAACCGGCATCGGCTCTAAATCTAAACGATATACATCAATCATAGCTATGAGTATGTAGCCATCTCGACCATGACCCTAACCGATGCAAACATATGCTTCAAAGACAGGGAGACTTGTAACTAGATCCACCCACAGTCGGTCAATAAGACGAGATGACCATGATTATAACAACAAGCTTATTAGTAAATGGGTTGTAGACTCCCTGCAACAAGAACAAGAAGTTAAATTAGAAAGTATTAACTTAGAAAGCATACACATAAGAAGGAAGTAAATAAATTGTATCATACATGGTCAATAGTGTAGTAACTATATGTTAGGAGAACCCGAGCAGAAATTGGAGACACTTTGAGATCTCTTATCATAGTTTTCTCGGGTTATTGACTTGATTATTTCTCTTAGCAATATTTAGATTGATAAAAATATGTGTAATAACATGAGTAAGTAGATTGTACTTCCTGTCACGTTTATGTCATTAATAAATTACGCCTCTTTGACTCTTGACCTTACCAAAAAATATTTCACTTTTTTGTACGAGTTATTCCCGTCTGCTATGATTATTCTAAAACTTTCAATTCTTTAAAATAAAAAATCGGAGTAAACCGGGTAATGCTTTTAATTTTAGACGACTATTAATTCAAACTTTTTCTCATTCGTATTCGAAACTATTTCAATTCTTTTGATAGTGATTTTAAACCATTTTCTATTTTTTAAAGCAATGTGGGACATTGCATACATCTATATTTGTTCTCTAGACGAAGTAATGCAATTTGAGCTTGAATTTGATTGATCTTGTCAAAAGTTTGAGTGGCATTGTCAGTTGAACTTGGAGGAATAGTTAAATCAGCAGTAAAATTGCGGCATCGATTGTATTTTGATTCTTATGTGATTGTTTGGATTGCTAGTGGTTGGTTTCACCTTGAGTTTTGTATTTGATGTTGAGAACGTGATTATTAGTTATACATGTCGATACTTTTTGCTGATAAAGTTTTGAAGTTCACTGGCTCGGGGAAGATGAAAAGGCGTATTTTTATCCATGAGACTTGTTTACATTCATCTCATTTCCTGATTATATTAAACACCACCTCTTGTAAAATATAACTTGCTGTATATCTCCCATATCGTAAAATTCAGCTATTGGTTATATGTGCAGTTTGTGTTTTATGCTGATAACTAACGTAAAGAACTGGCAAAAACATGCTTATGTCTACCTAATCAATGGAATCGCATGCATACGGTAAATATACTCTTGGGTAATAATGAAAACGGATATTGATTATTAAGCTTCCCTTTTTAACATCCAGTCAAAGACATCATACTTGGCCTTCTACTCCGTAGTTTTCCTCTTCTTCTTACCCTTGTCCATCATCTCCATCTTAGCCTTCTTCTTAAGTTCAGCCTTCTTCATCCTCTCAACTCCAATAGCTAATATAAAGTATAAACAAGGAAATTAATGAGAGGTTATAATTTTGCAGGCAAAAAGCAAGAGCAAATTTACGTACTTGGATGTCCACTTCCAGTAGGCTTTAATTTTCTGCCTGCTGGCGGCACAACAAAATAAACTACAATCTTCCATCCATCTGCGGTACGTCCACTTAGTTCCAGCGCCTTGTCTACACATCCTTTTCCCATAATATCAACTCGAGCTTTACTGTAAAATTCAACAGAAACAAGTTTTTTTTTGTTAGAAATTTATTAACTTGAGATAATATCTGGGTCAAAAGTCACAACTGGACGAAGCCACAAACCTTTCGTGACAGCACAAGTTTCCGTGGACCAAAACACTTATACCGGTGACCTCTCCACATGAAGAGAAATGTTTACACAGCCCGATCTGGAGATCAATCTTAGACAACGTAGAAGGTGTATCATATACCTTAACTATGAGCCTAACATATCAATTAATTGTATGAGAGAATATTATATGGCAATGATCACAAGAACAGGTACTAAGAAAATTGATTTGCAGGATTAAACAACTTACGTGCGTTCTCCTTTGAAGCGGTCGACTCCCCCAGGATCTCTGTACATTTGCTGCCCGGGTAGAGACTTCACGACTACATTCCATCCTCCCACGTCAGTCCCACTAAGTTCCAATGCCTTGTCTACGGGACTTTCTCCTTCTTTCGCATGAAAAATAATGAAGAGAGGACTGTGAAAAAAGAGAGAAAAACTTGTTTTAGAGTGTTGAATTTTAACAAAAATGAGAGAGACCAAATTGAAATCCCCAAAACCTCTTGAGGATACGCTTTTTAAAGTCTCTGGGAACATCAATATCTACAATCTTTCCGCATGAAGCGAAATGCTTTGCCAACGCGAGCTTGAGAGGAAACTCATGAACCGAAGTGTCGTATCCCTCGACGGAAATCTTACTAAAGCTACAGGAGATAATATATTATCAAAATGACAAATTCTAAGTACCCCCAAAACCAAAAAGAAAAAAAGGAGTACCATTTACGATTGTTCGTATCCTTCGATTCCAGACCCTACGGTACAAAAGATCATATCAAAAATTCTACGACTTCAAATATTTTCCTTCTTTCTTGTGATGCAAGAAACCATTAATAGAGAAACAGAGGTTAAGCAAAGAGAGCGTAAGAAGAAATCCATAATTTAAGGAGAAGAAGATTACTCTGACGGCGGATTCTTCCATGGTTAATTTGACAATAAGCGACTGCTAGGTTTTCCGACCAGCCTCGAAAGTAATTTTTAGATCTAGGGATTTAGAATTGAACAATTTACGACGAAGGAGAAGGTATTTATAATTTTTCATAATTATTTATCAGGTTTATTGGGGACATAACCGTCTTTGTACTACATAAATTAAAAACAAGTGATTGGGCCTTGAATTTAGTTCAGGCCTGACTAAGCCCATATTGTCCTAATCCTATATTTCTTTCTCAATCAGAGTTCATGGAAATTTAATTCTTAATTATGAACTTTGTGAATCAACTGGTAATCTTGTTTGTTTTTTAAAGATTTAATATGATTCCTCCCCAACACTTTTTTCCATGTGTTTATTTAAGATTTAATATGATAGAATATCAAAGAAATATATTATGATATGCTCAAAACAAAACAAAAATTGTAACTCAAAATCTGTTTGAAACACACAATAACAACAAAGAAAACTCCAAAACGCTTTAATTACTACTTCTAGTTTCCAAGAACTGCCTCTAAACACTCGTCATATTGCTTTCTTTTCTTATCACATATGACTTTACCTGCAACAAGATCATGTTCCTTCTTTTCATTCGTCAACCTCTCCTCTTCTTGCACACAGTGAGAGATGAGATCATGAGTAGACCATTCCAGTTTCATACGGCTATAAGTCTTCCTAAGAAGATCATAGTCCGAGGGCAGACTATCGAGTACTGGCAAAAACATGTTTTCGGTTTCATCCAATGATCTATCGATGACTCTCTTCTCATAGGTTTCCTATAGATTTTTATATGAAAAAGATATAGTGAACACAGAAATATTAGACTATCGAGAATCAAAGCTGCCACGATTTAATCAGGAATATGCATCCCGAGTTTGTTCAACTTGGCTGCAACGCTCATCTTCATCATAATTAACTCTCTAACGCTCTCATTCTCTTTTTTCGTTGAGCTAAACTCGGCTAGCACCGTTCTGACCTCTGCCCCCCTCCTTTATCGCTGTATAACTTGCTGTACATCCCCCATATCGTAAAATTCAGCTATTGGTTATATGTGCAGTTTGTGTTTTATGCTGATAATGCTTCGTCCCAGATTTGAGTACAATGCTTCTGCCTCATTAGTGAAGGAAGTTTCTTTTGATGAATCTGAAGGTTTGTATGAATAAAATTTTGAATCCATCTAAGTTTGTACTTGTCTTCTCTGCTCATCAAGCACTATTACACTTTCTCAGGGGGTTTGAAGACCAAATTTTTGTGCAAGTGACTACATCTCAACTTTCCTCGCTGTTCATAAACTTTGGAGGGACCATTAGTGGAAAAGACCTTTTTCGACTTTCGAATGTGAACTGATTCTTTCCTGTTGGCAATGTTGCAACCACATCTGAACTTTTCCTTTATAATAATCTGAACATCTGGTTGGGCAATATAATGGACGTTTATAATAGTGGATGAAGAAGTGAAAAATTCGTTAGATATAATAAGTTTACAATTTATTGACTATTTGAGGAGCTATATAGTAAATAGAGAAATAAAAATTAAGCTGCAACTTCCCCAACCAAAAGGTCCATTGATTTTTTGTCACTCTGTTACGTTTTGATGATTCTTGTAGTTGCAGGTATTAGGTATATTATATCTTTGATTGTTAATGTTTAACCTCGTTAGACCAAAAAAAAAAAAAAAAAA
>Ga0041059_1002098_pt1 | contig 15214 bp, 15 predicted proteins | sample AraColnosormetaG_FD_56232 | JGI IMG/M metagenome (GOLD analysis project Ga0041059, IMG submission 56232) | Arabidopsis roots microbial communities from North Carolina, USA - Col MF nosort | ecosystem: Host-associated > Plants > Roots > Unclassified | place: USA: North Carolina | collected...
CTGTTTAATAGAGGAGGTCCTCCGACAAACAGCAGAGAATTGTTTAATCGTAGACATTCTAGTTTGAGATCTGTAATCGAAAGAACATTTGGTGTGTGGAAAGCTAAATGGAGAATACTTGATAGGAAGCACCTAAAGTATGAAGTGAAGAAGTGGATTAAGATTGTGACATCAACGATGGCTTTACATAATTATATACGAGATTCACAACAAGAAGATAGTGATTTTAGGCATTGGGAAATAGTTGAATCATATGAGCAACATGGTGATGAAAATGATGCGCATGTTCCATATGTGCCTACTGGTGACAGAGTAATGGAGAATATACGAGATTCCATCACTACAGAGATGGCCAAAGGAACAAGACTCCCATATTAACAGGTTCCATCTCTCTGTCTTATGCTATTGACTGTCTCTGTCTTATGCTATTGTCTGTTTCTGTCTTGGTTTTAAATTTTGTGACTAATAGTGACAGCTGAATGGTCACGTCACTACATAAGTTGGTTGATTACACACGTTTTAAATTTTGTGACTAGTAGTGACAGCTGACAAGTAATTCGTTGAACATAGTGTTCATTAGTTTGGATTAGACTTGATTCAATTGAATAGCTTGACATAATGACAGCTGAATGGTCTATGTTTCTGGTTTTAGCTCATTGTTGAATAGTCTCTCTCTCAATCTAGTTGTTGTATTCTTGAGCAGCTGCAATTCTAGTGTCTCTTGATGTTGTTTGCTTTAGTGTTGTGGTTTGGTAATATGCATAAGACCATACTTTGGTTTCTGATTCTAGTTTGTGTCATGATTGAATTACTTTTGAGAATGTGTCATGGTTGAATCGTTAGGTAAGTACTAGCCAATATGCATGTTTGCTCTTATTGGAGAATTGGTGATGATTCAGGTTATTGCTCTTCTTTACAGGTTTAGTAATTTGAAATTGAAGTTTGAAATGGGAAATGATCAACGACGACAAGATTTGAAGCACAAAACCAAATTCTCTTTTTCAAACTTTACTTTGATTTATAAGAATGTAGCAATTGACTTGTTACTTAACAGAGGGTATTTTAGTCATTTATATATATATGAGAAAGTGAATGATTCATCCAAATGATCAAACAAACAAAGCTCTATCTAAATGATGCATTTAGATGAATTAGCAAATGATTAGCAAATGATCAAACAAACATCATTAAGATGAATCATTCAAATGGATTATTTGGATGAATCATTTGGATGCAAATTCCAAATGATCAAACAAATAGAGCCTAAATTTTTTGTTTATTCCAAAATATTGAAGTTGTTTTGCTATAATTTTTTATTTTTATATTTAAACTTACTAATTTCGGTTTCTTTTTGGTTTCAATTAAAGCGTAAAAGCCGCACTTATAAATAGTTTAGTCGACTGTTTTTTGAAATTAGTAACTTAATGGTCTCGGAACAGTTATGTTCTACCTGAGACACACCAACGTTCACTATTAAAGTGGCGATTTTTTTCAAGATATAGTTAAGTCCAAATGGTGGGAATTGAATTAATTGGCCATACTATCTGTCTCGATCGTGATTTTAGGCCCGGCGACATTAGCAAGTCTTTAACATGTGTCTCTTCGAACGTTTAGATTACGCACTGTATGTGTTCGATGAAATGCCTGACCGAAATGTGAGAGTTCAAAGCTACGCTCTTTTTATCTGGAGATAAAAGGAGTCTCAGGAATCGCTTGTAGATCCTATAAAATAGAAAGTGAACTGCTCAAGCCTAAGCTCTCCAGTTGTTTCTTTTTTTAATTGGTCTTTGGTCTATATTTGAGTTCTTGCATCTCGGTAAGTCGGTATATTGGCTTACACACGAGATGACGAATCACAGTTCCATCTTTTTTATTGATTCAGAGTGTAGACGTCTACCTCTCACTGAGTCTGGTCAATTTTGCGTGGTTTGATTGGGTAAAAGTTTGGAGTTCTTGGTTCAGACAATGAAAGGTAAGAGCTACAAATTTTCATCTTTTGATTGGTTCAAACTGTTGATGACTATCTATTATTGGTTGTATCAAAGACATGAAAGTGACACAATGTTTCTATATGAGGCCAACCGTTGCATGGTTTATTTGGAAGAAAGTTGGAATTTTTAAGATTCAATTCTTTGGGTTCAACTTGTAATAAAGTTGTTTTATAAACAAGGTTTAAGTTGATTGTGAATAAAGTAATGCAGAATCTTGGAAGATGGGTGCTGTGGTCAACACTGTTTAGAGAATTATTGTTTATTAAGTACTTGAGTTTGTTTTCGTGGATTACTTTCTCTTGCACTAATCTGAAGAAGATTGTTCTTGGAGACACAAGGAGCACACATGATGACGAGGTTTGCTTGTTTGCACCTCTTTACCATGTTCTTGTTTACCTTGCTCTCAGGTTCAAGTTCTGCAGTTATAACGACAGAAAGTCCTTTGTCAATGGGACAAACTCTCAGCTCCGCTAATGAGGTTTATGAATTGGGGTTCTTCAGTCCTAATAACACCCAAGATCAGTATGTTGGAATCTGGTTCAAGGATACCATTCCCCGGGTTGTTGTGTGGGTGGCCAATAGAGAGAAGCCTGTTACAGACTCTACGGCATATCTAGCTATAAGCAGCAGTGGAAGTCTTCTGTTACTTAATGGCAAACATGGCACTGTGTGGTCTAGTGGAGTAACTTTTTCCTCTAGCGGGTGTCGTGCAGAGCTTTCAGATAGCGGAAATCTTAAGGTCATAGATAATGTTTCGGAAAGAGCTCTGTGGCAAAGCTTTGATCATCTTGGGGATACACTGCTACATACCTCATCCCTGACGTATAACCTCGCCACCGCTGAGAAGCGGGTGTTGACTTCTTGGAAAAGTTACACCGATCCATCACCTGGCGACTTTTTGGGCCAGATTACACCTCAAGTGCCATCACAGGGGTTCGTTATGAGAGGGTCAACGCCTTACTGGAGAAGCGGTCCATGGGCTAAAACAAGGTTCACTGGGATACCGTTTATGGATGAATCATACACAGGTCCATTCACCCTTCACCAGGATGTAAACGGGTCAGGATACTTGACTTATTTTCAAAGAGACTACAAACTTTCACGTATAACTTTAACATCAGAGGGATCAATAAAGATGTTTCGGGATAATGGAATGGGCTGGGAATTGTACTATGAGGCTCCAAAAAAATTATGCGATTTTTATGGTGCGTGTGGACCATTTGGGTTGTGTGTTATGTCACCTTCTCCCATGTGTAAATGCTTCAGAGGTTTTGTACCAAAATCTGTTGAGGAGTGGAAAAGGGGAAACTGGACTGGTGGTTGTGTGAGGCATACCGAACTAGATTGTCTAGGAAACTCTACTGGCGAAGATGCAGATGACTTCCATCAAATTGCCAACATAAAGCCTCCAGACTTTTATGAATTTGCAAGTTCTGTGAATGCTGAAGAATGCCACCAACGTTGCGTCCACAATTGTTCTTGCTTGGCATTTGCTTATATTAAGGGAATAGGGTGCCTAGTGTGGAACCAGGACCTAATGGATGCCGTACAATTTTCTGCAACAGGAGAACTTCTTTCCATTCGTCTTGCACGATCTGAGCTAGGTATGGCTTAAAAATTAAAATCACAGACCTTCCTTGATATTTCTCTTTCTTTTTAGTTTAATTTGTTGTCTTACATTTCTCAGATGGAAATAAGCGCAAGAAGACTATTGTTGCTAGTATAGTGAGCCTGACTCTATTCATGATCTTGGGCTTCACTGCGTTTGGTGTCTGGAGATGCAGAGTGGAACATATCGGTAACATATTGATGACTTTACTATCTAATGATCTCTTGTTGCTCTTCAATTCATTTGCTTGCAAAAGAAAAAAAGGTTTTAGGCTCTTTTACATTTGTTAGAAATTACCGATTACTAAACTAGAATAAAAGGGAGTGTTTCCACTAAATCGACGCACTAATACATGTTCTTTAAACGACAATTTGTTCTTTTGGTACATTGATTTCGGCTTTAAAAAATAAAAAAGCTTAATATGCTCACATACGATTATAACGCCATGTTTTGAATTGCAGCTCATATATCAAAGGATGCATGGAAGAATGATCTGAAACCACAAGATGTCCCAGGTTTAGATTTCTTTGATATGCATACCATTCAAAACGCCACCAATAATTTTAGTCTATCAAACAAACTCGGACAAGGTGGATTTGGTTCAGTTTACAAGGTCAGAGAATTTATCCTTTTTGCTCTTCTCGATTCTCTGTTTATACTCTCAAAATGACCTTCTGCAATTCTGTTTTAGGGAAAGCTGCAAGATGGGAAAGAAATTGCTGTTAAACGGCTTTCTAGCAGCTCTGGACAGGGAAAAGAGGAGTTTATGAATGAAATAGTACTCATCTCAAAACTCCAACACAGAAACTTAGTCAGGGTTTTGGGATGTTGCATCGAAGAAGAAGAGAAGCTATTGATTTATGAGTTTATGGTGAACAAAAGCCTTGATACCTTTCTCTTTGGTTGGTCCCTTCTTGCATCCTTCCTTTACTATTCAGTAACTTTTTATATATATGTGGAAACTGTTTGTCTGACAGTTTTATTTCTTAGATTCAAGAAAAAGGCTGGAGATTGATTGGCCAAAAAGATTTGATATCATTCAAGGTATTGCACGTGGACTTCTCTATCTCCACCATGACTCACGCCTCAGAGTTATTCACCGAGACCTGAAGGTCAGCAACATCCTTCTGGATGAGAAAATGAACCCAAAAATATCAGATTTTGGATTGGCTCGGATGTATCAGGGGACCGAATATCAGGATAACACTCGCAGGGTTGTAGGAACTCTGTAAGAATCTAATTTCAAAGACATGATTAACTAAGATTCAAAGTTAATATCAGATATTAACTTGGGAGAAACTATTTGATATATGTGCAGAGGATATATGTCTCCAGAGTATGCATGGACTGGGATGTTCTCTGAGAAATCTGACATCTACAGCTTCGGAGTTCTAATGTTAGAAATCATCAGTGGAGAGAAGATCTCAAGATTCAGCTATGGCGTAGAAGGAAAAACCCTTATTGCATATGTAAGTAAGATTTATAGGCATTGACACAGTAAGATCTTGTATTTGATTCTCATTAAGTGCGCAGATCTCGCTGACTGTTTGAAAACATGTATTGCTCTTATATTCGCTTGGTCTGAAATCACAACAGGCGTGGGAATCTTGGTCTGAATACAGAGGAATTGATCTTTTGGACCAAGATCTTGCTGATTCATGTCACCCATTAGAAGTTGGGAGATGTATTCAAATCGGCTTGCTCTGTGTACAACACCAACCTGCAGACAGACCCAACACACTTGAGTTGCTGGCTATGCTCACCACAACATCAGATCTTCCATCACCAAAACAACCCACATTTGCATTTCACACGAGAGATGACGAATCACTGTCTAACGATTTGATCACCGTCAATGGGATGACGCAATCTGTGATCCTTGGGCGTTAAGAAACCATTTGTGATGGAAATTGTGGAATTGAAGTGTGTTAAAATTGTTCTCTTAAAGAGTTCATTTTTCAGTGTTAATGACTTCACCATTGTTTAAAATAAAAACTTCAACATTGTTTAATCCAAATAAAAAGGTTTTTAACTTAAACATCTCACGAACTTGGAAGAGATTGAAGGCAACCCAGAAGAGTCGATGGATCCTTCGACCTATATGTTGGCTCATTCAGTGGTTCTCGACCCATCTCCTATTCTGGGGTTTCTTCGGTTCCAATGTGTGTCGTCTCACAACTTCTGCTCTCGCCGGTGACACCAATGTTAAATTTGGGGGAGAATCACTTAAGCCCAGATTTTGGGAGTTGGAATCAGCCATACTTCCATGTGTAGTTTCGGTCTCGATTTGGGGAACTAGAGTTCAACGACATTAGCGATTATGCACTCTAAGTGTTCGGTGAAATGCTTGAACGAGATTTAACGTAGTTTGCAGTACAAGAACTTGTTCCGGTATATCTAGTCAACAATTTAAACTGTGTTGTAAGATAAAAACAACGACTTCAGAAACCAATAAGAAAGATTTGATGTTAATTCATCTGATTTATTCATATATTCATCTTTCAATTGTTGCAGGGAATGTAGATTTGGTTCTTGGACTCCAAGACCTGGCAAGGACATGGAAACAACACAATATTTCAGTCTGAAGTCGATCGATTGGATTCTTCTAGCCAGGCTATAAATTCTCATCTTTTGACTAATGCAGGGTATACATGCCTAACATTCACTGGTTCTGGCCCAACAACTTAACAATGACATGAAAAATGTTGCTTTGTGAGGTCAAATGTTGATTGGGTAAAAGGTTAGACTTCTTGGAAATTATTGAAATTTTTTTGGTATTATGAGATAAGGTTTAGTAAAGTTTCATGGAAATTACTACTCACAATGCCAAGTGGGGAACCTAGACTGTTTTTTGCTGAGATATTGCAGCTTTGAATCAGTCAATATGTCAAGACTCTATATTGCAGACCTTTTGCTCATCTCTTGTGGTCAACATTGCTTATAGGTCCCAGAAAACAGTTCCCACAAGTCCCTGCGATTTTGCTTTTCCTGGCTAACTTTCTCACTTCGCTTCATAAACTAATGTTGAAAAATCTGATTGATTGATATTTTCATCTCAGAGTGTAGATGTCTAACTTTCATTGGTTCCAAGGTCAACTTGAATGGTTGATTGGGTTAAAAGGTTAGACTTCTCCGTGACAAACTGAAAACATAATTAATATTATTTTTATACTAATAATTTGATTGTGGATGAAGTAATGCAGAATTTTGGAACACAACTGCGGTCAGGCAGTCAGCATTGTTTTAAGGTCCTCACAAGCCCCTGACTTTGTTATTGTGACTTACTTTCTTGCTAAATAAATAATTCTTTGTTTTTTAAATTAATCTTAAGAAAATAGTTCTTGTAGACACATGGGGAAGAAGAGGATTGTGTTCTTTGCTTGTTTGCTCTTGTTTACCGTCCTATTACGTTTTAGCTATGCAGGGATAACGACAGAAAGTCCTTTGTCAGTCGAACAAACACTCAGCTCCTCTAATGGAATTTATGAATTGGGGTTTTTCAGTCCTAATAACTCCCAAAATCTGTATGTGGGAATCTGGTTCAAGGGTATCATTCCCCGGGTGGTTGTGTGGGTGGCAAATAGAGAAACACCTACTACAGACACATCGGCAAATCTTGCTATCAGCAGCAATGGTAGTCTTCTATTGTTTAATGGCAAACATGGTGTTGTGTGGTCCATCGGAGAAAATTTTGCATCTAATGGGTCTCGTGCAGAGCTTACAGACAACGGAAATCTAGTTGTCATAGACAATGCTTCGGGAAGAACTTTATGGGAAAGCTTTGAGCACTTTGGTGACACTATGCTACCTTTCTCAAGCCTGATGTATAATCTCGCCACAGGTGAGAAGCGGGTGTTGACTTCTTGGAAAACTGACACTGATCCATCGCCTGGCGTATTTGTGGGTCAGATTACACCACAAGTGCCATCACAGGTGCTTATTATGAGAGGCTCGACGCGTTATTATAGAACCGGTCCATGGGCTAAAACAAGGTTCACAGGGATACCACTAATGGATGACACATATGCAAGTCCATTCAGCCTTCAGCAGGATGCTAACGGGTCAGGATTCTTTACTTATTTTGATAGAAGTTTCAAACTTTCACGTATAATTATATCATCAGAAGGATCAATGAAAAGGTTTCGGCATAATGGAACGGACTGGGAATTAAGCTACATGGCTCCAGCCAATTCATGCGATATTTACGGTGTATGTGGACCATTTGGGTTGTGTATTGTGTCAGTACCTTTAAAGTGCAAATGCTTGAAAGGATTTGTTCCTCATTCCACTGAGGAATGGAAAAGAGGAAACTGGACTGGTGGTTGTGCGAGGCTTACGGAACTACATTGTCAAGGAAACTCTACTGGCAAAGATGTAAATATCTTCCATCCTGTTACCAACGTAAAGCTTCCAGACTTTTACGAATATGAAAGTTCTGTGGATGCTGAAGAATGCCACCAAAGTTGCCTCCACAATTGTTCTTGCTTGGCCTTTGCTTATATCCATGGAATAGGGTGCTTAATCTGGAACCAGAACCTAATGGACGCTGTGCAATTTTCTGCTGGAGGAGAAATTCTGTCCATTCGTCTTGCACACTCTGAACTAGGTACGGCTTAAAAGATAACATAGACGATCTTGTCTGTTAATTATAACTTTGTCTTCAACTCTAGTGTTCTCTTTGATAGCAATATGGTTTATTGTTTAATTTATTTATGTCTTAAATATCTCAGGTGGAAATAAGCGCAACAAAATCATTGTTGCTAGTACTGTGAGCCTTTCTCTGTTTGTGATATTGACTTCTGCTGCATTTGGTTTCTGGAGATACAGAGTGAAACATAAAGGTACACACTGATTATCATAGTATCTCTTTGTCGTTACATTTATTACAAATTACTGAAAACTTAAATTGATAAAAAGCGAAGTTTTTCCCACTACGTCAAACCTACACTAAATCGACGCACTCTATGTTCTTTGAACTATCATATGTTCTCTTTGCTTCAAAATATCTGAAGATATTATGACCTAACACGCGAGTTCTAACTCAATTTTCAGCCTATACGTTAAAGGATGCCTGGAGGAATGATCTGAAATCAAAGGAGGTCCCAGGTTTAGAATTTTTTGAGATGAATACCATACAAACTGCCACCAATAATTTCAGTCTATCAAACAAACTCGGACAAGGTGGATTTGGTTCTGTTTACAAGGTCAGGAGAAGTTATCCTTTTTGCTCTTCAAGATCCTCTGTTTATGCCCTCGAACTGACCTTCTGCAATCTGTTTCAGGGAAAGTTACAAGATGGGAAAGAAATTGCTGTAAAACAGCTTTCTAGCAGCTCCGGACAGGGAAAAGAGGAGTTCATGAATGAAATAGTACTGATATCAAAACTCCAACACAGAAACTTAGTCCGGGTTTTGGGATGTTGCATCGAAGGAGAAGAGAAACTACTGATCTATGAGTTTATGTTGAACAAAAGCCTTGATACTTTTGTCTTTGGTGGGTCACTTCTTGGTCTTTCTCTTTTTGTTTTGCAGCTTTTTCTCCCTATACCGGAATTTCTTATCTGATAACTTGTATATGGTAGATGCAAGAAAAAAGCTCGAGGTTGATTGGCCAAAGAGATTTGATATCGTTCAAGGTATTGCACGTGGACTTCTTTATCTTCACCGTGACTCACGCCTCAAGGTAATTCACCGAGACCTGAAGGTCAGCAACATTCTTCTGGATGAGAAAATGAACCCGAAAATATCAGATTTTGGATTGGCTCGGATGTATGAGGGAACCCAATGTCAGGACAAAACTCGCAGGGTTGTAGGAACTCTGTAAGAACCTGTCTTTAATAACATGCTTGGCAAGATTCATTGTCATGTTAGTCCAATATTAAACTAGGTGATATGATACTATTTTATTTTTGACCAGAGGATATATGTCTCCTGAGTATGCATGGACCGGAGTATTCTCTGAGAAATCAGACATTTACAGCTTCGGAGTTCTACTGCTAGAAATTATCATCGGAGAGAAGATCTCAAGGTTCAGCTATGGCGAAGAAGGAAAAACACTTCTCGCATATGTAAGTTAATTCTTTATGTTTTCACACATTTACAAAGGATTTCAAAAGTGGTTCTTGCTCTGATACTCTTTAAGATATGAAACTAAACGTCTAAACAACAGGCATGGGAATCTTGGGGTGAAACCAAAGGAATTGATCTTTTGGACCAAGATCTTGCTGATTCATGTCGTCCGTTAGAAGTTGGAAGGTGTGTTCAGATTGGTCTGCTCTGTGTACAACACCAACCTGCAGACAGACCAAACACACTTGAGTTGCTGGCTATGCTCACGACAACATCAGATCTTCCATCACCAAAACAACCCACATTTGTAGTGCACTCTAGGGATGATGAATCATCTCTGTCTAAGGATTTGTTTACCGTCAATGAGATGACACAATCTATGATCCTTGGGCGTTAAGAAACCACCGTGATGGAAATTGTACTACTGATGTTGATAACTTCAATTTTATTATCATTTTTTTTTATGAATGTTGAAATCTTCAGAACTGATCCATTCTTTTATTGCGTTTTTTTTTCGTTCTTTAAGAAACCATTTAGTTGGTGTATTACCCATGGTTCTTTAAGAAAAGCTTTAAAGTTGCGCTTTAGGCTTACAAGTTACTGATTCTGAGGCTGACACAGTGTTTCAAGCTAAGGATTCATTTCGTTGGGTCCAACTGGTGAAAATTGTTTAGAGGTGCTTATTTTAGACGAGTCATCACTCATCACTACTTCATTATTGTCTAAGAAATGTCTGATTAATTAAACATTGATGTATCTTTCACAGATTAGGTCAATCAATGCGTGATTGATTGGGTTAAATGTCGGGTTCTTAAAGTCAGATTGACCATTCGATTGATGCAAGAGTATATATTCCTATCATTGACAAGAACATGAAAATGACAATGTTGCTATGGGAGAAACAGATTGGGTAAAAACGTTGGACTTTTTCGTGGCCATTACATAAGTATTATATTTATTTTCTATTACTATATTAAGCAATGCAGAATTTTCGAACATAAGTCTGGTTTGGTCAACATATTTGTAGGTGTTTGAGAATATAGTACTCACAACGTGACTTTGTTTTCTTGGTTTACTTTTTCTTTTGTTAACATGTTTGTTTCTTAAATTGATCCAAAGATATAGTTCTTGTAGACACAATAACACATGGGGAAGAAGAGGATCATGTTCTTTGCTTCCTTGCTCTTAATTACCATCTTTTTAAGTTTCAGCTATGCAGGGATAACGAGAGAAAGTCCTCTGTCAATAGGAAAAACTCTCAGCTCCTCTAATGGAGTTTATGAATTGGGATTCTTCAGTTTTAATAACTCCCAAAATCAGTATGTTGGAATCTGGTTCAAGGGTATCATTCCCCGGGTGGTTGTGTGGGTGGCCAATAGAGAAAAGCCTGTTACAGACTCTGCAGCAAATTTAACTATCAGCAGCAATGGAAGTCTTCTGTTGTTTAATGAAAATCATAGCGTTGTGTGGTCCATTGGAGAAACTTTTGCATCTAACGGGTCTCGTGCGGAGCTTACAGACAACGGAAATTTAGTTGTCATAGACAATAATTCGGGAAGAACTCTATGGGAAAGCTTTGAGCATTTTGGTGACACTATGCTACCTTTCTCAAACCTGATGTATAATCTTGCCACAGGTGAGAAGCGGGTGTTGACTTCTTGGAAAAGTCACACTGATCCATCGCCTGGCGATTTTACGGTTCAGATTACACCGCAAGTTCCATCCCAGGCGTGTACTATGAGAGGCTCAAAGACTTATTGGAGAAGCGGTCCATGGGCTAAAACAAGGTTCACCGGGATACCTGTAATGGATGACACATATACAAGTCCATTCAGCCTTCAGCAAGATACAAACGGGTCAGGATCCTTCACTTATTTTGAAAGAAACTTCAAACTTTCATATATAATGATAACATCAGAAGGCTCACTGAAGATTTTTCAGCATAATGGAATGGACTGGGAATTAAACTTCGAGGCTCCAGAAAATTCATGCGATATTTACGGCTTTTGTGGACCTTTTGGAATTTGTGTTATGTCAGTACCTCCAAAGTGTAAATGCTTCAAAGGGTTTGTACCAAAATCCATTGAGGAGTGGAAAAGAGGAAACTGGACTGATGGTTGTGTGAGGCATACTGAACTACATTGCCAAGGAAACACTAATGGTAAAACTGTAAACGGCTTCTATCACGTTGCCAACATAAAGCCTCCAGACTTTTACGAATTTGCAAGTTTTGTGGATGCTGAAGGATGCTACCAAATTTGCCTCCACAATTGTTCTTGCTTGGCCTTTGCTTATATCAATGGAATAGGTTGCTTAATGTGGAACCAAGACCTAATGGACGCAGTGCAATTTTCTGCAGGGGGAGAAATTCTTTCCATTCGCCTTGCAAGTTCTGAACTAGGTATTGCTTAAAACATAACACGAAAGAGAGACTTCGCCATTACAACTTTATCTTCCACTCCATTGGTACTGTTCTCTAACTTTTTTTCGTTTTATATATCTCAGGTGGAAATAAGCGCAACAAAATCATTGTTGCTAGTATTGTGAGCCTTTCTCTTTTTGTGATACTGGCTTTTGCTGCGTTTTGTTTCTTGAGATACAAAGTGAAACATACCGGTACACACCGATGATCTTACTATCTTTCTATTGATTTCGAGTTTTTTGTTTATTCATTTGCTAGCTAATGCATGGTAACACACTGACTATTATTGAAAGTCTAGTTTCAGCGAAGATATCAAAGATTGCTTCAAAAGAGGCATGGAATAATGATCTAGAGCCACAAGATGTCTCAGGTTTAAAGTTCTTTGAGATGAATACCATTCAAACTGCCACTGATAATTTCAGTCTCTCAAATAAACTAGGACAAGGTGGATTTGGCTCAGTTTACAAGGTAGGAGATTTTTTTTCTTTTCTTTGCTTCTATGTATTCGCCTTTATGTTCACGAGATGACTTTCTGCAATCTGTTTTAGGGAAAGCTGCAAGATGGGAAAGAAATTGCTGTAAAACGGCTTTCTAGCAGCTCCGGACAGGGAAAAGAGGAGTTCATGAATGAAATAGTACTCATCTCGAAACTACAACATAAAAACTTGGTTAGGATTCTGGGATGTTGCATTGAAGGAGAAGAGAGGCTGTTGGTATATGAGTTTTTGCTGAACAAAAGCCTTGATACTTTTCTCTTCGGTGGGTTCCTTCTTGCCTCATTTCTTTTCTACAAGCGGCTTTTTTTCTACATGGAACTGTCAGTTCTGATCGTTTCTATACGGTATTATTGCTTAGATTCAAGAAAAAGGCTTGAGATTGACTGGCCTAAGAGATTTAATATCATTGAAGGCATTGCGCGTGGGCTTCACTATCTCCACCGTGACTCATGCCTCAGGGTCATTCACCGTGATCTTAAGGTTAGCAATATTCTTCTGGATGAGAAGATGAACCCAAAAATATCAGACTTTGGATTGGCTCGGATGTATCAGGGAACCGAATATCAGGACAACACTCGTAGGGTTGCAGGAACTCTGTAAGAACATGTCTTTAATTACATGCTTGTGAATGATTCATAGTTATAATCATATTTAAACTATTTGATATATGTGTAGAGGATATATGGCTCCCGAGTATGCATGGACTGGGATGTTCTCTGAGAAATCAGATATCTACAGTTTTGGAGTTATACTGTTGGAAATCATCACCGGGGAGAAGATCTCAAGATTCAGCTATGGTAGACAAGGAAAAACCCTTCTTGCATATGTAAGTAAGGCTTTTAGGTTTTTATACACTTGTAGATGTTTCAAAAATGTTTCTTGCTGTTACATTCTGAAGACCTGAAACCTAAACAACAGGCATGGGAATCTTGGTGTGAAAGTGGAGGAATCGATCTTTTGGATAAAGATGTTGCTGATTCATGTCACCCATTAGAAGTTGAGAGATGTGTGCAGATTGGTTTGCTATGTGTTCAACACCAACCTGCTGATAGACCAAACACAATGGAGTTGTTGTCTATGCTCACCACAACATCAGATCTTACATCACCAAAACAGCCCACATTTGTAGTGCACACGAGAGATGAAGAATCTCTGTCTCAGGGTTTGATCACCGTCAATGAGATGACCCAATCTGTGATCCTTGGGCGTTAAGAAACTGTGTGATATGGAAAATTTTTACAGTTGAAATGTTTGGATTGTACATTAGGTTCTTGGCCTAACACGCTAGCTAACAGGGATATGAAAATGACAATGTTGTTATGTGAGCTCAATGAAAAAGAAACGTTTAATGATAGCAGTCTAACGTTCTCGTCTAGGTTCCCCCTCCTCCACTTGACGTTTTGAGCTATATCCATGGACTTTATAAACCGCTATTTTTGCAGCTTTGAATCAGTCAATATTGCTGACCTTATGCTCATCTCTTGTGGTCAACATTGCGAATAGGTGCTTGAAATTAGTTCCCCTGCGTACGTTATTATTATTTTTGGCTTATATTCTCTTGTTCAAAGTTCAAACCATCACTTTTAAAACCACCAATATTGTCTCTTGTTCAAAGTTCTCTGATTTGATCACATATTTTTGTGTTTTTTTGAAGTAGTCATTTGAAAATCGTATTACACGTCTTAGAAATTTACATCAAAGGGATCAATGAAGAGGTTTCATGCTTAATATAAATGGAGTGAGAACTAAAACTACGAGGCTCTAGTACTTAAGTTTGCTTTCCTAAGGATTTAATAGTGCGCTGAAAGCGTTCGGTATGTTATGTTTCAAAGCTGATCAGAGCAAGTAGACCAGGACCTAATGGACACAGTGCAATTTTCTCCAGGAGGAGAAATTATTTCCATTCGTCTTGCACGTTCTGAACTAGGTACATATAACAGGAAAGAGCTACTCCGTCAATTAAACGATGATAGTGTTCTCTTTGGTAGCAGTATGACTTGTTGTTTATTTTTCTTTTGTCTTATAAATCTCAGATGCAAATGAGCGTAACATGATCATTACAGCTAGTATTGTAAGCTTTGCTCTGTTTGTGATAATGGCTTCTGCTGCGTTTGGTTTCTGGAGATATAAAGGTACAAACTGATGTTCTTGCTACCTTTCTATTGATTTCTTGTTTTTTTTTATTTACAGTACTCATATCTTGCTATCGGTAACACACTGATGACCTATATTATAATCAGCTAAGATATCAAAGGATGCTTCACAAGTTGCATGGAGGAATGATTTGAAACCACAAGATGTATCAGGTTTAAATTTCTTTGAGATGAATACCATTCAAAATGCCACCAATAATTTCAGTATATCAAACAAACTCGGACAAGGTGGATTCGGTCCAGTTTATAAGGTCAGAGATTTTTTATTTATAACCTCTTTGGTCTTTTCTATTATTTGCTTATGCTCTCCAGATAACCTTCTGCAATGTGTTTCAGGGAAAGCTGCAAGATGGGAAAGAAATTGCTGTAAAAAGGCTTTCTAGCAGCTCGGGCCAGGGCAAAGAGGAGTTCATGAATGAAATAGTACTCATCTCAAAACTACAACATAAAAACTTAGTTCGGATTTTGGGATGT
>Ga0041059_1002099_pt1 | contig 15211 bp, 14 predicted proteins | sample AraColnosormetaG_FD_56232 | JGI IMG/M metagenome (GOLD analysis project Ga0041059, IMG submission 56232) | Arabidopsis roots microbial communities from North Carolina, USA - Col MF nosort | ecosystem: Host-associated > Plants > Roots > Unclassified | place: USA: North Carolina | collected...
AAAAGATTTTCCCAAATACTGTAGAAAAGATTTGTATTAAAAGATGGGAAAAAAAAATATGAGATACAGTTGACCCAAAAAAAAAAAAAAAGACAATGAATCATACGTGTATATGTCATGTGTATCAGTGTATGTATAAGTATTAATTATTTTCTGCGTAGATATGATAAGTACTTGATAGATAGATACGATTTCGCATCAGTTTCGGCTTCTCTTTTTCTCGTCCACCAACATAACTATTTCTCCTCTTTTCTAGCAAAAGTAAAAAATAAAAATTTACAATATTTTTCTTGCATAGAATCTCTCTCTCCATTTTTAGGATTCTTCTTCTTCTTCCATTAGTCTCTATTGAATCAGAATCTCAACTCTCAGGTAAATCTCTTTTCGTCTTCTTTTTTCCTTTTTCGTCTTGAAATTCTTGAGAAAACTACAAACTCTCTCTCTGGTTTTTTCAAGACGATTCGGATTTGGATTCAGATTCTCATCTATGGTAATCGTGTGGTCAAAGACCGAACTGAATCTTTATTGCTTTTTAATTGCTCTATTCATAATCAAAGTGTTTTTTTTCTTTTCCCAATGCGACTTCTTGATTCTATACGAACAACTATTCTTCCAAGTTGAGAGTAATATTAATCTAACATAAACAACCATAGTTCTCTTGAATTTTGAACTACGAATTTTGGTTTTAAAAAACAGCTGAGAATTTGAATATCTTGAGCAATCTGCATCTGATTTTGATTTCTGACATCCTGATTAAAAGTGGTTTCAGATTTGATTCTGAACCGAAGAAATAGGCGGCTTCTTATTTATCGTTAAGTTTAATATTAAACGTTGTATTGCTCTTTAAGTATCTTTAAAACCTCGTTTACTTCGTGTTATTATTCAATTTTGTTATAACAAACAAATTTTGATACGTTGCTCTCTTCTTCTTTGACTAAAAAAACACATGTTGGTACGTAGGTTGGATTTTGAGAGCTAATTAAATAGTTAAGATGATGGAAATAGCTTATCAGCCTCGGATTGATTCCGAGATTGAATCACTCGTCGAGAGAATCAATCCTCCAAGGTTAGTACCTTATTAATATTTTTATCATTATGTTGGATATTTTTTTTTTAATAAAGTAGTATTATTCTTGATATTACTGGTTTTGTGCGCTAATTAGGGTTTGTGTAGACAACGACTCTGACCCAGAGTGCACACTTATTAAGGTTATAAAAAGCTCTTGATAATATGCTTTTTAATTATAAGTTCATAGATAATGACTAATTAGCCTTAATTAAACATGTGGTTGATATATGTAGGTAGATAGCGCGAACAAGTACGGGATATTACTGGACATGGTTCAAGTGTTAGCCGATCTTGATCTCGTTATCTCCAAATGTTACATCTCATCTGATGGCGAATGGTTCATGGATGGTAAGTCGTCATCGTCATCATCATTCACATGTCATCATGGTGGACCATATATCACATGACACCTGAAATTTCTCTTTGTTAGTGTTTCACGTGACAGACCAACTCGGGAATAAGCTCACCGACCGAAGCCTTATTCTCTACATTCAACAGGTGTGAGATTAAAATCATTAGTACAATAATCACCTAATCATTTTTAAGGAAAATAGTATAAAATTACCAAGTAACCGAAAAAATCATTAACTAAGATGACCAACTCTTATAATGTGACAGCTTCGTTTATTTATGTTTCTTTTTGGGTACTTTTGGACGTATCTAATTAGCTTCTTGAGTTTACTTGTGAAATTAATACATTTCATTTTTAATGATTTTTGGTTTTTACAAATTCAGGCAATATGTTCTAGTAGAACGGGAGGTATAACAAAGGAGATGCAGAGTAATCTAAAACGGGAGGTGCAACAGCGCCACGTGTCAACAGAACACACGGCCTTTGAGATAACCGGAATCAATAGACCGGGTCTACTATCCGAAATATCTGCCGTACTTTCCGACATTGGATGTCACGTGACGGCTGCTGTTGCATGGACCCACCACGAGCGAGCGGCTATGGTGATTTATCTAGAAGACGGGTTTAACGGTGGGCCCATTATCGACCCAATAAGAAAGGCCCAAGTAAAGGATCATCTGGATACAGTCATGGAGGCCCATCACATAGTTGGCGATGTGTCTCATGTCGTCGTGAGGGTCGTCGAGGCTAAAGGAGTTCCGGTCGGGTGGGCTCACACTGAGCGACGACTTCACGAGCTAATGTACGGAGAAGGAGATTACGAGAATTGCTTCGACTGCGATTGTTTCGGAGACAGGTGCGCTTGAATTTATACGAATTAATCATCAATGGCAAAATAAAAATGTTGTTTAGCTTCGTTCGATACATGTGACAGGTGCGATGCTTTGTGGAGAGGAAGATGCGAGAGGATACACGTGACAATCGAAGCATGTAATGGCTATTCAATGGTGAATGTTAAGTGTAGAGACAGACCAAAACTACTTTTCGACACGGTGTGTGCTTTGAAAGAGTTACAATTCGTTGTGTTTCACGCCGTCGCCGGAGCTAAAGGCTCCACTGCAGAGCAAGAATATTTCATAAGAAAGAAGAACGGGGGCACGTTAGAAACGGAAGGGCAAAGAGAGAGACTAAGGCATTGTTTGGTTGCTGCGATTTCGAGACGTGCTTCACAAGGATTGAAACTCGAGATTCGGACAGAGAACAAGATGGGTTTGTTGTCGGATGTGACTAGAGTTGTGAGAGAAAACGGTTTATCGATAACGAGAGCTGAGATGTGCACGCAAGGTGAGATTGCGGTTGGCTCGTTTTATGTTACGGATGTGAATGGTGGTGAGACGGGTCCTAGTGAGGTTGAAGCGGTTGTACGAGAATTGGGAGGAGCGGTTGTGTCAGCGGTTAAAGGGGTTGGAATGATGCCGAGGAGGATTGGTTCGACGAGTGATAGTGTGGAGCAGGACAAAGCTAAGTCGTCTATTGGGAGAATGTTTTGGTCTAAATTAGAGAGGTTGTCAACGTCTATAAGATCGTTGTGAAGTGTTTGATTAGTGGTTTTTGCCTCTCTGGTTCTCGTGATTATCGATCGTTGTATATATAGATGAACTAGGACTATTTGCAGATTCAATTGAAATTCGTATAATTATTGGTTTTAGATGTGATCTAATGAGATAAGATTCTATCAATCAAAACCGTTACTTATCGTCTTAATTTGTTCGAATGAATCTTAATCTCACAAACCAAACATTATACCGTCTTAATTGAACTGGAATTTGTTCGGTTTTTACAAATATGAGAGACCAAACATTATATACCGTTTTATTCAAGTTGTGAGAGATTGTAAATTGTAGACCCAATTTCGGTTTGGTTTAGCTATTGAATTTGACAGCTGGCATGGATAAAGAACAATTACTTTACAGTAATTAACAAGTCAATAAAAGGGCATTACGGGAAATTTAAATATTGAAATGAAAATAGAGAGATCTTTATAAACCCTAATGTGACGGTAAACAGTAATACATTAGAACACTCTCGAATTCGAAGAAAATACGTAGCAAAACCCTTATTTTTGAATTTCAGACGAATTCCGATTTCTTAATCAAAAATCCGATAAGAGCTTTGGATTTGGCGGCGAATAAGAAAACATGGCGAATTTGGATATGGAGCAACATTCATCCGAAAACGAAGAGATTAAGAAGAAGAAGCATAAGAAAAGAGCGAGAGACGAAGCTAAGAAACTAAAGCAGCCAGCAATGGAAGAAGAACCCGATCATGAAGATGGTGATGCCAAAGAGAACAATGCGTTAATTGACGAAGAACCGAAGAAGAAGAAGAAGAAGAAAAATAAGAAGCGTGGAGATACTGATGATGGAGAGGACGAAGCGGTAGCAGAAGAAGAGCCGAAGAAGAAGAAGAAGAAAAATAAAAAGCTACAGCAGCGTGGAGATACTAATGACGAAGAGGACGAAGTGATAGCAGAAGAAGAAGAGCCGAAGAAGAAGAAGAAGAAACAGAGGAAGGACACGGAAGCGAAGTCTGAAGAAGAAGAAGTAGAAGATAAGGAAGAAGAAAAAAAATTGGAAGAAACTAGCATAATGACTAATAAAACGTTTGAGTCATTGTCATTATCTGATAACACTTATAAATCTATCAAGGAGATGGGTTTTGCACGCATGACTCAGGTAATGTTTTTGGAATTGAAGCTTTATGTTTTTGTATAGCAAAGATTCAACCTTTTACAGTTTGGAATTTGGTTGGATTTCAACACTTTTGCAGATACAAGCTAAAGCAATTCCACCATTGATGATGGGAGAAGATGTACTTGGAGCTGCCAGGACCGGTTCTGGTAAAACCTTAGCTTTTCTTATTCCTGCTGTTGAGCTTCTTTACCGTGTTAAGTTTACTCCTCGCAATGGAACTGGTGTTCTTGTTATTTGCCCAACAAGAGAGCTTGCTATTCAGGTTCTAATTCTCTCACAATTTTCTATATAGTCTGTAGAATATGCTAAAAGTGATACTTACTATACATCATTAATGTTTCAGTCTTATGGAGTGGCAAAAGAACTTCTTAAGTATCATTCACAGACTGTGGGAAAAGTTATTGGCGGTGAGAAAAGAAAGACAGAAGCTGAGATTCTTGCGAAAGGTGTTAATTTATTAGTAGCTACCCCTGGAAGACTTCTCGACCACCTTGAAAATACTAATGGTTTTATTTTCAAGAACTTAAAGGTAAACACAAATTTCTGATTTCAGTTTTGGGTATACTGGTATTGATTTAATGCAACATTTTTTATTCGTTAATTTGCAGTTTCTTGTAATGGATGAGGCTGATAGGATATTGGAACAGAACTTTGAAGAAGACCTCAAGAAGATTTTGAACCTTCTACCAAAGGTATTCTCGTGGCTTGCATAGTGAAGTCACCTCAACATTCTGAATCATAGAGATGTAAATTTCGTTTCATGTCAATGTGTTGTTGATAATGGTAAACCGTCTTTTTGTATTGCTGCAGACTAGACAGACGTCACTATTTTCAGCCACACAGAGCGCAAAGGTCTGCTTACCAATCAGTATAGTTTTCACTTAATTCTTTATTAGTGTCAGTTTATTAAAATTACTGGAACTTGATTAAACCATCAGGTTGAGGATCTTGCTCGGGTGTCACTTACCTCACCTGTTTATATTGATGTGGATGAAGGACGAAAAGAGGTAGCTATTAACACAATTTCTATTATCTTTTCTCGCAATTTACTTTGTGACCAAAACAGGCCTTTTTCAATTATAAGAAAACTGGAAAGTGCAGGTTACAAATGAAGGCTTGGAGCAAGGTTATTGCGTTGTGCCAAGTGCGATGCGGTTACTTTTTTTACTTACCTTCTTGAAGAGATTCCAAGGGAAAAAGAAAATTATGGTGTTTTTCTCTACATGCAAGTCGACAAAGTTCCACGCCGAGCTCTTTCGATATATCAAATTCGATTGCCTTGAAATCCGTGGAGGGATAGACCAGAACAAAAGAACTCCAACATTTTTGCAATTCATAAAGGCGGAAACCGGTATTTTGTTGTGTACTAATGTCGCTGCCCGAGGTCTTGATTTTCCTCATGTGGTATGCTTTCTTAACAACTTTAATGTTTTAATAATCTGGATTGGTTGGTCTTTAATCAAATTATTGTCTGCTTGTTTAGGACTGGATTGTGCAGTATGATCCTCCTGATAACCCAACGGTATGTTGCTTATAATTTAGGGTTTTTATGCAAACACGCGGAAGAATAAGGGATAAGAAATCACTCAAATTCTTGAATGTTACTTTTGATTTAGGATTATATTCATCGAGTTGGTAGAACAGCTCGTGGTGAAGGAGCAAAAGGAAAGGCTCTGCTTGTCCTAACTCCACAGGAGTTGAAGTTTATACAGTATCTCAAGGTAAATTATTTTCATTCAATAAAAACTTTGATAATTTTTCAAATTATAGAAATTTTGATAAAAGAATCTGTTTCCAACTGTATAATTTGCAGGCGGCGAAAATTCCTGTTGAGGAACATGAATTTGAAGAAAAGAAATTGCTCGATGTGAAACCTTTTGTGGTAAAACATTCTTGCTCTTTCAAATAAGTTTTACTACACTGAAGAAACAAAAGTTGAGAGATTTATTTAAAATGTTATTGCAGGAGAATTTGATATCTGAAAACTATGCATTGAAGGAGTCAGCAAAAGAAGCATACAAGACATACATTTCAGGATATGATTCTCACTCTATGAAAGATGTCTTTAATGTTCACCAACTCAATCTCACGGTAACCAAATCTGCAGCATACATATAACAATACGAAACGTCATGAAATCAGGAATACAATTTGTTTTTGTTTTCTGCAATTTAAACGTTAACCGAAGGTCTTTGTTTATGTGCAGGAGGTTGCGACTTCGTTTGGTTTCTCAGATCCTCCCAAAGTTGCTCTGAAGATAGATCGAGGAGGGTACAGAAGTAAGAGAGAACCGGTTAATAAGTTTAAGAGAGGTCGTGGTGGTGGTAGACCCGGCGGTAAAAGCAAGTTCGAGAGGTACTAAAAATACAGTTGCACAAACAACGTCATACTTAGTAGTATGGCACATGCCTTTTAACGAATGTTGTATCTTATTTTTGGATTCATTTACGATTGTGTTGTCTTAAGCTGTTTCCAGAGATATCAGACGAGATACCAGTTTTGTCCCCGTTACTTAGAAATATTGATCATTTTGTTTTGCGAATAAACTTGGTCTTATATATAAACATTGCAGTTTTTTTTACTACGGCTATATAGGTTTTGATAAAATGGAATATAAAAATTATTCACAACAAATTTCGGTAGCATCAGATATTTGCAAGACGTAGATTTAAATGTTATATATTGCCAAAAGAAACATTGGAGATCACATCACACTGCATCAACATCAAGCCAGTCGTTTGATTTTTTCTTCTCTTTTACCTCTTTTAGCTGAACCCAATCTGGTGATTTTTTGTCTGAAGAATCAGAACCAGAGTTAGTAAGGTTCTTGTAACTCACTTTCACGTCTCCTTCGTTATCGTCTTCTTCTTCTAGATCACTGAATGATACATCTTCTTCGTCTTCACCAAAAGGATGATTTGTGGTTGATCTTCCTCCAATGGCGCTAACTGATGAAGTCTCTTCATCATTCAACCAATCATCTGCATCGTCGTCGTCTTCATCATCCACTTGCACATTAATAAATCTAGATGAAGAAGCAGTGGATGTGCTTCTTTCTTCAATGACAGATTTGTCAACAATTTGTATCTCTTTGCTCTCAATAGGGTGCTTGTCTGTTTCAACGTCAGATGACTCGACTGGATTTACGATTTTAACAGCTGCTGTTTCTGGTGAAGGAGGCACAGTAAGAGGTTCCACAATGACAGTATTAGCTTCAGAACTCCCTGCTTCTACAGGTAATTTGCTTCGTTTCTGTAGTTCCTGAGATAACATTGATCTTGCTTCGAGTACCTTCATAAGCAAAGGCAAAAAAAATTAGTGACAGGAACAATAAATGATCTAACTTTATCGCAGGAAACCTGAAGTAGCACCACCTAGAAGCTTACAAATCTAGCAAACCTGATTGACATGCTACAACTCTTCACTTATGAGGATCACTGTTTTGGATTACCATATAACTTTCTAGAAGAGTATGATTAGCATCAGGCATAGGGTTACAACTATATACAATGTGAAAGGCATAAACTTGAAAACAAGGAAATAGGTAGACATTTGTAAGCAATGGAGTTGAGAATCCAAACTTACCTGAGGAGTGGAGAGAAGCAAGGCATGGTCTTTACTGAGTTTAGGATGCACAAGAACAAAGTAAATCCTCCAGAAGCAATTCTCAGTCATATATTCAGGGCAAAGCTCAATCCTCAAAGAAGCCAAGCTCGGTGCTAGCCTTTCTACAGCTAAAGCGTGCTCGTATTGAGCATCGGCCAATTCAAAGTCTGAAAATTGATTTAAAAACAGACAATTGAGAATAACTGAAACACCCAATACCCCAATCATGAAAGCATATAAACTGAAAACAAAATCAAACTTGAACTTCACTATTCACAGAAACAATTTCAGATATATAAGGAAAGATCTGAAACTAAAACTTACCATCAAAGCTATCGTCGTCATCAGGTAAAGGAAAATCCAACCAAGTCTCAGGATGCATCGCAAGATCCTTCACAAACGCAACTAATTCCTCTGTAACTCCGATTACGTCGTAATCTTTCGGATCCACATCTTCTGAACTCAATTGTAAGAAATTCGAAGCGATCTTTGTGAACTCAGACACAGGTAAGTTCCCAGATAGTTTCGAAATCCCAGTCCTGAATCTCCCACCAATCTCAGCGAAATCGTTCTTAATCCCAGCGATTAGATCCTCATCTTCCTCCGGATGATCGGGAGTTTGATTTCTCTCCTGAAGATCCGGAGATGAAGAAGGTTGCGAGAGGAACGAAGCTACACCCCAAAATTGGGTTCTCAAGGTCTTGGTAAGTTCGCTAATGTCTTCCTTAACGCCTCGTGGAGACTGTGAATCCGATACAGATTCCGACGGCTGTTGATTCAGATGCTTATCATCATCTTCATCTTCCTCATCGAGCTTGAGTGAGTTCGCTATGGATCTAGCTAACCAAGCCATATCTGAATCTCTCTCTCACACACACATACACACAAGTTGCGATCGTGATCTTTTTGTTACAGCAGAAGCAAATCAAACTTGAGAGATAGATAATGAAATCTCCGTCTAAATCAATATCTAATTTAAATATTGTAATCTTTATCTTACTTAATAGCTTAATCCAATTTAGAGCCAAAGACGACATTTTGTATTGACTGTCAAAATATTACTGGACCTGGATAATAGCCCATATAGTTCAACTAAGGCCCATCTTAAGATAGCTCCTATTCGGGAAATTATTTATATTTTATTTTTTCTAACTTGAGACAAATTGTTTTCCAGATTTGGTAACTGTGTTTAGATTTTATTTCCAGACAAGAGCTCTCACATCAGTGACATCACACTCACTGATACAATGTTTCCAAGAGATATGTTCAGATTCTCATAGCCAATTAAATAAAAAACAGAGATAAACAAACAGTGAACTGTTGAAACGATTCATAAGTCAAATCATCCTTTCTTTTCAATTGTTCATTCATTTACACAGTGCATACAAATCAGACCAATGCATGTTCAAAAAATAAGACTTTTATTCCCCTCCACAAATCTGAAACCCACCCATATCTGTTTTCTAATCCTACTGTTCTATCAAGAATCACTAAGGGTTATAAGAGTGTCAAATAAAACGATTCATAGATCAATAATTTCTCCAATTATTATGACTCACAAACAGCTAGTAACTTACAAGAGGCCAAAAAAATGATTCCTTTCTTCAATCTATTCTTCTACTGAATAATGAACCAACCACAACAAAAAGATTTATACAGTTTACTTCTACTTAACTATTATTATTCAAATAACATTGCAAAATAGAATTCAACACATCGAAACTCGTTTCTTACTCTCATACTCCTTGAGCTTCTTCATTTCTATATACATCAACAAGATGGGGCAGATCCGTTGTGTGATTTTGACCCGAAAGGTGAAAACTTGATCAGTCTTTTATTGGATAGTTCTTGTGAGTTTACATTTGGAGATAAACATTGAGTCTGAATAATGTAGACTACATAACTTCAATAGCTCAGCTGAACGTTGCTTCAAAGCTGGATCACATCCACTTTGTATCACAAGCAAAAGCTTTGCAGCCAAACCAACTTCAACAGCAAGAGATGAACATTCTTCAGAAGCTAATTTGCAAACTGACCAAAGAATCGATATCGCATAGTTTGTGCATTTCTCTGATACCTTCATCAGTAACCTAACGGTATGCGGAATCGTGTTAACCGAATCTTTCAAAGCAATTCTGCCTTCGCTTTCTAAACATAACGAATCCAACACGAAAAGAGCTGACTCTAAACACTCCACATCCAAACATGGCAAAACATCAACCAATTGAGGAACTGCACCAATCCTAACCAACAAGTTCCTAACTTGTTTATGAACAGAAACCGATTTGAGCAGCGTTAACGCAGGCGAAACGCCGTTTCTTCGTCTCCTATCTTTAACCAATCTCATTAATCCAACAAGCAAACTATGACTAGAAACAAGCTCTGCTCTAAAACCTTTCTCCTCCACCAACCTTCCAATCAATCTAGCACAATTGATCTTAGTTTCAATCGAACCATCATTCAACATATCAACCATCAACGAGACCCTAGCTGGTTGCATCAATCCAGCTTTGGAATCAGAGTCAAGCTCAAGATTAACAAGAATAGCTATAGCCTCAGATCCAACAGCGTGAGAAGTAAAAGGACTTAAAAGAGAAGAGATCACAAAGACTCCACCTTCATCAACAACAGTCTTCTTAGCAATAGCGTGAGCCATCACAACTTGCTTAAGCTCGCTTAAAGCATGAACCTTTGCTTTCCCTTTAGCCTTTCTCAACGTACCCAGAATCTCAATAGCACGTCCTTGCACATCTTCAGATCGTTTCTTCATCAAAACATACTTCTGTGAAAACCAAGTGTAGATCAATTGGTGAAGAGTCTTGTTAGGAGTGACCAAATCATCCCAAAGCTCTTGCATCGTCGTTGGGCAAGTACAATGCCCTATATTGAACCATTTGAGAATGTTGGACCTCTCGTAGGTTTGACCAGTACACAAGGTCACTGGATCTTGCATCGGCTCTAGAGAGATAGGACAGATGAAAACAGAGGGTATTTCAGGTAATTCCAGCTCAGAAATCATCTCCTTCAAATCCAATTTCTTCTTCTCATCGGTAACAACCACCAGAAATTTCCCATCTCCGCCGCCAAGAACACCGTCTTTAACCGCCGAGTGTAGATCTAAGATATGCCCATCAAACCCACCGTTCTTAGAAGGCTGAAACATTGGCATTTTAAAAACAAAGTCTTTCTTCTTCCTTGCCTTTAAAAACGAGTCAAAAAGGAAACTTTCAACTCTCTCGTAATAATAATGGAGCAGTGTATCATAAATACATGATTAATGCTTCCCCACCTGCTAACCAAGAATCTGGATTGTTCCAAGAGTTTCAGAATCGATAGTGAACCTTGAAATCTCGGAACAGAACAAAAAAGTAAATGAATTTGTGAGAAATTTAAGAATACCCAGATGACGAATTTGTGAAAGAGGAAGAAGGAGAAGAGAATTGGTTGTGGTGTGTGTTTCGGTGAGAAGGAAATTATTAAAGCAAAGAGACAAATTAAAAAAAGGGAACGTTTCTTTTGGTTTGGACCAAAGATTTTCTCTTTTTCACTCTTTTTGCTGGGAAAAAACTAAAAAGCAGACAAAAACCCAAAAAAAAACACAGATTATGTTGACCGAGATTTTTACAGGCTATAGCCGGTTATCAACTCATCTCTCGACCCATGCGCCACACGTGCAAGCTCAGATCCTGAGGTTAAATACCCATTTTGTCCTTGGCTTGACCCATATGTACCCATCTTTAGCTAAAAAAAAAATTGAGGTGTTTTTTTTTTAAATATTTTTAGACCAAATAATAAATCTTCATATTGATTTTGTGTTCCATTGAAATATCATGTTGCTTAAAAGAGCACTCTCTTGGGTCTTCCCTTTAATTTTTGCTACTGAAATCGATGTGTTGTCAAAAACAATAAAGTATTATCTCAGTAAATTAAGAAGAAAAATAGATGAAGGGGGTATTATGGTCTTTTAGACGATGAGCAAAGAAAATCCCGCACGTAAGTAAAAAAAGCTGCTAAGTAAACTACAAATACCCACGAGGACAGGTTAGGGTCACGTGCGACGTTCATTTCAAGGCCTAATTACTTCATTAACCTTTTATTTGAATCATCATTATCATTGCTATAAACAATTCTCTATTTTTTCAAACAAAAATCTAAAAATCTCGTTTTTTATAAACACTTTTCTTTACAGTCTATATATTCTAGAAACTATGAAGAATAATTGCAGTAATGAGTAAATACATGGAAAAACAAAAGCATTACTCTTTCTCGTTTCATACTATTGAAATGGAACATATTTGCTTAAACAAATCCGTAGTATTACTCCCACTTAATTAGAAGAATAACAACAATTTTTTCTCTGTAAGAACATATTTTTCAATTTTTAGTAAGTTTATTTCCTAGATTGGCACGAAAAAGAAAAAAGAAAAAGTGTAAATAAAGAAGTATGGGGTCCACTACATGCAAAAGATCCAGCTAGACGTTTGACCATATGACAGTGTGTGTTGCTTTGACTGTACGCCTCGATCGTGTCTCGGTTGTCTTTGACTGCTCTGTCACCACTTATATCCTTCCACGTCTCTCTTTTCGTTCCTAATCTTCGGTATTAATGAATGTTGTTAACTTTTATTAATACTACAAATTTAACTAAATGAAGATAAATTTTAATAAGCGAAAATTGATGGGAGTGTCAGCAGAGAGATCTGAGACCCATGTGTTGTTTTTGTTGGAGTTGAGTACTCTGCCAGAAATGCAGAATTTTGATATTCCAACCAAGTTTTCAAATATCACACGGATTCAATCTTAATTATGTGTTATTAACAAAAGTATGATTCACTCAACTAGTTTTAGTTCTACAATTAATTGCTAGTTTATTTTTGAATTCTTAGTATTTTTAATTTATAGAGTATGTTATCAATGGCTATTGATAGGCAATGAATTCATTGCCAATGAATGATCTCAATGTTGTCGATGTTATGAGTTTCCCGGTCAAACTAGTAAACTTAAAGCGGACCGGCAAGAGTTTTAAGTCGATGTGACGTGTTTGTAATAACGACTAAAACCATGTGAATTTTCATATTGATTGTGACGATAATACAATTAGTATTTTTAACTAATAAATGGCTGTTTGTATGTGCTAGAGAAGGGACCTAGTGACCATGACTACAGGCTGGTTAGGGTTGTTCTAAATATTGTTTGATGAACAGAACACATATCAGGACATTTATATAATTGTTGTGCCTAGAGTTGCCCTGCATAATTTTCAATTTGCTAAATTTGTTTGATTATTTAACTTAGAAATGAGTTATTGAGATTGTCGTATTTGAATAATTACATCACATTGCGCTTTGTATTTTGTTTCTAAGCTACATAGACTGTCACGTGAGTCCTAAACTCGTAGATTATTTAACATGTTGTTTCGCTATTTTTAGGTTAGTGATACAAATTATGATTAATTTTTCAGCAGATCATAATTTAACTTGATGAATTGATTTATTTTTCGGGATATATTCGTTTGCGAATTCATATAGTATCATCATGATAATTGGATAACATAGAACTCGATTCACGATATTATTGGGTCTAAAACTGAAAATTTTACCATGCCTACGATTATCAGAAAATATAATAATGTTTGTGTTGTTGGGCTGTGAGGGCTTCGAAATGGTACATCAAAATGCTGTACACGGCCTTCGTGAATGATAGGATTTAAGAAGCCCAATAAGCTATGCAAAAATATAAAGATGCAAAATCGAGAATTTTTATTGTCGTTGTTAAAGATGCAAATCAAAAATTTAATATATCTCGTCCTAGACATACAGGTTACAAATTGACTTTCGAAAACTTTATTATGTGGGGCAAGTTATAATTGGAAATTATAAAAGTGCAGATAGATATGTCAGCGATGAATTTATTGCTTTCATTTCAAGTTGCCAACAACATATTGAATCCATTGTCAAATATCTCTATAGAAACAAATCAAGTTGAAGCAAAATCTTTCTTATTTGACAAATTGGTTTTAAATTTTGATAGTGAAACTGGTAAATCAAGTCAACTGTAACCACCAATTTCTTATATACTCTCTTTTCCTTCCAATGAATCTCTCACTCCCCCTAAATCATTATTTCAGTATTTTTAATGCAAGAAATTTGGTGCCATATCTCAATCCATATTAATTATAATAATAATTTCGACTTTGATATTTTTGTTGTTGTACGCTTTGATAACGTGTTTAAAGACATATAGACGTGTACTTTGGCAATTGTTATTTGACTATTGAGCTTGTAAGCAAGTTTAAGCTTCAATGGATAAATACTTCAAGAAATTTCTAAAAAATTAATACTAATTAAAACTGCCGGCCCTTAAGATTACAACTTCAACCTTATTTTGACTTAACCAAAGTAAATTAAACTATAGATTAATATTTTGTGAATTTTTAATAAGATAAGTATCACCAAACCGTAAACATCCAACTAGATACATTTATATATACATACCCTAATAATTATTATTTCTGAAATGCATTTAAAACGAAGTCTATCATACACGGCATCTTCCTGTTCTAGTCGCATCTCCTCTCTCTCTCACTCTCTCTGTAATCTCTTATATCAACTTTTTTTTATTCCACTTTAAATCATGAAAGCTAAAGAAATGAAGAAAGAAAGCAATTTAGCAAGGTTGGTGAAATCTCCGGTTCGTTTCTTGATCATGGCACGTGACGCTTACATACGTAGCATGACGTCATGCTCCGCCGGTTTCATCCGCGGTGGTGGTGGCTCCGGCGCTTTTGGCTTACCACCCGGTAATTTCCAAATCTGCGAAGCACCAACCACCGTTCTCCCTCGTAGCTTCACCCTAAATTCGGCCACGACAACACGTGAACGTTGCCGGTTTGTCACACGTGGCGCCAGCAGCGGAGAAATCACGGTGGAGACGACGGCTATGAAACGACAGATGGATCTCCGGAGAAATTATAGTTGTATGGTTATGGGAAGGATTGATGAAGAGAAGGTTTGTGATCAGTTTGAAGAAGAGGATTATAGCAAAAAAAGAAAAATCGGTGGAGTTTTCACTACTCATCAACAATAAAAGAAAGAAAATGAAGATGACCATACTCATTTTCGTTTCTTTCTTCTTCCATTTCTGGTTAGATACAAAAACGCTAAACAGCTGAAAGAAATTCATTTTGTGTGCATTGTTCAAGTGTGCTTATAGACTTTCTTGCTTGTATATAAATTTCAGTACGGAATACACAGTCTAGATTGCAGACATAGTGAAAGTAGTCCTTCATTGTGTCAATTTCGACATTTTTGAGTTACGTTTTCAACGAACACTGAATTAGTATTAATGCGAGACAGATGAGAAATCATGGAATGAAAAAAAGTTTTATTCAAAAAAAAAAAGGTCAAACAAAAAGAGATTTTTTTTTTTTTT
>Ga0041059_1002100_pt1 | contig 15210 bp, 10 predicted proteins | sample AraColnosormetaG_FD_56232 | JGI IMG/M metagenome (GOLD analysis project Ga0041059, IMG submission 56232) | Arabidopsis roots microbial communities from North Carolina, USA - Col MF nosort | ecosystem: Host-associated > Plants > Roots > Unclassified | place: USA: North Carolina | collected...
CTATCTAAACTTTTTTTTTTGTCTTCTATATAACTGGTCAACTTGAACAGGCAAAAGGCAATAGGAATTAATTCATTTTTTCTATATAAAAAAAAAAACTGATACAAGTATTCTCATACTGTTTACCAAGTATATTCACGCTGGTTAAGCACTTAGTTAGGGTGATATAATATAATGGTGCAATATTGAACTTAAAAGGCACATTAATTAATGAAATTACGAATTGCATATAAATAGTACAATATAGTTTGGAGGAATTGAGATCTTCACATGTTGTGATGCGTTGAAAATAAGTAATACAAAATGCTTTTGTCCACTTCACTAAAATTGTTACAAAGATTCGGTGTTGGATTTTCCAAATTTCTATAAAGCCTGTGTTACCGTTAGAGCAGTGAAGGTCGCTCTCTATGCATGTTGAAAACGAAAGCTACAATCAACATCTTACCCCTTCAATGGGAGGGAGAGCTAATCTGTCTATATTATTTGGGTTTTCTATAAACTTCTAATATTCCCATATATATGTTTGGAAAATGATAGCAGATTGGGACAATTTATTTATTTATAAGTTTCCTTCAAATCTAATAAGATTTATAAGTCAATAATAATATTCTTTTCAAGCAGTTCTAAGGATTTTTTTTTTATTTAATACATTTTTAGATTGCAGAACCGAAATTAGTACCGGAGTCTTTCTAAGACGAGAGAAAGTGCAGCTACGTACTTTCTTATCTGTGCATTTTGGTATAAGAAGATTGGTTATTTAATTTTATAATGAGACGAGGTAGTTTAATTAGGGGAATCATCAAACATAGGATTAAGCATCTAATAAAAGTGATGTTGCAGCCAATAAAAGAAGTCTACGTTAAGAGATCAACAGAGCCACGTGTTTTCTAATCATGTAGCAATTGAATTTAACATGGTCGAAATCATAAAGATATTGTCACATATCTAAGTAAACATACTGTACATGTGGTTCGTGGGGATTTTGGAAACTAAATATAATGCAACGATGGCTACAAGACAGGTCCGACAGAATCTTTATAGAAATATTATAAATTACTAGACTAAATGGGGTTGACCTTTCCCACTGAACTGGGAAATTCTTACCCTTTTTCGTTTTTGATATAATTTAAAAGCACTACAAAATCCAATCATGAAAACGATTAACAAAGTTAAAGTAGGAAAATCAGTAATCTTCTTTTGGGAAGCTAATCAAAATAGGGACGTAGTTAGGCTTGTTATTGCATGCAACTGTGTAACAATAGCGATCTTGTTACCCAAATGTGAGATTTCACTTCCGTCGTCTCTTTCACAAGTTTTTCTTCCAGACAAGACATCCCCTCTCCCATCTTCTTAAAAAATATTTTCCATTTTCTTTTACATATACTTTTTCATTTTAGATATACCTCAAAACAAAGGTGATACTGTAAAATTTAGTTCAAAACATACAATTGCCTAGCTTTATAGATAACTTGGTAGTGTTTTATTACCTAGTATAAACTACTAAATTTTACAATTCATTAATTTTTAGTTCTTTTTTATCTTAAAATATAATAATAAATAAAAATCTTTGATTCATCATCAACGCATACATTAAAATAACACAAATTTGGTAATCCAAGAAAACAATGTAACACTAACTTATAGGGTCTGGGGACATGCATTCGCTTTTAAACGAGCAAATTCAAAATTTACATTTTATTTTTGGATCAAAATTCAAAATTTACATTATTCCGAGAATTGAGAAGACAGGCATCTCAGCTTTGGTGGGCTCCTAATAGTACTCTAGCTCACGACGTATCGTGCTTTTAATATTAGGCCCATAATAACTACACAAAGCCCAAGCCCCACCAAGGCGTTGACTTTGAAATACGGAGACTATAATTTATTGGAGAGGGGCATGGCTCACGGTAGCCAAGCGTTAAGTACTAGTTTTAAGCGTGGATTTTGAGTAGTATTAAACAAAATGAGTTTATTTAAGAAGCCAAAAACTGAAAGTCTACTAGAATGTTAAATGGCTTTCATGTATAACTTTTTTGGTAAAGAGCTACAAATATAAGCTGCTTACGTATAACGTATATAACCCACTTCAAGATATATTTGTATACCAACTTAAATATTTTTTAATCGTTATAATTGGGAATGGCTTTGTGTTAATGGCGAGACGCATGCACCACAAAATGTTCACTTGTAAGACACTAGCTAGAAAAAACCCTAATGTAAGAGTTGTTTATAATATATCAGTGATTGGTTCAAGTTTTTTATACCCAGATAATGAATTTATTCAACGTTTACTTTGATATTTTTGAATTCAACGTTTACTCTTATTTTTATTACCACACATCAAACTTTTATATAGAGGGGGGTTGGTAAATGAGAAGATATGTAGGTAGTTGAGATATATTAAAATTAAACTCCTCTTTCGATACATAACGTACAACAGAAAATTAAACTGAAATCTTGGCATTATGCACGCTTGTGATTAGACAAATCGACGACTAGTTTACCAAGTGATTATAATCAAATATATAATTACATTCAAAACATTATCTCAGGTACGTAAACTTCTCTATTTTCGTTACTATTTATATCCGCTTCAAATTGTTACTTTTCAACATTCACTTTTCAATATTCAACCAAAAAACAAAAACAAAAAACATTCAGTTTTCAAGCAGAAGTGTGGAGACAATGGGTATCAATTTCGAGGACCAAACCACATTGTTCAATTTCGTGGTCAGAGAAGGTAACGGCGTGAAAGGAATGATAGACTCGGGCCTCTCTAGTGTTCCACGGCCCTTCGTCCAGCCTCTCTCTGAGCGAATCCCGACCCAAAAAGCCCTTACGTGTGAGGCTACCCAGCCAATCGATCTTTCCAACCTAGACGGCCCACAACACAAGGAGGTGGCCAAGCAGATTGTCGAAGCTGCCGAGACACTTGGCTTCTTCCAGGTAATTAATAGTCGACACATAGTATTTTGGTTGGTGTATAAACCAGCTATACATGAGCGTGAACATGTAAATTTGACGCGGATATTACTTACAAAATGACGTTATATATCTTGGAAAAAAAGAGTAAACTGGGCTTATAAGATTGAGAATATTTTACCAATCTCTAACAAATGCATGTTTAATGAGAGAAGACTATATGATTTGAGGACGAAATGAAAATGACAGGTGGTGAACCATGGTGTTTCGGTGGAGCTGCTGGAGTTGCTAAAATCGTCGGCTCATGAGTTTTTTGCACAAGCTCCTGAGGAAAAATCGATGTACCTGAAGGAAGTGAGTCCAAGCAAGCTGGTTAAGTACGGAACGAGCTTTGTGCCAGATAAGGAGAAGGCGATTGAGTGGAAGGATTATGTGAGCATGCTTTACACCAATGACAGTGAGGCTCTTCAACACTGGCCTCAACCATGCAGGTATATATATATATATATATATGGACTAAATTTCTTATTGATATAAATACATCATATTTAAAAAAATAAAATAAAAATACATCATATTTTGTTTCAATATATATACTCATAAAACGTAACATATAATATGTGTGACAGGGAGGTGGCACTTGAGTTCCTAAATTCATCGATGGAAATGGTGAAAAATGTAGTTAACATTCTGATGGAGAATGTTGGAGTGACACTAGAAGAAGAGAAAATGAATGGTTTGATGGGAACCAAGATGGTCAACATGAACTACTACCCTACTTGTCCGAGCCCCGAGCTGACCGTCGGCGTCGGCCGTCACTCAGACATGGGAATGTTGACCGTTTTATTACAAGACGGCATTGGTGGTCTCTACGTTAAACTAGACAACGGTGAATGGGCCGAGATCCCTCCTGTCCATGGAGCTTTGGTCATCAACATCGGCGACACTTTGCAGGTAATTTGTTTAAACGAATTAACAATGAATGGCCTGATATAGATGTTGTATCCATGTTTATTTCTGAAATTCTAATAAAAATATGTAAAAATTTCAACAGATTTTGAGCAATGGGAAGTACAAAAGTGCGGAGCATAGGGTTCGAACCACAAACATCGGATCAAGAGTCTCTGTGCCCATTTTCACGGCACCAAATCCCTCCCAGAAGGTCGGTCCCTTGCCGGAAGTTGTGAAACGCGACGGAGTGGCTCGTTACAAGGAGTTTTTGTTTCAAGACTACATGAATAACTTCTTCGGCCAACCACACGACGGCAAAAAATCTCTCGACTTCGCACGTGCCGAGTGATACTATCAGCAGTTGCCACGTACTAATCAACCACAACTACGCGACACAGTTTCCTTTTTATCCTTGTTCTTTTTCTATCCCAGTTCCCACGTTACAAGGAGTTGTATTGTTTTCCATTTTTGTTTTCTTTTCTTTTTGATGTAACTTTTTATCCTTCTTCGATCCATGTTTTTATTTTTGTACAATTTACAAATTAATAAAAGTTGCCTTCTTCGTGTGCATTCTTAAACTGATGGATCTTTATGAAATTTTATGCATATGAGGTTGAATGGTTGAGTTCTTTTACCAAAATTTCAAAGTCCCAGAGTTTGACTCACTTAATGGTTTTTTACTGCAATGGTTTATCTTTTTGCCAATTTCTCCACGGAATTTCAATTTATATATGGGGACTTTTCCCCACATTTTGAAAGTTAATTTGAGTTACATTATTCATCTCGATCGTTTTCATGGCATACTATATTTACGATTTAGACTTATTGGATTCATGGCATACTATATTTCTAGGTCGTACATAATTTTCCGTTGACTATAAGAAGCAAGAAACAAAAATTATTTTGAAACGGCACCGGTTAACTAAACATATGGTTCAACTTTGAAGAAAGTCCATGTCACATAAGCGGACATAAGCGGTAGGGACTTTATTACAATTGACATGAATCGTGTACTTCAAACAGTATGACGTAGTGGGAAAAAAAAAAAAGTGTGACGTAAGATTTATACGGATTTTCAAAACTCGTGCCATTGCATCCTTCTTTAGTTTTCCTGTTTTAATTTTTATAAAGTCTAAAGTTTTCCACTCACGCCCAATTAAAACTCGTTAACTCACCACAAATTCGAATAATTCTATATAAATAACGTGTTTAAATATGGAATCGTTACATGAATTTTTCTCTCTCTTGCGTTTGGAGCATACATGAGAGTATACCAAAATCTTAAAGTGTGGTTAAATATGTTTCTATACATGCATAAAATAAATATAGGTGTTATGGTTTACTTTTCCCCGATAATATTTTCACCTCCATGCAAATTAATAAGAGTTTTTTTAGTGCCGAAAAAAGTTTATAATAGATTGAGAGGAAGATGTCCAACAAGAACAACTTGGGGTCAACCATTGATGACTCTGGTTGAATTATCCTTTGACTTGACCAGCCGCTACGAATTGACCAACAAATTGAAACAATTAATAAATAGGGGAAGTTATATGAGTTATATTCATTTTTGTTTTTTTTATGTCTACCTTTCAAGCAATTCCCTTTTATATACCGAATTCATGTATTAAATTACTCTCGTTTCCATGGCTTCCCTATGTTTGTTACTTCTATTTTACATCAGAACTAGATTAGTTAATATTTTCTCTGTACGTCCAATTTTATAAATATTTTGGCTACAAACACACATATTAAGAACTTTGTTTTACTTACAAAAATAATTTAATATTTTAGTTAAAAAAATAATAATAAAGATAAAAAAATGATCACAAAATATTAAAAGCGTTTAAATTTATATAGAAAATGTAAGATATAAAGTATATCTAATAGAATGAAACAATATTAAGATAGTATTAGTTCTTTTTAACATTCCAATGAAATTTGATAATGTTTGTACCGGAGAATGATTCCTTCTCTAATTTTTTTTTTTAAAATAAAAATAAATTTTCTAGTTCTAGACATGTACATCTTTATCATATTGAGGATTAAAATATTATGTATGATTTTCTTCTAAATACCATTCGAAATCAGTGACTTTTAGATTTTATTTAAAATATTTTACTCGTTGTGCTATTTGTACCGGGTACTTTTACCAAAAGCTTATCTAAAAAAGTGGTAAAGATTTGGACAAAAAAGTCAGAACCAACATTACTTGAATAACGTTTTTTCGTAGAGTGAGTTTTGACAATGAGCAGTGTATTAATGGGAGAGACTCTTTCAGTGCAGTGGAAATTGTGGTTTCTGAATATAATAGGTAATTATGGTGACAATAATTATAAGTATTAGTATTTCCACTACTTTTAAATAGACAGCATATTTCCACAGCTTTAAGCACGCTCCTCTGATCGAAATTTCGCCTCGTGGATTTTGCAAATAGTGTTACAACAATTACCACCGGATTAAATATGATTTTTCTCATATTTAAAAAAGAAAAAAATGTGGTATAGTAAGTCATGTTGCATTCTTCAGAAAAAAGTAAGGCATTACAAAAATGTAAGGTCGTCCAGTGAGATGGTGGAAGATAAGCTTCATTGTCCAGAGAGAAGTAGTTTGGAAATAATTTTAATTTATGATATATAATGGATATATATGTACGTAAAATAATTAATTGTTGAGATATCAATCCGAATGAAGATGTAAGATCAACATAAACGAAGAAATCCGATATGCCGATCTTTGAAAGTATGGTTTGTTAATGAGTTTCAGTATTATTAATTGGATCTAGATATAATTTGGAATTAATAAGCTTCTGGGGATTGGTTGGCTACTAACGACGGTTTATGAACCATCCCGTAGCTGTAGTTATCAGTTGCAACGATATTAAAATAAAGGGACAAGAGACGAGTTTAAATTAAGACCAATTACTTTCAAGTTCAAAAACCAAGCTTAACTAATAACTACAATAACCAGTAAAATATTTTGGAGAAGTGAGAAAGGAACTGACAGGTAATATTCGGTTTTTATTTGGTGGATCTGTCATTGTCAATTTCGGAGAAATTACCAAATAGAAAAATAAAAAATGTAACAATATTCATATTTTTTCTTTTTAGTTTGTTGATCTCTCCAAGACTCCAAGTTAAAATCTCCAAACGAAGCAATACAAATCTTACCTTTACGAGCACAAAGTCGGATTTATGCGTTTAACGTCATGATGATTAGTAGATGTTTTGTGGTGGTCAAGAATATAATATGCAAACAATTAATGATGGGTCTAGAAGAAGTTAATGTTGTAACAATGAATACTCGTCAGACATTTTGGAAGAGAACACACAAAAATTAAATTTTTGTGTGTCAAAAAGTCAGTCCTCTCCTTAGCGTTTTCCTTGCGTCCTAATAATGCGAAAGGTAAAAGCGTCATATTTATTGGGTCCACGTATAGATGCGAAAAGACTCGTTCTAAAAACTCAAGCCCAAAAGACTTTTACCGGGTCGGATATATCATTGATTACAAAGGATCACTAAGTCAACAGAAATGACTTGACCAAATCGATCTTATGATAGATAGACACACGACACAAACTCTCTTTATATAAATCTCAAGAAGATTCTTATATGTGAGTCCAAAGAGCAAAAAGGAAGAAATAGAAACCAAAGCCATGGAGAAGATGATAGAACCACGGGACAACACAAGAGAATCAGAAGATGAGGATGCGTTAAAGCTTCCAGGGTTTAGGTTTCATCCGACGGATGAGGAGCTTGTAGGGTATTATCTCTCTAAAAAAGTGCTTCTCAAAAAAACGAGCAAGATTGATGAGATCGTCAGCCAAATTGATATCTATAAATTTGATCCGTGGGATCTTCCAAGTAAGTTTGTTTTACTCACTCTTGCTTTTTTCTGTTTTTTGCACTCCAAACCATGCAAACACAAATAGAAAAAAAATTAGGTCTAACTTTTATGAGAAAAACAAAAGTAAAGTCGTGTATGCATGTTTGTGAAGTAAAATTAACACATAAATTATTGTTATAAACTGATGATCAAACATAATTTTTGTTTGAAGGGTCGAGGAATACAGAGAAGGAGAGCTACTTCTTTTGTAAGAGAGGAAGGAAATACAGAAACAGCATAAGACCGAACCGAGTGACTGGTTCCGGTTTCTGGAAAGCCACAGGGATAGACAAGCCTGTCTATTCCGATGGATCCAACAAAGCCGTGATCGGTCTAAAGAAGACACTCGTTTATTACCTAGGAAGCGCCGGGAAAGGAAACAAGACGGATTGGATGATGCACGAGTTTCGTCTCCCTACAGCCAATGACACAATCCCCGGTGGCCCTACACACTCTAACCCTACTCCAACTTCCTTGCTACACGCGGTAAGTTTGCTATCTCTTGATCATGATCATGCATGGTTGGCCACTATAAACGCTTCACATGGCAAAAATACATAGGGTTTGAGAAAGAATGCTCATGGATGGTTCTTATTAACTATATAATTGCAGGAAGTATGGACGTTATGCCGGATATTTAAGAGAACTGTGTCTAGTCGAAAATACACTCCGGACTGGAGAGAATTAGCAAATGGCAAACGTGTGAAGCAGCAACAATCTAATTACCAAGAAGCTTATATAAATTTTGGGGACAATGAAAGTAGTAGTAGTACCAACGTGATGAACGTTAGGGAAGGCAAAGGGAACTACGAGAGAAGCGTTTTCCAGCTTCAGCAAACGCCTTATCAACATCAAAACCAGCCAATTCTCATGGACACCACACACGTTGATTCGTTTCAACATTTCTCCAACGATAACATTCACCATGAAACCTACGAGACTTGGCCGGACGAGCTTCGATCGGTTGTGGAATTTGCTTTCCCACCTTCTTTTCTTAGTTAGATCTCTAGAATAATTAACAACTAATATGTATACATATTACATATTACTAGCTTGGACGTGTTGTATCATCAGATCTCTACTGTATACATGGATCGTGTGTATATGAATATGCACCTGTTTGAATTCTCAGGTTGATCCACACGTATATAGTATGTATTAATGTCAATTTAATCTCGGGAACTATTTGCATATTTTGTTTTATTAGCCCTCTTATTTTATGTTTTTCGGTTAGACGAATAGTGGACTTGTGGTCTTGTTATCTTTAATAAAGTAACAAAAGCGTTTAAAAAAACATTAAGAAGCCCACAAAGGAAACAAAGCCCATTAGGTGGAGGAGATGAAACGATGGAACTTCTTGTCTTGTCACGGATGAGAGAAATATTGGAGAGAACCATTGGAGAGAAAGCAGAGTTACTTGCCAATTTCGAATTCTGAGAGCGAAGAGCCGAGATTCTGTTTGTAGTTTGGATGATGAATACGATTGTTCATGTTCCTTTTATCTCCAGATTTCGTAAATTCGTCAATTTAAGAGACGATTAGCTCAGTTTACAATCGAGTCAGTATATATCGAATTAAACTGCAGAGGTTTTGGGTGTTCCCGAGACATGACTAGGATATGGTTCAATAAACAGTTGGAATTGGCGTGAAAATTGTAGATAGGTTAAGCTTTATACTTCAAATCATGCAATCGAGTAGTCTGATATCATTTTACTGACTGATTCCACTGGTTATCCAGTAGCCAACTATGTACGTGTGATTGATTGTGTAGTAATTTCCGTCTTGTACTTTGTAAGTTGGGTTCTTATTCTGCTGCATTTGGCTATTCCGTGTCTGATGACCTTTGTTTTTTCCTTTTGCAGCTTTGTTAGAGTCTCATTTAGATCCATGTCTCTTTGCTTTAATTGGTCACAATGCTTCTTCTGGTTTTATTGCAGCGGAAACGGTTTATTGAACAAACGAAGACTCTTTATGGTATGAATTTCCTGGCATCTGTTTCAAGTTTACTTTCTAAAACCTGGAAGTTCGGCACATGAGCAGTTCCTTTTAGAACAGTTTGTTTACTTAAACCTTTGACGCCCTTTTGTGTACTGGTATAAACCTCCTGCCTCTTCTCTCATCTGTTTCAGGCTTCGATTCCACCCTTCATATTACAGTCGCAATTACAAACTAGTGTCAATGAGAGAACCCAATTCGATCAGAGGTATGCTTTCTCTTCTTGACAACAAGTAAAGTAAACAGGGTTTCTGTTTCTCCACTTCCTTTTATGGTTTTGGTTTTGAAAAGTGAAATCTTTATGTGAAAGTTCCATTTTTTTGTTTTAATAGGATTTGAGATTAATGAGTAATTTAAAATAAGTGAGCCTATTTAGGCCCTAAAGACAAAAAAAATCCTAACTTTTTGTCTTTTTTTATTAAACTAAAATATCAGGGTCATGATTTACAATCTTTATTTTTTCTTGATACTTTTCATGATTTTAGTTTGTAAAAAAAAATGTATAAAATCATAAACCAATAACACCATAATTAAAATCATTAAGAATCATAGATTCATTTGTTTTAGTTTAATAACATCAATTTTTAATGACTTTATTAAATTATGAATCTAATAACTCAAAATTTATGAAGACTTTAGATTATTTTGTATAAATCAAAATCTAATAACACTAACTGTTAACAGAATCTTATAAAATCTTAATTTAATTACACAAGATTTTTTATAACATTAAATCGCTAAAAATTTATATAAATCGTAAACCAATAATACCCCCTAATTTTTTTAAAAAAAATAGGATTTCAGATTAATGAGTAATTTAAAATAAGTGAGCCCATTTAGGCCCTTAAGACAAAATAAAACCCGACAGAGATTCTCTGTGTGAAACCCTAAATATTAAAATCAGAAGGCAAAGGCACTTTCTTATAATATACAGAGAGTAACGCTTCTGCTCATCTTTTCACGTCCAAGGCTGCACCCGTACTCGCTCCAGGTTGGTTAAGATTTTAGTTTACCTTCGCTCCCTCTTCTTCTTCTTCTTTTCCCATTTATTAATTTTTTACAGATTGTTGATTCTCTCTTCTTCTCTCTACTGCTGATCTATGAATTCTAGTATTATTTTCCGATAATTTTCTTACTGTCTCTTCTTTCTCTGCAGAGAATTTTGTAGGCGTGAGGAAAAAAGCAAGTCAAGATGGTAAGCTTTTTTTCTTTTCTTTCAGAGTACTATTCATTTATTTTTTGTGTAGTGATCTGCCTTGTGTTTTGTTTAACACGTTTTTGTTAAAAAATCTTGCAGGTGAAGTTTACAGTTGAAGAGCAACGGAAAATTACGGATCGTAAACACAACATCCGTAACATGTCTGTCATCGCCCATGTCGATCATGGTATTTATCTCTTTAAAAATTGTTCGTTGTATATGAATCTCATATCACTCTGTTTTTATGGCTTATTGATGTTAAAGTATAACATAACATAAAAAAACGATTTTATTTTATATATCTTTTATTTATATAGTTCTGTTTCTTTTTTGTTGATGAAATATTTGCTCTTTTATACATATGTTTGCTAAGCATGTGTTTTTTCTATCAAACTTGATACTAAATAAAAGTTTTGTGATCTTTTAATGATAGGGAAATCTACACTTACGGATTCACTTGTTGCTGCTGCTGGTATCATTGCTCAAGAAACTGCGGGTGATGTGCGTATGACTGATACTCGTGCTGATGAGGCAGAACGTGGTATCACCATCAAGTCCACTGGTATCTCTCTCTACTATGAGATGACTGATGCGTCTCTGAAGAGTTTCACCGGAGCTAGAGATGGCAATGAGTACCTGATCAACCTCATTGACTCTCCTGGACACGTTGACTTTTCTTCAGAGGTCACAGCTGCTCTCCGTATCACTGATGGTGCTCTTGTGGTTGTTGACTGCATTGAAGGTGTTTGTGTGCAGACTGAGACTGTGCTCAGGCAATCTCTTGGTGAAAGGATTAGGCCTGTTTTGACTGTCAACAAGATGGACAGGTGTTTCCTTGAGCTTAAGGTTGATGGTGAGGAGGCGTATCAGAATTTCCAGAGGGTCATTGAGAATGCTAATGTCATCATGGCCACGCATGAGGATCCTCTCCTCGGTGATGTTCAGGTTTACCCTGAAAAGGGGACAGTAGCTTTCTCTGCTGGTCTCCACGGATGGGCTTTCACTCTCACCAATTTTGCTAAGATGTATGCTTCCAAGTTTGGTGTCTCTGAATCTAAAATGATGGAGAGGCTGTGGGGTGAGAACTTCTTTGATTCTGCAACCAGAAAATGGACGACCAAAAACTGGCTCCCCGACCTGCAAGCGTGGGTTTGTTCAGTTCTGTTATGAACCCATTAAGATAATGATCAACACTTGTATGAATGATCAGAAGGATAAGCTGTGGCCGATGTTAGAGAAGCTTGGTATTCAGATGAAGCCCGATGAGAAAGAGTTGATGGGTAAACCTTTGATGAAGCGTGTCATGCAGGCATGGCTTCCTGCGAGTACCGCTCTTCTTGAAATGATGATCTTTCACTTACCATCACCCTACACTGCGCAGAGGTACCGTGTTGAGAACTTGTATGAAGGTCCCCTTGATGATAAGTATGCTGCAGCTATCAGAAACTGTGATCCAGACGGTCCTTTGATGCTCTACGTCTCTAAGATGATTCCCGCATCTGACAAGGGCAGGTTCTTTGCCTTCGGTCGTGTCTTTTCTGGTACGGTTTCTACTGGTATGAAAGTCAGGATCATGGGTCCTAACTATGTCCCTGGTGAAAAGAAAGATCTGTATGTCAAAAGTGTGCAGAGGACTGTCATTTGGATGGGTAAGAAACAAGAGACAGTGGAGGATGTTCCTTGTGGTAATACTGTTGCTATGGTTGGGCTGGATCAGTTCATCACCAAGAATGGTACCTTGACGAATTAGAAGGAAGTGGACGCACACCCGCTTCGTGCCATGAAGTTTTCTGTCTCTCCCGTTGTTCGTGTTGCTGTGAAATGCAAGCTAGCGTCTGACCTTCCCAAGCTTGTAGAAGGTCTTAAGAGGCTGGCCAAGTCTGACCCTATGGTTCTATGCACAATGGAAGAGTCTGGTGAGCACATTGTTGCAGGTGCTGGAGAACTCCACATTGAAATTTGTGTCAAGGATCTTCAAGATTTTATGGGTGGTGCGGATATCATAGTGTCAGATCCTGTTGTTTCGTTACGAGAGACAGTCTTTGAGAGGTCTTGCCGGACTGTGATGAGTAAGTCCCCAAACAAACACAACCGTCTTTACATGGAAGCCAGACCAATGGAGGATGGTCTAGCAGAGGCCATTGATGAAGGCCGCATCGGTCCATCTGATGACCCCAAGATCCGATCCAAGATTCTTGCAGAAGAGTTTGGGTGGGACAAGGATCTTGCCAAGAAAATCTGGGCGTTTGGACCTGACACCACAGGGCCCAACATGGTGGTTGACATGTGTAAGGGAGTGCAGTACTTGAATGAAATCAAGGACTCAGTGGTTGCTGGGTTCCAATGGGCTTCAAAGGAAGGTCCTTTAGCAGAGGAAAACATGAGAGGGGTCTGTTATGAGGTGTGTGATGTTGTGCTCCATGCTGATGCAATCCACAGAGGATGTGGTCAGATGATCTCAACAGCAAGAAGAGCCATCTATGCATCACAACTCACGGCCAAGCCTAGACTTCTTGAGCCGGTTTACATGGTCGAGATACAAGCACCTGAGGGAGCTTTAGGAGGAATCTACAGTGTGTTGAATCAGAAGCGTGGACATGTGTTTGAAGAAATGCAAAGGCCAGGAACGCCTCTCTACAACATCAAAGCCTACCTTCCTGTGGTCGAGTCATTTGGTTTCTCAGGTCAGCTAAGGGCTGCAACCTCAGGACAAGCCTTTCCTCAGTGTGTGTTTGACCATTGGGACATGATGTCTTCTGATCCGCTTGAGACTGGCTCACAGGCTGCGACATTGGTAGCTGATATCAGGAAGAGAAAAGGTTTGAAGCTACAAATGACTCCACTCTCTGATTATGAAGACAAATTGTAAGCGGAACATAGCTCCTCTAACTCTTTCTCAAAGACTCTTATCTCCCTCTTAGGCTTGTTTATTGTTCACATTTTTGATTCAGACTTACACCCTGTTTTTTGTTCACTCTTTTTACTTCATAGACCTATCAATTCAGTAGTATTGTTTATACTAGTTGAGTTATTTTCTGTTTCATAACTTGTTTTTTTTGTTCTCTTCGATGACGAACGTCCTAAGCGTCGATAATAAACCTCTCAAGTCTGAAGCTGTATTGTTTTAATATAGAGTGAGAACAAAATATCAGGTCACATTTTTGCTCTTGTTGAGTTGTTTCTCTTGTTATGACTCTCACAGTTGGGTTCTTATAATAGCAGCATTTTTCAGCCAGTGAATTTAGTTAAACCAACCGGGTTCAAGAAGCATTTCTAGGTAGTCCTGAGCTTGTTTCGGCTTTCCCATCTTGTATTAGCCATAGATTCAGCCTTCTAGGTAGTCCTGAGCTTGTTTTTCAGAACTCTCTTTCCATGTTAGCGAACCATAAATTGGGCTTAGTTACTAGTATTGTGTTCCGCAACTCATTTTCTCTTCCTTCTTTATTGGCACATTTACAATGTTGTCTTTTTATTTTCTTTGATTTCAAGATGTGCTCATTCATGTCTTAGATATGTATCTTTAAACCAAACTTTTCAGCTCAACTAGAACATGTCATCGCCTCAACATAGTGGAGATCAAGAAAAGTGGCATGTGACTGTTTGAGTTTTAAGAAATAGGCAAAAATACATGTTATAAAGTTTGCAAGTTTATCACTGCCTTACGAAGTTAGATCAGCACTAATTTCCCACTCACTTGCCAAAATGCTAATATAAAATATGGGAACAAAGATACTATTGATTGGATTCTGCAGATGAAAAAAAGGTGTCGCAATCATCCAACTTAGGCATCTTGATTTTGTAGGGACTCAATCTTAATGGTCCATTTTTGTGGTGGATGGGGTCCCTTATTTGCTTTCTTGATTCAATTAAGTAATCGTGTTGCGTTGTTGTCTTGGCCTGCTGGACACTAAGGACACCATTCATCCATCACTTCACATCATTCATCTTCCTTACTATGTATGCACCACTATAATCATCATCACTATTATTACTTTGAAAAAAAAACTCTTATTGGAATCTTAGATTGTATAAATCATCATAATCTGTAGTGATCTTCGTTGTTTTGTTTTAATAAACAAATGAAAAGAATATTCCAAGTGTATAAGATAACAATAAGTTCAATTGCCATCTTTTAATTAGTGTCATCTTCGACCTCAAATCTCTCTTTTTACTATTTTTTCTCCTTTGACAAAGTAGCCGACGCACATCTTTTTTTTTTTTTCCATCACTTTTTTATAGCTTTGCCATATTCTCTATCTTG
>Ga0041059_1002101_pt1 | contig 15202 bp, 15 predicted proteins | sample AraColnosormetaG_FD_56232 | JGI IMG/M metagenome (GOLD analysis project Ga0041059, IMG submission 56232) | Arabidopsis roots microbial communities from North Carolina, USA - Col MF nosort | ecosystem: Host-associated > Plants > Roots > Unclassified | place: USA: North Carolina | collected...
CCTCGCCATTGTCGTCACCGTCTCCTTCGCAGATCCGCTGGAGGGAGAGAAGAGGGTAGCGGCGGCAAGATACCATGAACCCTAATTGTTAATGGGCTTAAGTTTATTTATTTTGGGCTAAAGTTTATTTTCGTTTTGCCCCATTTATTAATTTGTAACTGTAATTTTTTGTTTATCTTGGCCCATTCTACAATTTTTTTGACCCAATATCTTGTTTTTGGGCTTACTCGGTTTGAATTAACCGAAAAAAATCGGTTTAATTCGGAGTTGATTTTAAAGCCTATAACCGAACCGACCCGAACCGAATTTTTATTCGGTTCAATTCGGCAGAATTTTAAAGAACCGAAAAAACTGAAAAACCGACTAAACCGAACCGATTAACCTGAGTTAACCGAATGCCCAGGCCTAGAGCTCATAGAATGGATAAATCACAATGTTAAAAATACTTTCATATCTTTCAATAGTGAAAGCATATTTGAAATCATCCCACTCCACTCCTATCAAATCGCACTGTTATCTTATCTAAAGACAAACTATAATACGAATCCTAAAACTATAGTGCTTTGTGTGGTTGTAAAATAAAATGGAGTTCTTATTCATGCATTATACCAAAAAACAAAATGTGAGGGACTTTATACCTAAGCAAGTGGGGAGTTATGAAAGTATAATATCTAAATCAGATCAAGAATAAAAATAATTGAGATACCAATTGAGTATGTTTTGTTTTATGTACACTCTTAATAAACATACGTGAGATTATTGTTAAAGTCCAAACTAAGAATTAAATGAACAATTTAGAAAGCTATATGATTCGGACCCTCGCATGAGCTGTTCCCACTTGTCTTTGCTTAATTTGGATGGAACATTTCGATCCGTAATTCATAAAACGGGCCGACACTACTGAAATCTCTAAATAAATAATGTAAGATCAAAAATAAAACTAAATCAAAGTTTGACATAAAGGCGAAATAACATGCGTGAGTGTTATTTTATTGTGTTGCCTTAATACAAACGGAAAGAAATATACGGCCGTTCGTAGATGTGTACTAATAACTCATAAGCGCACTAATGCGATTGAATAAAGTACATTTTTTAGCCTTTCTCAAGTGTACTTAACCTTGTATTATATCATTAAACCCTATATTAGACTCGAAGTAAAAAGGATCATAACATTTATTGTACAACTGGATTAGGAAAAATAAATTAATAGATGGCATATTTGCACGTGTACTCCTAGTCTCCTAATATTCTTATCCCCACACTTACAATATTTATTTTTTGAAATTTAGAAATAGAGCCATAGAGTAACGGGACAACTTCTTATTCCTTGTCCCCTCCTAAAAAACAAAAAACCATACACATTAACACATATATAGCTCAAACTCTATTCTATTTGTTACTATGTCAGCCAACACTTTTTTCGAGTTGTTAGCTCATACTTCTCTTTAGCCATATGATCATTTTGTGAAAACATGCATACTTAGCTTGTTAATCTCCTTCAGAAAGCTTAGATTAGAAACACAAATGTTAAACGTTAAAACTTGTATTGGAGAACTGTCTTTAATAAAGTGAATAATTTGAAATATGTATACGTGGAATATATAATAATGGTCTTTTGTGCTGATTATTGGGGTTTTTTTTCTTCTTAACTTCAATAAACTATCAAATAAATACTAGATAAAAGCATGCTATTATTCTCAGTTTCTTACCATCTTATTTGATCGAGAAAGATGCCAATAATCTTATATTTTGGACTTGCTTTAAATATTGGAGCTTTTAGTTAAAAAAAAACATATAATTATACAGCTTTTGTTTCGTAAAACAATAATTAAGGAGCGTGGATGCTAGGTTGGAGAGATTAAATAGACGTTAGAATTCAGATAGTTGGCCAAATTTGATGCGGACACATGCCAATTTGGCCAAGTGGTATACTATTCTATTACTCACTTACTACGTTTATAATGTTTAATATCAACTTGCTACTACAAAACTTATTCACAAAGCAATCTATTTGTGATATAATATCATATACTGTACATATATTGTTAATACGTAGAATTTTCTGTTTTCACACTTTAGTAGAAGATACTATGAAGAATTTTGTCATGGTAAAATCTAACAAAATACTAGAGAATTTGTTCTACAAAATACAACTTATGCACATGTGGACTTTATTTTATTTAAGCTAATATAAACTTAAGACTTCCTTAGATACACCATTCTACAGAATGTAAAAATGTTGCGTTAATCATCTCGTTAGAAATAAAAACGAAAAATTTCCAAAATATTTTATTTTAACAAAAGGAAGGAAACACACAAAATTGTCATTAGGAATCTGTCGAAACTGTAACGAACTTTAAAGACAACAAAGAAAAGAAAAAGAATCTATTATTTTTTCTGATTGGTGGATACTGGGACCCATGCTGATTAGGCATTAGATTCCTGACTCGATCAGCATCGTATTCTAATTAACCGTACCATGTCTATTTTAATTAAATTTACATATGATAATAAAAATTTATAGGTATATACGAAAACCGTATGTATATTGATATACATTTGTGTATAAATGTACATTAATGCTACAGCCAGTACAAACTTATACATCAACTTTAGTTGACCTGAGATTGAAAAATTGGAATGAATTCTCCACTATCATAAACGAAAGTTTAATGTTTGAATTTTTAAAAAATCACTTAAACTTTGAAAAACTATTCCTATAATCAATTAACCAATTACGCTTCTATTTATTTCTTCGTAATCTACGACGTTATAAAACATATGATACAATTTAATTTGTTTTTATCGTTGATTCTAAATATCTTGCTCCAATCTCCTAAAAGGCTAAAATGAAACCTCGCCCACATAAATTCAATGCAAATTCGTAATCTTAATTTTTCTCATTAAGTACTTAACAAACACAAGTCTTACATATATATAATACATTTGATTTTATTTCAAATAGATCAAAACTTGTAAAATTTAACCCTCGAAAATCATCTAATTTCACCACAACACGAGGGTGATTAACACAGTTAATCACGGTTAATTAACGCTTAATGCTTTATATATGTATTACCCATCATAATCATATACAAACACATAGCAAACCACACATATATATAGCTAAAATGTATATGAAAATGGGGATTACACGGCGGCTGCAGCTCTCCCTTTGCCGGGTTTCGCTCTCGCGGGAGCTGTCACCGCCGGTTCTTTCGCCGGTGCCGCCGATTTACCTTTCTCTTTCCTCTCATCTTGTGCCATTTGCTCTTGCCTGCACTCTGAGCTACAAAAAGCCTTATCTCCCCTGCCATTTTAATCACACAAAATTCATCACTAATCATCCAATAATACTCCAACTACAAACTACAAATTAAGTAACTATCATAAATCATTCAAATAAGCCAAATCCGACTTTCAAGAAACAATTAAATCATTAAAAAAGTGGTTCATCATCAAAATATGAAAGTTACGTAAGGTCTAAATTTTTTTACTATGATCAAAACTTGATTATATATAATACCTATACATATAGATGTCGCGGCCAGGAACAAGAAGGCGTTCACAAAGTGCGCAAGATCTCAAGAAATGTCCAGCGTCGGAGAAATCGCCTGAGTGTCTCCTCAGGTTACCTCTCGGTGTGACCATGGATAAGAGCCGTTGATCTAAGAACCCACGGTTTTGATCAACGGCTGCTGTTACAGCTTGACCGTTGGAACCGTACGGGCTCGCAACGGTTGGCTTCTGTTGATTTGATGGCTCTGACTCGCTGGGAAGGTTTAGATCGAACTTTATCTCCGATAGACTTGTGGTTCTGTTGATCGGTGGTCGTTGTCTCTTTCCAAGCAACATCGTATTCAGTGTTTTGTGTGTAGTGTTTATGTTCTTGAAATTTGGAGCTCTGGACAGAGCAAATCTTGAGAGAGATAAAGAGAGGGAAGAGGGGAGTGAGGAAGGAGAAGAGACATGGAAGATAAAGAAGAACCATAAACTCAGGACTCAATCTAGACCGTTGAGTATTTCTGATCAAAGTTATGTTATCGTCACGATTATGCCACGTCATGATTCTTGACATTTATTTTAAAAAGAACATTTTTGCATTAATTCTGTTTGTACTTTGCAATATGCAATAATAGAATTCGTGATAATATTAGTTGTATGGTCCTCTCAAACTTGGTAAAAATACATAAGCTAATGATACATATTACTTAGTGGTGTTTGTACATAAATAAGAAAACTCAGCAATTCTGTCCAAATTTCATAGTATTTTTTTAAATATTAAGAATCTTATTTTCTTAAGCTTTGTTTCATTATTTAAAGACAGCAAATCTTAGAATATTGCTAAGTAGATTCATTAATTTTATGGTTCTTTTCTCTTAATTCTTTTATAGACGGAAAGGTTAATAAAACAAACAAAAACTTGGAATATTAGTTAAAAAATTTCAAACCTAGTTTGTCTGCGAAGTTTGTGAACTTCGAAACATGTGTATAAAACGATGGATTGTTAAAATAAAAAAAAAACATCGTATATCCCCCATTCATTAAAGTTACAGTGTCTTACAATATCTTACAGTAGAAAATTCTCATAAAATCATTCAAGAAGGGCCCGTTAGGCCCAATGGACCCACTAAATTAACAATAATTAACTTTCCACATCATACGATAGTTGCCCCCAAGAATTAATTGTCCATTTCTCCACCCAGTCGTTTTCTTTCATGAAAGTAAAGTCCAAAAATAAAACAATAATTATTATTACAAGAAAACTCATTTTCCAAAATAAAAATAGATGAAAATAAATAGAAAATTATGTTGTTATTTGGTTCCTAACGTCTGGGCTACCAAAAGAATGGACCACCTTCTTCACAAATGACAACAATTTGTACTTCAATTTGGCCTTTGCAATTTTATAGAGCCCTTCTCTCGTTTCTCCTCTTCACATCATCTCTCACCAAATTTCAACATTTTAACCTTATGAATTTAATGCCAACAAATTAAGAGTATATTTTTGTCATGGGGAAGATACTTGGGCCAAAAGCTCTTGGTTCCTTATATTTTTTTTTTCTGATTGAAAATCACAACAAAAGCTTATGCTGATTGGTGCATTGTGACCTCTTTAACACAGAAAAATTAAAGATTTTACAGAGTGGCACATTATACCAAAATGGTCGGTCTCAAGTCTCAACATCGTAGGTCTCCAAGACATTTCCTCATTAAATAAATACTAGTATAAGTTTCTTTTACTTCTTTTCCTTACAATGTGACGGTGGGAACTTTGAACAGAATTAATTGAAAACTGAAGTAAGAGTTAAATTATTGAATGCAACATGAAATTTTTACTTCACCTTCTTCACAAAGCTTCGTAACCGAGCATTTTGACCGATCACTTTTGCTCGGCATCTTTAGTTCAGCTCAAACGTATCGGTTTACATCTTGTTCGAACATTCTGTTCGTCTTTGTAATTATCTTCTTGCAATCGCCGAACTCTGAACTCTAAACTCGTTTAATAAAAAACTTTTCGTTTTTCCCTGAATTCTTTTTTATATAAATTATTCGATCCAAGCATCAACAATACACAAACACACAAATACGTTAGTATTCATTTGATTATGCTTTTTTTTATTTTTTAACAAATTTCATTTGATTATGCTTGGAGGATAAATTTAGTGACTAGAATTTGAAAACATCACATATAACTTTTGGAACCGTTAAATTATTGTGTCAATTTTCTTTTTGAATTAAATGACAAATATGACAATGAAAACTGAAGCTGACGTGGAATTTGGTATGTAGTAGATGATTTGGTATGATTGAGAAGACAAGTGGACACAGGTGAGTCAAAAAAGTGAAGAGACGTTAAAATTTATTTAATTTTCTCGACTCTCTGATTCGTTCATGTTTTGGACACAATAACAAAAAAGGTTATATATTATTCTACAGTAACCAAACGTAATTGGTCCCAACTTCCAAATATCAACTTCGGAAATTGATAGTGGGCCCTTTTCTCTTTCACTAGCGGGCCCATTTTCCCACTAGTGGGCTTCAACATCTGGTCCACACACTTCATTATTATTTTTTGGTCGGGAGAGGTTCTTTTTCATTATTCGCTTTCATTATTGCCTTTTTGACATTTTTTGTTATAAATTTACAAGGACCAAAAAATACCTTCTTGTCATATACAAAGTGCATTGATACATATAATCAGGTATGTGTATGTTGAATCTAATCATTTATGTATGTACGTCGATGATACAATAAACACACAAAAACAAACTTCAATGTATGTGAAAAAGGGTTAATAAGACACTTATGATTTGTTTGGGGTTTAATTAAGTGGCAACTGTTTATTTACCAATGCAAAACTTAGCAAAAATGGAAGATAAAACCTCTTCAGAGACATCTTGACCACTGATTTGAGCAAGAGATAAAGCAGCTTCTCTAAGCTCGATCGTCCAGAAATCAATCGGAATCTCGTCTTCGATAGCTTCTCTCAGCCTCACTAGCGCTTCTTTCGTCCGCACCAATTGCTCGCATTGTCTCTGATAAACACACAAAGAGGATATAAATGCAACAGTCAAAAGTTAATGGACAGAAACAGAATAACAGGTAGAATTGAGACAGACCTGATTCACAGTCCATTGATGTCCTCCAGTGGGGACACGATCAAGACCAAGAATCTCCAATATTGCATCTTCAAGCTCTTCAATTCCTTGACCAGTTACAGCAGAAGTGAAGACAGACTTATGGAAAACTTCTTCCTTTTTCCTCTGATCTTCTAGTTGATCACAGCTACCAGGAGGAGCACAGTCAATTTTGTTCATCACCAGAATCATAGGCTGTTTCAAATAAAGGAGACCCCCAAAAAGGTCATAAAATGAGACTATTAGGGAAAAATAGAGAAAAAGTGACTATCAAAGACCACCTACCTTGTCTGATTGGATCTTACGTAGAAGCTCAGTGTCTTCTTCAGTCCAGCCTTCGACAGCACTCACAGCCATGATTATGACATCAGCAACCTTAGCAGCTGTTTCTGATCTTTCAACTCCTGCAAACAAAAAAATAATCAAAATCTCTCTCAAGATCTAAGCTTTGGCAAAGATTATGCTTTGTAGTCGAATACTGACCTATTTTTTCGACAATGTCATTGGTTTCTCTGATACCAGCAGTGTCAAGAAGTGTGATAGGCACGCCGCGGACTGTAACATTAGCTTCCACAACGTCTCGAGTAGTTCCAGCAACTTCTGTAACAATGGCTCTCTCACTCTGCACGCTAAAATTAAAGCACCCGTGGAAATGTGACTCTATTTGAATAAATAGACTTAAAGATTGCAACTTTCAGTTTTTTACAAAACAAAAAATAAAGATCATTTTGTTTCCATACTTTGCTCCAGGCATTTAGAAGACTTGATTTCCCGACATTGGGACGTCCAACAATAGCTATCTGCAACATTTCAATAAGGAAGACATATTAAAACGTATGCCCTTCTTTTAAACATGAACGAGAAGAATGAATACTATTCTTAAATTTTACCTGCAATCCGCTTTGAAGAAGCTTGTCATAGTTTGCTGTATCTAATGCACTTTCTACGTCTTGAGACATGCTGGTTATTTTGTTAATAACTGACTCTATATCCAATGGTGGCATCTCGTCCTCAAAGTCTAAACGAGCTTCAATTTCAGTGAGGAGCTCAATGCATTGTGCTCTTAAGGATTTGACCAAAGATGAAAAACCTCCCTAAACAAAAGGTAGAGAACGACTAGAAGTTATAACAATGATCTCAGACAAGCCACATCAAGCTATTATTAGACACGATTTATCATAAAGAATTGCAAAATGAATACCTGAATCCCTTCCAAAGCAGCATCTGCGGCAGCAGAAGACTTGGCCGAAATAAGTTTTTCGACATTTTCAGCTTGCGAAAGGTCTAAACGCCCATTTAGAAAGGCACGAAGTGTGAACTCTCCTGAATGCACCACAAATCCAGCCAAAATAAAGCAAAAAAAAATGATTCAGAATCTATAGCTAAAACTCATAGATAAAGTCAAACATCGATCAAAGAACCTGATTTTACTAATCTTATAGTTAAATCTCACAGATTAATTGATACATAGGCAAAGAAACCCAATAACCAAATCTACAGAAGGAATTTGAGTCTCTGACCTGGTTCTGCTAATCGTGCTCCAGCTTCAACACATGTCCTCAAAACACGCCGCAGACAAACTTCGCTCCCGTGACATTGGAGCTCAACTACATCTTCACGAGTGTATGACCGAGGAGCCAACATAGGCACAGCTAAAACCTAACAAGCAGTCACACTTCAATAATCAAAGACACTTTGAAAATCCATAATCCATCTAACCAAACGTTTATAACAGTAGCAATGTCAAATAAATTCAAATCCTTTCCCCGTTAAAAATCATGATCTAAGCATAAAGCCAGTAATTCGATTACGAAGAAATCGAAACAGAGAAGTGTAAATTAGCGTCAAAGTTAAGAACTTTTTCAAATCTACCTCGTCAACAACATTGCCATTTGAATCAACAACAGCTCCATACTCCACAAAATGACTCTTGGGCCGCCACGTATCCGAATCAGACTCCTTCTTCTTCGTTTTCTTAGCAGAACGAAAGACTCTTCTAGCAACTTCCACAGCCTTAGGACCTGACAACCGCACAATTCCCACCGCACCAGGTGGTCCACCAATCGGCGTTACGATCGCCACAATAGTACTTGAGCTCTGAAACCTATCAACTTTATCGAATGCATCGTCTACTACCTTGCCCACAAGACCCACCACACGCTCATCGCCTTTAAACACAAGAGAATTGTTCTCTGCAACAATCACAATGAAAAGAAAGAAAGAAAAAAACCCATTAGGAATAGGTTTGAGGTCATATTAGAAACCTAAGGAATCGTTTCTATAGCTCTTATAACCTGATGACTGAGCGCGAGGTTTAAGAAGAGAGGTTTTAGGAGACGAAGAGAATAAAACAAAGCAGAGATTTTTAGAGATGGGTCTCGAGATTCTTCCGCCTCGGGTTATAATCGGCGTAGCTTGTCGGAGAAGATAAACGCCGACTGAACGGAAGCAGAGGAGACTCACCATTGACACTGCAACCTAAACTCAGGGATAACGCCGACGAAGAGATAAAATCAAAACGCAGCGTTTTTAGTTTTTCACAAAGAAATGGGTCATTGTGAATAAACATGGTTTGGGCTTTTATCCGATAAAGCCCAATAACTAAAAAGGACTTGTAAAATCGCAGTGCATTGCGCTAGTAGACAAGTTAAGAGAAAAAGGAAGCTACAGTGTTACTCCACTCATAAATGAATCTTGCTTTGTTTTTGGTCCACGTTCATATCAAATTGATTTAGTGCTCTAAGGATAGGATCATCTTTTCATTTTTCAACATATGGATAAAGATCATATCTAATCTACTAAAAATATCAATGCATTTTAAACTCCAACTTGTCACATTATTGAGTTCCCATTTGGTTTAACCAATCTATTTCCAGAGATATATAGATCTCTACATTGGATACATTTTGGGGTTTTAAACTTGATTTCATAGAAAAATCTTAATTTATAAAAAGTAGTCAACTTTACACTTGACCCCTTGGTGTGATAGAAGAATCATAAAGAAAGGGTCCAAAGAAATACAATCACTTTCTTAACTCTACTGTTACAACATTTAAAAGAGCATATCTTTCTTCTTCTTCGTCATTATCTTCATTTTCTTCTTCTTCTTCTTTCTTGTAAATTTCAGACCTCGTTGGAGAGTTTTGGACAGCAAGCCTCGACGGCATCAGCCACCGTTAGATAGATATTGTCTTGTCCTAACATGTCGGCAAAGTGCGACAAGTGTAGCTTGCCTATCACCAACGGTCCAGGATTCGCCAGAATCAACTGTTTATCATCACAAAACACAGAGTCAGGTAAATCTTCTTCAACTAATTCACTTTGAGTGCTTAGATTATAATCCTTAAAGAATTCAGTATGTGTGTATATATGTATGTACCTGAATGTCTCTTTTCTGGAGAGACTTGTATAAGTCTTCTAATGCGTGAATACCACTTGTATCGATGTCCGTAACAGCTGAAAAATAATGGTGTTCGTTAATCTTTGTGTTATGAGAAAAAAATTAAGAAGGAATATATATATAGAAATTGGGAGTGAAGTTTAACTTACGTGACATTTCGATGATGAGAAACTGAATCCTAGGTAGGCTTGCTGCTTTTACCTTTTCTTCTTCCTCATGTAGCCATCTCTGGATCCTGTAAATGAAAAAGGGTTTTCGATTTAAATTTCTTGTCAACCAAGTAACAGATCTTGGTTAATATTAAACTTTTGTATAGGGTTTTTACCTTTCTCTAACATAATTTGAGTTGGAGAAGTAAATGGCGGAGTCAACACGAATAGTAAGAACCCCTGGAACCATAGTGGCTTCAGGATACTGTTGAATATTTCTGTAAACCGAAGTTCTTGGAATATTTCCGAGAACTGCAGTTCTAGGTCTTGTTACTTGCAAGAGGATCTTAGCAAACGAGATCGAGACCTGTACACATACAAACATTAGCAAATTAAGATTAGAAGTGAATTAGATTCATCATTATTGCAGCTATATATAGAGGGTTTAGTTTTCTTGAGACTTACGGCAATAAGAAGTCCGATCTCAACAGAAACAAAGATGACGCCAAAGAATGCTCCAATACAGGCGATGAAATCGAGCTTATCAACCTTGAAGATCAAAATAGCAGCTTGGATATCGATCAAAGGAATCACAGCGTTGATGATGATAGCTGCGAGGATGGCGTTTGGAGTGTACTTGAAGAGAGGAGTAAGGAAGAGCAATGTCAAGAGAACAACAATTGACATTATGATGTTTGAAACCGCTGTTTGACATCCAGCCATGAAATTGACAGCTGATCTTGAGAAAGATCCGGTAGCTACGTAGCAAGAAGACATCGATCCAACTACGTTCATCATACCTAATGCTACCATCTCTTTGTTACCGTCGATTTGGTAGTCTTTCATTGCAGCAAAGGTTCTTCCAATCGCTACAGCTTCCTGCGAAAACAGATTGAAATATTCGGGTTTCAATGAGGAACTTTCGTTTAAGAGAGATTGAAGTATGAGTCATTGGTTTGTACTTACTGTTAAAGCGACCATGCCAGCGACTACACCGATGCGGATGCCCTTAGCAAGGTTATCACCAGTGAAGTAGATTAGATGGAACGAGGAAGGGTTGATTCCTTGGTCAAGGTGTTTCACCTTTATTCATAAAAAAGAAAAGAAAAAAGAATCATATTAGGTATTACCACAACGACAAATTGTTTGAAACGCAAGAAACTAGTTAGAGGGAGTTGAGATCTTACGATTTGGACTCCTTGTTTGTCGGCTCGGGTTATGTAGACAAAGAAGGTGGAAACGATAACTGATATCAATGGCGCAATAGCTGGTACCCAGAATAGTTTCTTGCTCTTCTTCCCCTGTTTCAGCATCAAGTCAAGAGAGGTCAGAAACAGATCTAAACAAAGAATAAACTTAGATGTTTTGTTAATAGATATATGTCTTACAATGATCTTAGACGTGAGAAGGAAGGTCAAGAATGATGCACCAATGAGTATAGTCTGCCAATTCCACTGCATAGCCAAATTTATATGAATTAGTAAAGAGATTTACCCAATGGAGGAATCAAGAAACAAAGTGTTTGTATCAGCGTAAAGGGTTCTTACGCCGTGATGAGCTGCTTTGAAAACGGATTCAAGAACAGAAATAATATCAGTTTTCTTGGTGAATTTCTTGATCCCGAGGAAGCCTTTAAGCTGCTGAAGAGCGATAGTGATGGCTGCGCCGCCCATGAAGCCAACCACAGCCGCGTGGGAAAGGAAATCGATCAAGAATCCTAATCTGAGAGTAGTAAGGAAGAAGATGAACATTTTGAGAGCCTTTTCAACCATGAAAGAAGGAAGAAATTGTTAATAGATAAGAGATCAATTTTTTACCTGAAGAATCCAAGGGCTGCTTCGGTTATACCGGCGAAAAACGTAGCAGTGAAGGCAAGGCGGAGATATTCATCTGGACTTGTGTTTGGATCAATCTCAGCTCGAAGCAATGTGCCTAGCAACAGCGAAACCACAGCGACAGGTCCTATTGCTATATCCCTAGAACTTCCCATACAAGCATACACCAATGGAGGAACAAAACTCGAATCTGTAACATCAAGAAACATATTTTGAGTATCCAATGTTTTATCAAATGAGGTCAATCAAGTGTGAGCATGTCAAAATCAAACTTACATAAACCGTATTTGGGATCAAGATTCGCCAACTTAGCGTATCCAATATCCTGAAATCATCAAGGAATATACATAAGAAACAAGCAAGTACAGATAACTTGTGATACAAGTACTTGAGTTTAGGTTTTTCACCTGAGGAATGCAGAGACTTGCAATGGTTAAACCGGAGATGAGATCACCTCGGAACTTCTTGAAAGTGTAGTTACGTCCCCAATCGAAGACCGGGAAGACGGATTGGAGACCGAGCATAAACTGCTTAGACTTAGGCTGATCCTTAAAATCCCTAAGAGGATCATCATGAAAGAAAGTTTCTTTGAATGTGTACATGAAATCCTTGAACATGTTTTGCTTTGGTGGGATTCCAACTTTATGCCGAGTGGGTGAAGGTTTCATCGGAACATGTCCACCGTCCGTCGCCGGACTTCCGTCCACAGGGTGAGCTCTTGACGACATAGCTATGTAACTCTGCAAACAGAACAGGAGACTACTTAGATTAGTACTTTACTTTGCAAGTTTTTGAGATTATATAAATTGTGTGGATGGAGTAATGGTATCGAACCAGGAGAAAGGATAGAGATAATTGGGTTGAAAGATGACTTTTAAGTGTGAATTTTGGAGCAACATTGATGAAGCTTATTTATAACGAAAGTTTAGGATAGTTTTGTTTTAATTTAATGATAAGAGAGTGGTGGTCATATACAATTTGATGAATCTGGATTACTAAGAGACCAAGTACATTAAGAACATTGAAAAAAGTCTAACTAGAAAAGATGCAATTTTTAATTGGCGTTGATCGACATTAAAGTTTAAACAAATTAAGTCAATGGTTTCTGTGGCAAACTTTGTGTGCAATACTGAAAACAATCTCAATTCAATGATCTCGTTTACTTTTTTGCTATAAGGAGAGATAGTTGACCAGAATAGCCACGTGGCACATAGTGAGATTTTTTAAAAATGCAACAGTTATCCCTCAATAAACGAGGAAGAACTAACGTTAATCATATCCTTTCGTTTTTTTTTTTATAAAATAATTTAATTTTAGCTAAGAGTAGACGAAGAGAACCTTATTAATTAACATTTGATTTCTGGATTTTTTTATCATCGTTTTGGGTTGGACATAAACTTTAGAAAAGGACTTAAGAAAACTTAGAAAACAAACCTAACTGAACAGAAATTTGGAAAGAATACCTAAAAGGCTATTATATAAAACCTAATTCATATGTTCTTTTTTGGTGGTTCTAATTGGGACTTGATCTCTTGTCCAAACTCTATGTAGATGTTCTGTCAATACCAGCATATTGACTTGTTCATTAGAATGCATTAAACCAACATTTTAAATCACCCATTTTTTAGACAAAAGCTTTAACTTGTGCAAGTTGATGGACAATGACATGATTATTATAAAAACTAGCCGCAATTCATTTTCAACCTAAGTTTTTCTAAGGAATTAACCGGCGTTTTTCTGTCACATAAGCCAATTTCGATCACAAAAAGCTATAAAAAATAATACGATTCTCTTTTCTGACTAATTTTTATATACTTTAAAACACAAATATTGTAATCAGTTTTTGCTGGAGCCAAAGTGAGCACCACATGTGTTGACTTTGTAATGTAGACAAGTATGCATGATTGATAGTGAGTTAATTAATATTCTACCGATCGAAGAGACGCTGTAATCGTAAACTCCTACACCAGACGATACCTCTTCAACATTTTCCTAGTTCTATTCATTATTGTATAATTGCCAGTTATAAAATTGGGTGATTAATCTGATATCTATACACATAGACAAAAACACAATTGAAAAAGGAATCAACTAGTATTATACTATTTTCACCAAAAAAGAAGAAGATGATTAAACATTATATGCACGTGTATTCTATAAATGAGAGGTTTCAAAATAAATTAATTGGTGTTATGCATAGCCATTGATAGTTGGAAGGTGAAACACCCACTTACCTGGAAAAAGAAGAAGAAGAATTCGATCTCGCTTTTTAGCCTTTTTCCTCCAAATTAGACCTTTTACGTGATTTATTTTAATTTATTAAAGCGAAAAGGGATCTTAAAAAGTAGAAACAGAAAAGAGAGAACGATTTAAGAATTAGAGAAAAAGTACACGAGAGATATTAGTTAAAAGCCTCCCCTTTTTAGATTTTAGAACACCAGATTGTTCATGTTCACTATTCTTTTCTAAAGTTTTAAAACAGTAAAATCAGTAAACCTGAATCATGTCCCGGTTCACTGAATCACTCTCTCATCAAAATACAAAACGAAAACCCTAGTATTTTGTGAGAAAAGTACAAAATTTACAGAGAAAATAGATTTTGCTTCAAACTGGAAAAAAATTCAAGAAAGATAAACAAGAGATAAAAAAAATTATTTAACAAAAGTGAGGGGAAAAAGAAATATAGATCTGAGCTTTTATAAATTTAATGTTTTAAATTGGAATAAACATTAAATTATAAGAGATAAAGATCGTGATTACGAATATTTGGCTTTTTTAGGAGAAAAAAATATAAAGGTGATAATGACAGAAGTAATGGAAACTAAGCAAGAACATCAAAGCGGTTAGATCAAATGATTTTACGACAATGCCACTGGCTCCAAATCAAGAAAAGCGAAAAGGTCAAAAGTTAGGAGCGTTTTTTTTGGGGGGTGAAGTTGACTTTTATAGAAACTGGTGGGCCTCGTTTGAACGTGGACTATAATGTGGCTAGGTTCGTCTTTGGTACAATTAGCCATTGACTACGTGTTCGCTACGCGCTAGATAGTGCTTTGGTGGCTACGAGCTATTTGTTCTCCATGTTGGTTCACGGCCAGCCACACACTATCTTACTATAATTTTTTTTTTTTAAATGTATATTCGTCAACTATTTTGTCGTTGTTTCTTTTTTTTTTTTTT
>Ga0041059_1002102_pt1 | contig 15199 bp, 9 predicted proteins | sample AraColnosormetaG_FD_56232 | JGI IMG/M metagenome (GOLD analysis project Ga0041059, IMG submission 56232) | Arabidopsis roots microbial communities from North Carolina, USA - Col MF nosort | ecosystem: Host-associated > Plants > Roots > Unclassified | place: USA: North Carolina | collected 2013-09-02
TTTTTTTTTTTTTTTAATGATTCATGTCGTGCTTTCGACGTTGTGGTTGCTGATAAAAAAGTCAAAATTGTTGTTTGACTCTTCCAGAAGAAGAAACAAACTCATGATTCATGAAGCTTCCTTTTCTCTGGGCAAAACTTGGATCCAATCTTTGACATTAAATGGGCCGGGCCTGTCTTTTAAAGTTATTATATAAAAATAATCTTAATTATCATCATCATGTCTGAATATGCTTTTTAACTTATGCCAAATCACATTTTTGGCTCATTTAATCAAGTTAATGACTTTATATAACATGTGTTGTGTTCTAGAAAAAGCAACAGTGTCCAAATCTCAGATGTGTAAGAAAGAAAATGTCAATGGCGTTTCAACGACGACAACAAATACTTCTGTGGGGACTTTCCCTAACGACTGAAACTATTCTCTGTTTCTCTCTGACCATTTGAACTTTTGATGTTTGAAGTCTATAAAAACCTACGCGAGACCTTCGAATCTTCCCAAAGTGGCGACCTTGAATTAACACCTGCATAAAGTTTCCATTTTTCATTCTTCGTTTCGTGATCATGGAGGAAGAAGATAGCGTGATTCCTAAGAATACAGAAGGAGATGGGCGTGTTGGAAGTGATCTTGAAGGAATCCGTAAGCCAAAGAAGATGAAGAAGATGAGAAGCAGGAAGAGTGATGATAAAGAGACGAAGAAGAAGAAGAAAAAGTATTGGATGGGTTGTCTCAGAGCTGAATCAGACGAAAGTGGAAACGTCGATTTGACTGTTGATTTCCCTGGCGAACGCACTGAGCCGACTCACCTAGTCGTCATGGTCAACGGTCTCATCGGCAGGTTCTTAGTGTTTCCTATGTTATGTGCTTGATTTTGTTCTATTTTAAGCTGATTTTAAATTTTGTGTGTGGGTACAGTGCTCAGAATTGGAGATTCGCCGCTAAGCAGATGCTTAAGAAGTATCCTCAGGATCTCCTCGTTCACTGTGAGTTCTTCTTTCTCTATATTTTTTCAATTAAAACAGAGTTTCCTCCTAATGGTCTATAGTAAATTTGTGATTGGAAGTCTCAAGTGAAACAGATTGATTATTGGAAGGAAGAAAGAATCACACTTTAGATATTTTGATCTCACTTTACTGGATTTTTATAATAGTTTTTAAATAATGGCTTGTGATACTTTATAATCATTTTGCAGGCAGTAAACGCAACCATTCCACACAGACATTTGATGGTGTTGATGTTATGGGAGAAAGATTAGCTGAAGAGGTTTGTGTTTCTTATCTTTAGGCTGCTTATATTTCAGCGTTGTTTCTATCTAATGTTATATTGTCTTCCGCTTGGCTAGATGTTTTCGCAATGCTAGAACCTTTTATGTAGAAGTTTCTATCTTTGTCTCTGCTTGAGTTTTCCAGCTCAAGTGATATTCTTAATCTCTTTTGTTTAGGTTAGGTCGGTGATCAAACGTCACCCAAGTCTTCAGAAGATTTCCTTTGTAGGACATTCTTTAGGTGGCCTGATTGCTAGGTATGCTATTGGGCGTCTTTATGAGCAAGAATCCCGAGAAGAGCTTCCACATAATAGTGACGACATTGGTGATAAATGCTCGATAGAGGAACCGAAAGCAAGAATCGCTGGATTAGAGCCTGTGTATTTTATAACTTCTGCAACACCACACCTTGGTTCAAGAGGACATAAACAGGTGATTTGAAAACGGTTTTCTTACATTGAAGCTGTCAATATGTTTACAGCAAAGTTGAGATCCTTTTATGCCTCATTCTCCTGTAAGCTTGATAGTTGATACAGTTTGTGGAATTTTGCAACATGAAAAGTTACAATTTGGTTAATGGTGTGGCATTTTGACTGCATTAGGTCCCATTGTTTTCTGGATCTTACACTTTGGAGAGATTAGCTACGCGTATGTCGGGTTGTCTTGGTAAAACGGGAAAACATCTTTTTCTGGCTGATAGTGATGGTGGAAAGCCTCCATTACTCCTCCGGATGGTTAAAGATTCTAGAGATCTTAAATTCATGTGAGTTCCTTCAATGATTTTTCTATATATAGCTGATTGAGGCTTTTGCGTAGTTCAAATGATTTCTAATGTCTCCTCTGCTTTTGTGAACAGTTCTGCTTTGCAATGCTTCAAACGGCGTATTGCTTACGCGAATACAAGTTTCGACCGTATCCTTTCTTTGTTGGACGTCTTTAAACTAATTCTCTACTTCTTCACTGATCGGACAATGTGAATTGAGCTTAAAAAAAAGACTCAGAACTGTTGTGGCTATTACAATTCATTTGAAACCTTGACCTCCTTTGTTCTTAGACCTTGTTGGGTGGAGTACATCGTCTATCCGGCGTCACAATGAGCTTCCTAAGGTTAAACCTTTCACTTTCAGTGTTTAATAAGATAATGCTGTGTATGTTATGCTGAATCAAGTCTCACATATAATGATATAACCTTCGCAGCTTCAACGTGGTCCAGTCAATGAGAAGTATCCTCACATTGTGAATGTTGAAGCACCGGATACTGCAAGTAACTATGAGGAAGATCATTCAAGGACCAAAGCAGACAGGTTCAAGAACTTAGATATGGAAGGTTGGTTCAGTGGAAAACTCATTCTCGTGTTTCTTATTCTTGATTTCTAGTCATCATAATACAACAAACTTATGCAGAGGAGATGATAAGAGAATTAACAAAACTGAGCTGGGAACGAGTTGATGTTAGTTTCAGAGGAACGCTGCAAAGATTTCTCGCTCACAATACCATTCAGGCAAGTGTTCATCATTGTCGCCATCATCATCACCATTGCTACTGTTATTAAACTTCATACTCACATTTGGAAAACATTACAGGTGAAAACAAAGATGATCAATTCAGCTGGAGCAGATGTTATACAACACATGATTGACAATTTTGAGCCATAGGTGTGACTTGTGAGATAACGGAAGATGGCAAGCTCCTTCACAAGTTAAATTCACTAGGGGAAATACATTAGTCATATTATCACAATTCTGTCATCTAGTAATGTTACTATACACTATTAGTAGGTTTATCTGTTTTGTTAGCTGTTCTCAGTTACCGGGAAAATGGAAAATAGAATCATTTTGGATACAAACAAATAAAAAAGGGAACGCAAGAAATAGTTTCCCTGTTCGTTGACTATCAACCATACACTAAACTCAAATCTCTGTTTTAAAAGCAATAAACAACACTTAAAAAGAAACCATATAATCCATGAATTTATGATATTCTCATAGTTCAAGACTCCATCAAAGATGTCGTAAGATTTAGATGAAACAATGAATCAACAGCTTTAGGGATCGAGCAAAAACTCAGATGATTCCCACTTTTAGAAAAGCTTATAAGACGAGAGACTTAGAAACATAGATGTGGACTAACATCAAGAAAGTTTGGAGTGTGGTTGTTCAAGGGAATTCCACTCCAAGAGCATCCACACAATCGATGTACCTGTTATAGAGAACACATTATATAGATCATTCACAATATGAATGCAACCTACATCAACTGATTCAATACAAGAGTGAGTGATGGTCAATGCCTCAAATTATACCTGCAAAGAAGCCCACAGTTGAGAGATTCGCGATGGTCATTGTTTGGTAAAAGAGGTATTCAGTCAGAAAATGGCCTAACGCATAGATAAATGATAGAAACGTAGCCAAGTATAATGGTTTGTTTTCGAGGTTGAATGCACAAAGAAAGCAGAGAGTGCAGGTCAAGAGTGTCCATACTCCGAATGTACGTCCATGAACTTCACTCACTGCAAAACAGGTAATAAAAAGATTCAAGTAATGAGTACAGGACTCTTGTGAACCGAGAAGGCCCCATTGCCTGAGATAACCTAAGTAATAGAGACATCAACTATGTGAACTAGTTTTGTCTAGATAAATCTTTTGTGTTCCCGGTTCTCATGTAGCTTAGATGATGCAAAGTTATTAGTCCTTGTGTTATCAGAACTGATGAACAAAACATGTACAAGACCTTTTGCAATCACAGGAAGAAAAAAAACAATGTTCCATGCACCACAAGTTACAGAAAGGAAAAAAGAAACTTCAAGTTGCTTATGTTTTAATACATATACAAAATCTTATTCACTTCACCTGATCACTAATTTACTTCAACAGTACTTTAAGAAAAAACTTTACAAAGATCCCACAAAAAAAGGTTATGCATTGGAGTATGTAAACTCTTATCATTCCCACCCAATTCTCGATCCAAATACTCTTCCCTTTCCTGATATCTAGGACATGGCCGTCCACTTATTAAAAAAGTTACTTCACCAAGGAACTGTACAACATACAAGATTTGCCTATATCTTTCTTGGATACGTTGCTTCAGTTTGCTATACTTATGGTGTACTAATTCATGAGTGTTGCTTTCAATCCCAACTACCTCAACTTGACAATTAAAAGAACACATAAGAGCAAGTAGAAAGAGCATCATGAATATGTTCAACGAATCCTAATCCGGCTTTCCTTCTTAAAACCTCAAAGTTGACTACAAGATTCATAAACCATTGACTTTCCATATGCAATGTACTACTACTACTAGCAAGAATCAAGATCAAATCCAGGAAAACAAAACAATATTCTAATTCCTCACTATCTTTCTAGATCTCAAAGCTTAGGGATCCCAAATTCGATCCTTATTGGAAGACTCAAATCACAGACACAAATTGTTAAATTTCCACAAGAATGGTTCCTCTGAACCTGACATTATCATTTCTCATTGAAACAACCAATTCACGTGCCCTCCATAGATACTAACTCACAGATACTAGCTCAGAGACCAAGGAAGTCAATTGATAGAAGAAAATCTGAAGTTATCTATAGTTTCTATGTGAACATCACCCATTTAAATCGTTGGAGCTAACACACTATCAAATCAAGAACAATTTAAAATAGAGATTAAAAAGGGAGAACTGAACTGGTGGTCTGAGAGAAGACAGCGAGACGAAGAGCCCAAATGTTGAAGAAACCAAACCAAACAGAAGCTAGTCTCAGTGAACCAACCACCATTAACCAATACCCCAACGCCTTCATCTCCCTCTTCTTCCTTCGTTTACTCCTTCCTCGTTATCCAACAATACCCTAACGCATATATTTTCCGTTTTAAAACCAGAAAACTATGAGACTGACACCAAAAAAAAACGTAAACTCAGATTCGGCGGAAAGATTCCCCGATCAGAACACGTAAGCCACGGAGGTTAATTTCGTACATTTCAGTTAGTTCTCAAACCACCGGAGAAACTGTTTGATGGGCCGACAATAGTTGGAGTCTCCGCCGAATTCGATTATTATTTAATTCAGTGGGTTTCAAATGGGCTTTTCAATTGGGCTTCTGTAATATTCTGATGGACTTCTCTACAGTTACTACTGTAAAAACAAAAATATGGTTTACGTAATTTTGTGTTGCTGAGGCAAGAAGAAGACATTTCCTTCATCCTCTATAAATGAATGTCATTAAAAAACAAAAAAAGCAGAAAAAATACAGCTATCATCCACGATCCTCGTTCAGCTACTTATCTAAACAAATACTACTACTATATAAAAAAGAAATTGAATCTAAGTTGTCGTAAACGTGCACGCATATCTCTCGCCCAATCCCCAAAGAATTCTACTTTATTTTTATTTTATTGACTCGCACGCATTATTTAATTTCTTAATTTAGAAATTTTGTATTCTATATAATACAGAAGCTGCATTCTCAGAGCGAATAGAGTGGTGAGTTTACCTTTGCAGTAGAAGAAAAGGTGACTATTTGATGTCATTTTTAAATGACGGTTCCTCGAAACTTTAAAACACCTTACTAATTTCATACTGTACACAAATGTAGAAAAGTTTTGTGGCTCTAAAAAGTGTTTGTTTCCTTATTTGATCAAACTTTTGTTTCTAGGTGAATGTAGAAAAGTTAGACCGATGGCTATTAATAACCAAAGACAATTCAAGAATACTTTGTGGAAAATAACCAAGAACACTTCACTATGGTGTAAATAATGTTAGGAAGTTTATCATTCCAAAACTCATGCACATGAAGAAAATTTAAATGTTTCGTAGTGTTCATCTTTCATCACTGTTAGCAAATACATTGGAAACTAGCTACGCCAATTATGAAACGGAACTAAAAATAAAATAAATTTAACAGAAGAAAAAAGAAATCTCTTAATCTGAATAAAATGTGTGTTAAGGAAAAACCAGAAAACTATGAGACTGACACGAAAACGTGAGTTCCGCATAGAGGCGGAAAGATTCTCCCCGATCAAGGCACTAATCAGAGCCTCGAATGTACACGTAAGCATCAAGGGTAATTTCGTAAACTTCAAAGAAGTGGAGCCCTATGTTTTTGTGTGGTTGGTCACTTATCAGGTAGAGAGAGAAACCAAACAAAAGAAAATTACGTCAACCTCTCTCCGACCTGGCACTTCTTCGCCAGCCTGTTCCCAGCTGTGCTCCAATGTCTTTTAATTTTCTCTACCAGCCCTCAACTAACTCTAAATTTCGGATTTACCCTTTATCCGTACGTATTTTAAATACTCAAAACAAATTGTTTAAAAACTTTCAAATGTTTACCAAAGAAACATTATTTGCCAAAATAAGCGTCACATTCGAGCAGAGAGTTACCCAATCTACATCATTGTTACGATTACCGGATGTTTAGCCACAATTTAGGGGGCTACTTGAAATAAAAAAGAATTAGGGACAAATTTTCTCATTTAATTCTTTTTTTATGAGAGAATAATGGAATATTCATGCTCTAATAACAAACTCTTTACAACATGACTTATAGTTATAGAATGTAATTAAAAATTATTCAAATGATTTTTTCATCGGTGGATGTAGCTTAACCGTCTATATTAATGAAAAAGGGGATTAAAGAACAAAATTAAAAAGGTTTGGTACCAATATTAAAGTTGTGGTATAATAAAGGCGAATTGGACAATTTAGGAAAATACAGCAAACGAAAGGAGGGAATGCAAAAATGGGAAAAATGTAAATTGTGCTTGCTTGTTTGTCTCCACTTAAAAACCAGAGACATACACAGAAAGACCAAGAAGACGACTGCTTCCTCCAATGGTTAGGTCGTGAATACGGCGCCATTAAAACGCTGCGTTTTATCGTCGTCACCTCCTTTTCCTTTGCCTAATTCCCCTAAGTCATCGTCTCTTGAACGGTTCCTGCCATTAATGTCGAACTCTTCCTAAACCCTTTTTGTTCACATTTCCTTCTCTTTCTCTTCCTCCGTCTCTCTCTGAAAAACCCTAATTGACTCGTTGCGATTGAAATGGATCCTTGTCCATTCATCCGTCTTACAATCGGGAACCTAGCTTTGAAAGTTCCGTTAGCGGCGAAGACAACGAGCTCCGTCGTGCATCCGTCGTCTTCTCCTTGTTTTTGTAAAATCAAACTCAAAAACTTCCCGCCGCAAACCGCCGCAATCCCGTACATTCCTTTGGAGACGACTCAGTTTCCGGAGATCCAAACCCTAGCCGCCACGTTTCATCTCAGCAGCTCCGATATTCAACGCTTAGCTTCCAGATCTATATTTACTTCTAAGCCTTGTCTTAAAATTTTGATCTACACTGGAAGAGCCGGCGCTGCTTGCGGCGTACACTCCGGTCGTCTTCTGGCGAAAGTCTCCGTACCGTTGGATCTATCTGGTACGCAATCGAAACCGTGCGTCTTCCACAACGGATGGATATCAGTCGGAAAAGGAGCTGGAAAATCGTCGTCGTCTGCTCAGTTTCACCTGAATGTGAAGGCGGAGCCTGATCCTAGATTCGTTTTTCAGTTTGACGGCGAGCCTGAATGTAGTCCTCAAGTCGTTCAGATTCAAGGCAATATCCGGCAACCAGTTTTCACATGCAAATTCAGTTGCCGGCACACCGGTGATCGTACTCAGAGATCAAGGTTAGTTTTCCGGCCAATCAAATCAAATCAATGTTCACCATAATTATCGGAAATTGTGATATCAATTTTTTATTTTATTTCTAATTATGTTATTTTCCCGAGGAATCAAATCGAAATATACGCTTTAATTAGATCCACTGCCAAAGATTATTGCGAAATACTGAAATCACATTCCTTGTTTTTAATTTTTGCTTTAGTGTACGTATCTATCGAAAAAACTTTACTCTTATGATATTTATCCACTTTTATTCATTCATAGTATAAACTTTAGTCTATGATATTTAACCACTTTTATTCTTAGTATAAAACTTTACTCTTATGATATTTAACCACTTTTACTCTTTAAAGGGAATTAATATGATTAGATTAAAATAAAGTTGATTAATGGTGTTTTGTTTGATTGATCAGATCATTGCCGACTGAGACAAGTGTTTCACGGAGCTGGCTAAACTCGTTCGGGAGTGAGAGAGAACGTCCTGGGAAAGAGCGTAAAGGATGGTCCATAACAGTCCATGACTTGTCCGGTTCACCAGTGGCCATGGCGTCAATCGTCACTCCATTCGTGGCATCTCCTGGAACCGATCGTGTGAGCCGGTCAAACCCTGGGTCATGGCTTATACTGCGTCCCGGAGACTGTACCTGGAGACCGTGGGGAAGACTTGAAGCATGGCGGGAACGCGGTGGAGCCACTGATGGTCTAGGTTACAGATTCGAACTCATCCCAGACGGATCAAGCGGTGCAGGAATCGTGCTTGCGGAATCAACCATAAGTTCTCACAGAGGTGGGAAATTCTCAATCGAGTTGGGATCGTCGCCTTCTTCATCGTCGCCAACAAGTGTGGTGAACCGATCGAGAAGCCGTAGAGGTGGGAGTAGTGGAAGCGGTGGAGGAGCATCGCCGGCGAATAGTCCGAGAGGAGGGAGCGGAGATTACGGTTACGGATTGTGGCCGTGGAACGTGTACAAAGGGTTTGTGATGTCAGCAAGTGTGGAAGGTGAAGGGAAATGTAGTAAGCCTTGTGTAGAGGTGAGTGTGCAGCACGTTAGCTGTATGGAAGATGCGGCTGCTTACGTGGCGCTTTCTGCAGCCATTGATCTTAGTATGGATGCTTGCAGGCTGTTTAATCAACGGATGAGGAAAGAGCTTTGCCATGAGTCACTGAGCTGAAGAAAAGACAAGGATTTTCATTTTTTGTTTCTGAAAATTTTAGAGTCACAAATGGCCTTGGGAGGTTTTTTTCTTTTTTGAAAAGAAACTTCCGGTAAGGGCGCTAACAAAATAGGATGTACATAGAGTGAGCTTCTATTTTGGACTTTGTGTGGCTTCGTTTTGGGTTTTTTTTGTTGGGTTTGGGTTCTACGAGTGAGGTGAAGAGTGAATTTCTTGGTCACACTTCTTTTGCCTTTGATTTTATTATGTAAGTGTATAAATTAGATAAATCGAATTTAGAATCTCTAGATGTAAAAATACACATGAGATTGTTGCTTGGTTTACTTTTTTTCCTTTTTTGTGTTGGATGTTCAATGTCCATTGTGGGTAAGACAATTACCTTTAGTTGGTTAGAAATTAAGTTAGTTACAAACTGAGTTGGTTTTGGTGGTTGAGAAGATGGACTATTGCAAACAACAGCATTTAAACCTATTTTGACTCTTCTTATATCCAAATTTCTAGTCATGAAATATGAATGATTGGGTTCGAACTTAATTGAAATTATTCTATTGAACAATCAGCTAGAAGTGCAATGACAAATGACCAGGATTAGGGGATGCATCTCTTGGTTAGATGCGCCATATGGGTAGGTAACCGCAAGGCAATTGTTTGGTTACATGGCGGTTATGATGGTAGCCATCAAGTGACATACGACCACAAAACCTTGAAAATGACTTTGTAAGCAAATGCAGAGTAGAAACGTTAATAGAAAACCAAACTTGCCTTGATCCTCTATTGCCCAACTCCTCCAATACATAAGATGTGATAGCAACTTATGTAGGACACACCAAACCAAATAAATTACACAATCTGTGAGTGTCTGTTTTCAAGATTTCCCCGACAATTCCATTAAGCAAAATAAATAATAATAACTCGAAATTGACACAACCACACGAATTTGAAAAAAGCTGAAATCCATATCTCATGGGACTCAAACATCCAATGTTGATTCAATAATTGTAGTCCTAAAAATAAATCAATAACTAATACATTTTCATAAATTTTAGTACTAATACATAAGTTAGCATTTTGGTTTTTAACATAGCTGAAAACAGAACGTCACATTATTTGGAGAAACATTAAGTACTAAATATTTAGCATGAAATAAATTTCATATAATTCATATGGATCACAAGGTTTTTTTTTGGCAAACATAGATTATAAGTCACACTAGTCTAAATTCTTGAAGGGCTTGTATGACTTGACACTATTAATTAAGCCAATGATGGATCCTACGGCGGCAAGGGCCGAGACGATCAAGCAAACCAATACGAGGAGGTTCAAGGCCAACCATCTACGAGAATACTTCTTGACTTTAGCCTGCGCAATGTGCATTGCCACCGGAAAATAAACTGTGAGTGGCCAGAACGCGAATGCCCCTAGCAAACCCAAGATCGCATTGAAGAAGGGGAATATCATTGCTACAAATGTTGTCAAAACAACATAGCATGTCCTCCAAACCAGTCTGAAGAGGTTGACACGACATTTTCCAAGCAAAGGAACCTTTGACGAGTATTCTTTGTTGATGAAATTGCTTTGAGGCCATTTTTTGTTGCAGTTTTCCTCAACAAACTGGAAAAACGGCTGCGCATACACCTGCGAATAATACAGGGATAAAAAAAAAAAAAGAGCATTTTTTAGAAACAATATTTAGTAATAACTCCATTTCTACAATCTTCTGAATTGTTAAAGCTAAAAATTCTAACACAATAATGAGACTTTTAATGAACTTGAACACGGTAAATGTATGTTACACACTTATCCTATTCTTTTGTTTGTGAGTTATACCTGATAGGCACCTATTAGATGGAGAGCAATGCAAGCATTGGCAAAGTCGATGAGCCAATAAGGTTCGTAAAAACCAAAATCGGTAAGGAAGTCACCAGGGGCTTGGTTGCCGAACGCAGCATATCCGATGCAACCACACAAGATGTAGAAAACAGTTGTGGTTGAGACTCCGACAAGACTTGCTCGTTTCATCACTTTGTTCTCTGGTGGGCTTGATCTCAATGTGTCCTGCAAAATAAACAAGACATACTACTAGAGCGTCACTATCTTTAGAGCTTCACATATCTAAAATATGAAACTATTTTTATCCATCATCCATCCATCTATATTTTTTCCTAACTGTCTAATTAATAATAACATCTTATCTTCAAGGTATTCTTATTTTACCTCTCTTTGGCGAAATTAATAATAACAAGCAAATGAAAACAATAGTAAACGGAAGATAGTAGGAATCAGTAGTACATGCCTGAATCTCGATGAGAATAGTGGTAAAAGCGTATGAAAAGGCAATGTCTCCAATCGCTTGAAACAATTTCCAAACTTTTTCAGACGCAGTTACGTCCACACCTATCACTGTCCCTGTCAATTCTGTCTTACCAATCTTCCCACCTTTCATATATATTGTATACCATTTTCACGGTTAGTGTCAACTTTGAAGAATCATCCATATAAACCACTATGTTTTAAGATAAAGAAGGGGAATGTACTTGCTACAGTAGCGATGGCTAGGCCTATTCCGATAGACGCATAAGAGAAGGACATAACCGCGGCGATGATGGATAGGAAAGAGAGCTTGTGGAAGTTAGGAAGCTGGCTCAGAATGATCTGGACGATCCCAAATGCCGCCATGTATGGATAATTCGATACAGAACATTTCGCTTTATGTCCCTTGTCATGATAACAATTTGATTTCCCAATCGCTCTAACGAAGACGTACAAAAACACCAATCAAACAATTATTAGTAATTTTATTCAGAACAACATGTTAGTATAACCATAACAAAATAATCGAAATAAATCAGAATCTTTGACTTACACTAAGCTTATGGAGGCAGTGATGGTGTAACCAATAGTGACCCCTACGAGATTCACGTACTGTGCCACTCCACATAGCTGAACCTTTTTACCACCTGCGTTTTATGTTATTAAAGAAGAAAAATGATTACTCTTGTACTACTATCAAATACTACCAATCTTTTGGTCTTATGGCAAAGTTTCTAAACATCCCGCATAATTCCAAATTTTCAACGAGGGGTCAACAATCGAATTTATAACATTCTTTAACGGGATAAATTGAATTGACTATGTTACCAATCCTAATCAATTTAATTTATTAACTAAGTTATGAAAGAATGAAGATTATCTTCCTTTTTTTTATATAGATTTTGATAATTAATTCATATCTTCCCATGAAAGAGCATGCACACTTGGCAAAATCGTAAATCATTTTTTTCTAACAACCATATTTTTTTCTTTCATTGTTCAACAACAATAATGTTCTTCAACAAATTTACATGGTAAAAAATTGTTGAAATGAGCCAATTATACTGTAGATTTACAAATTCCAACTTAGCATTAAATATATATTTTTAGATCAGATTTTTTTTCTTTCGCCAGCCATCATCATTGTGACAGAAATGGAAGAAAATCAAAACACATGTCCTAAATTGAGACTAGTTAGGCAAAATCTAAATGATATCAAATGAACAAAATCCTTGTTCATCTGAGAAAAAATGTCTAGAAAACTGAAAAATCTGTGAAAAACAATGCTGATAAAGACACAAAATGAATTTGTTTATATGAATCCATACCAAGGTAAGATCGGACGACGCCCATGTAATTATAGTTGCGTGTTCCGGTGATGGAGTCCGGCGAACGGTAACAGTCGGCGAGCAAGGTGGACGTGTAGTAAGTAATGATGGCGAAAGCGACCAAAACTGTGGTTCCTGCCACCCAACCAAGCTGTGCTATAGCCCAAGCCAACGACAGCACCCCTGAGCCTATGACCGCCGTGATTATGTGCGCACTCGCCGTCCAAAATGTTCCCGTTCTCTTCTCTCGACCATCGTCGTCGACGCTTTTCACGGCGGCGTCACCCGACTCCACCGCCGAGGGATTGTTGTATGCGTCCATCATTGTGAGAGAACCACTGAACCAGAGGAGAGAAGAGAGGGGAAGAGAGTTATTGACAGAGGTCGTCTTATTAGAGTACTCCCTCACAATCACGTACTTACATGTATTATATACACAAATATCGATGTTTATATGGAAAGAGCATCTTTGTACGTTGAATCTTATTTATTAAGAGAATCTTCTATTACGAGGATTTATTTCTTTTGACTTTGATTTTGAATGTGTAACCACTATTGCTTATTCCGGAAACAAAAATTGGTCCGCATGTTGAAAAGAGGATTTACCTACATTAACGACACTACGAATAATCGAAATTAGGTAACTGATTAAAATTAGATGAGTAAAACAGAGAGATATTTCCTTCAGATCTTGGCCTCTTGCATAGCTATATCCTCTCTTCTATCTTGCTCATTTATCTTCTCAAATCCTCACATGCACATGATTCATTAATCGGGAAATTAAATCATTAACATTGAGTTATAATGATGTATTGATGTGAATCTATATATATATATTGTTGTATCAACTAAATATTATGATATATCTACAACATTTTGTTATTAGTATCGCATCAAATACAAAATTATGTGGATTTACATGTTTGTATTATATTTTACTACTATTTTAACGGTTTACAAAAACATGTAAACCAAACCATAAATTTCACTAATTTCAATTATGTACGATTTTGAGTCTTCATTACTTCTTATCGTTTCTTTCACTCTTATAGTCTTATCTCACAATCCGTAATTTGTGCACAATTAATGAATTCAATGTTGTATTTTGTCGTATTAAATATGGATTTTGACCAACATAAACCTGATTTTTTAGTGGATTATTTTAAAATATATCCACAAAATATTCCTTCGAATAAAATCCCATTCTAACTATATCCATAAAATGCCCATCCCAATTGTCGAGACAGAATCAGATATCTAAAATGACACATAATAAATGTCGCATATTACACCATTAAAGTACGGTACGTTGACCTCCTACCTGACTATGAACAGCTCATCAGACAGCTCCCTGTGCCCTCAAGTAGGGGTGTGGATAAATTGGTCTGGTTACCGGTAAAATCTGGAGAGTATACCTCAAGATCAGGTTACGGGGTAACATCCTTGACAGTGCTACCAACAGCTCAGGTCCGCTTTAACTGGCAAGCAAACCTTTGGAAACTCCACACTATGCCGAAGATCAAACTTTTCCTATGGAAGGCGGCTGCAGGAGCTCTCCCTGTGGGTGCACAACTCGTAAGAAGGCATATATCATCAACTTGGGATTGTGCACGCTGTGGGGCTCCGGAGACTTCCACCCACATGCTGTTTCACTGTGATTTTGCGGCACAAGTTTGGAACCTAGCGCCCCTCCAATTGGGTCACATCCCTATCGGTACCCCTATTTTGGAAGCTCTTAACTTACTTAAGAAAACCATCGTTCTCCCCCCGGTTGGGATTCATACAGCAACCCTCTTCCCCTGGATCTGTTGGCACATCTGGAAAGCCAGAAATCAGCTTATCTTCCAAAATTCTCATTTCTCTGTGATAGAGACTGTTACAAAGGCGGTTCAGGATGCCTTAGCGTGGCAATCCGCCCAATTGGCGCTCCCAAAAGTTCGTGTAGCGACCCCCCGCCCAAACTCCACAACAACTCTGACTCATGATTTTCTCTGCTACGTGGATGCGGCTTGGCAACAACAGAGCTCCCTCGCTGGCTCTGGCTGGGTGTTCCAAGCAACCTCACACTCGGAGAAAGAAATTACCACCTTCTCAGCCGGATGCCGTCGGTTCCCCTCGCCCTTAGCGGCGGAGGCTTGGGCTATCAAATCGGCGATGCTACATGCTTTACAACTGGAAAGATCCGATCTCCTTGTGTTATCGGACTCAAAATCCATAGTTGATGCTTTGAACTCCAATGTCTCCCTCAATGAGATATTTGGCCTTCTAGTGGAAATTCGATCTATTCGAAACAGATTCCGCTCTATCTCCTTTCAATTTATCCCTCGCTTAGTTAATTCGATTGCTGATGCTGCGGCTAAGCTCTCCCTTTGTATTTCTGGTAATATCGGGCTTGACCCGGGTACTCTTGTTTTTGTTTGATTTGGAATGGAAAGTATTGGGTTTGACTAAAAAAAAAAAAAAAAAAAA
>Ga0041059_1002103_pt1 | contig 15191 bp, 6 predicted proteins | sample AraColnosormetaG_FD_56232 | JGI IMG/M metagenome (GOLD analysis project Ga0041059, IMG submission 56232) | Arabidopsis roots microbial communities from North Carolina, USA - Col MF nosort | ecosystem: Host-associated > Plants > Roots > Unclassified | place: USA: North Carolina | collected 2013-09-02
TTCTTTTTGAGACACTTATGAGAGAGTGAGCACTTTGCCATCTTTTTGAGAGAAAATTGGACCAATTTACCCCTAAAGTAGTGATTACGCAATAATTTTAAACTCATTATTGTTGAGATCGTGTGGGTGAGAAATTATCTTCTTTTTATCATCTCTCTCTTCCATATTCTTTTGTTTTTCATCATTTTCAATTCTCTCTTTCAAAATCATTGTTGTTCTCTATAATTCTTACAAAATCATGGTCGTTCCCATTAATTTTCTCTCCTTTCCATAAGAAATCACCAATCTTCATTATACCATATATAATCTCCTCATAAACTTTCGATTTGTCGTCTCCTCATAATCTCTTCATAATCTCCAAGTTTGAGATCCACGACAACAAACCCAGGAAGAAGATGATCATCATCCTTGCGATTCTCAGAATCCTCTAACAATAAGTTTCTTTGTTATTGTCTCTACTGATTTTTTCTGTTTATATCACCGTGAAATTCTAGATATTACGATGTTACAGAGATTAGAGGTCTTTGTTCATCGTGAATTTACTTGCGATTAAATCGAACAATTAGTGGATTAGGCTTTTATAGTTTGCTAGTCATGTTTTTTCTGAAAATATTGAAGTTATGGGTTTAATTTATTTGAAAACTGATAGAGAAGCCCAAGTTGATATATCGAACGTTGATGGATGTGTTTGGTAAATCTTTGTTCGTGGATAAAAGTGTGTTTGTAGCTCGCTCTGCTTTTGTTATTGGTATGTGCATTATGGATGGCTTATTATGGATTGTGAATTATGGATTGTTATGGTGAGATTTGTGAATCTTTTCATGTTTGATTAATAGGTGAACAATCCCAAAAACAAGCTATATGTGGTGATTTTGTTACAATGATGTCCATATTAATTGGTGGTTACAGAACACTTGCTGCAAAGGCTACAGAACAGTGGCTGAAAAGCGGTGGATAGAGGACATTGACGAGTGTCCAAAAAATCAAGTCCAAATGGTCACCTAGTAACTCACATGTCGTTTCATATCAATGCACAAATTTAGACATGAACAGTAATCGTCGATAAAAAATTGTTGAGCTTTTGGGGTTCTTCCTCTATTTAACTTTTAGAGGTTCACTTCTCTTACATCTCTCATTTCTCATTAATGCTTTGCTTAACTCACTCATTTTAACACAAGCACAAAAAGAACCTTCACTCTCTTTCTCTCTAGTCTTTGGTTAGTTTCTTGTTTTGACACGAAGACATAAAACGATTAGTAAGAGAGAGAAAAGAGAAAACATTAGTTGTCAACATTTTTGTATTGGATCTAAAGATAAATTCTTATAACAAGACATACACACATTTGTGGATGGTTATAATTGTTAAATCCAACTTTTAATTTTACTGAAATTACAGAAGATCTCTACAAGGTCTCAAAGGCTCACGTTGTATCCATGAAGCTAAAGTTCATGAACCAAAATTAGCAAAGGCTGTCCACAACACTGACTGTCATTATGATGTGTGTCCACATATCCAACGTTTTATGGTAGAGTTTATATAGTATAGTATGTGAATGTATTAACCTTGTGGATGTAATTGTATGGTTAATTTTGTTCATTTAATAAGATTAACCAAATTAATTGGTCATGGTTTCCAAAATCATCTCGAATCCTTTGTAAAAAAAAACTAATCTGCGAAATATAAGTGAAGAGAATCAGAGCTAGATCCACGTTTGAGAGGATAACGTCCTCTTGACGGAGATATGATTGTTGGAGCGGCAAAAAGATAGGGTCTAGAACTTCGAGAGAAAGAGAGAAACGTAACTTGCCCAAGTGGTTACAATTTTGATGCGGTTGTTGAAATTCGGGAGAGGCTTCACGATCATGGAATCGAAATCGAAAGAGAGAATGTCGATAGCGTTGTTGTAATTTTCGAGGAAACTTCTGACGGAAATTCTGTGACCGGAGACTTTCACATGTTTTGGAATCGGATCCAGCAGACAAAGGTGGATTTGAGAATATATTTGAAAAAGATCTCGAGAGAGAAAGAAGAAGAGAAGCAATAGATTGTTGAGAGATAAGGAAGATGATGATAAACCTTAANAGATTCAATTTTGAATATTAAGAGTGTCCTAAAAGATTGGATTTTTATTCTGGAAAGAGAGATGAAGAACAAGAGAGGCCAAAATTGTTTTTGTATTCCTAAAAAAAAAGATAACGAAGAGATATTACTAAGCAAAGGAAGANATAGTTAGAGGGTAGTGATGTCAATTCACATCAAAAAAGTNTCTAATGATTGTGAAGTGNCTAATTACGGCTAAACTTTCAGAAAAGTGCCTCAACACGTAATATTCTCAATAACAAATGCTAAAACAAATATCATTCAAATGCAAAATAAAAAAATAAACAGAACCTAACATTATTTTGGTTAGAACCATCAATTTTCTGATCGTAACAATTAGTGATGTGCTTTTTTTTAACATGTACAAACAATTTTATTGTCATTTATCTATTTTATTTTATTTGTTTTTGTCATATCACCTAAATACAGTAATCATTATTAATACTATTATGATAGAAACAAGTGAGAATAAACACAAATTAAGCGCTTTATATTTTTTAGCTGTCTATGTTAGCTGTCATATTAATTGCCATGACTTTGCCTTCTTTCTTCAATTGATAGTTTTGATACAATGAAATCAAATCTTCTTCCTTTTTTAGGGTATTTATTTTTGGTTATTTAAATTGTAAGAGAAGAACGCTTGCCTCTTAGAAGTTAGAAGAGTGAAGATAAAAAAATAAAATAAGGAAGTCGAAGTAACCAAACTAACATGGCCGGGACAATCGATATGAGTAAACAAAGACTAGCGACGTGAATCTAGAGAACTGTAAGAGTAATAATATATTCTTTCGCTGTATTCACACAAGCTTAAGAAACATTATTTTCTTTCGCTGTATTCACACAAGCTTAAGAAACATTATTTGAATAAGAAAATTACGCTTTAATCATATAATAGCTTGTCTAAATAGACGTGCAGAAGATAAATGTATTTTTATAATATTTAAATTTTAAATTTACACATTTTTAAAATTGATCTAATTTTTGTTTTTCTTTTAACCGGGACTGTAGTACGTGAATGAATTTACTTACTCTGTTGAACAACACGACGTGGTCGGCTCGTCTCGGATAAGATTGAGATTGTCTGTTTATAAATATTTGCAAAATATTACACAATTAGCATTCACAAACACAGAGAGCAACCATTAAGTTTCATTCATAGTGAAAATTCTCTCATCTTACTCTCACAATTTTCTCTCGGCAAGTCTCGATGGATCCGGAGGCGAAGCTCATACTACTCATCTTGAGATTCAATGCTTTGAAAAGCTATATAAACTCGGATCCAGAAGAGGTCATGTCAGTGATTAGTCAAATAATCTCTCTGGTTAAGTCAATGGTGACGGAGACGGAGACGGAGCTGATGTCACTCATCTCTGAAACAATCGATTTTTTCAAGGAGATGGATTTGGAGTCCCAGCCGAATTCGCTAAGGAAGCTCATATCACTCATTTCTCGAACGCATTTCGTCAACTCTTCAGATTGGGAGGAGCCGGTTCCGGAGTCTACGCTCATGTCACTAATCAAGGAAACATGGAGTATGAAGCCGCAGCCGGAGCTCATATCACTCATTCAGAAAATAATATCCCTCGTCGACAACTCTCCGGAGCTGAAGCTCAAATCATTCATTACTCAACTAATCTTTCTGGACGATAATTTGTCTGAGAGACTGAATTGGAATTACTCTCGGAGGTTCTTGTCACTCAGTAGATATATAATCTCTCTGGCCACCTCAGTGGATTGGAATTTGCAGCCGAAGCCCGAGTCGGAGCTCATGTCACTCACTAATCAATCTATCTCTGTCTTCAACTCTATGGATGTTGATTCTCAGCCCGAGCCCCTACGGAACCTCATATCACTCATATCACTCGCTTCTTTCAGATCCTCTCCCACCAACTTAAGATATTCGAAGCCGAACATGGTGGATATCTTGAACCTTTTTAAAGACAAGACGGTTGAGTTTGAAACGGGCTCACTTACGAAAAGAGTTGTATGGAAGTCTCTCAATAAGAAGCTTTTTCTACTGGTTACGGAAACATTGAGTCTCGACCCGGAGCCGAAGCTCATATCACTCATCCATCGTATATTCTCCCACGTCCTGTCTATGAATTCAAAGTGGAAGAATCTTATTTCCCTTTGCCCTCAAGTACAAGTCATATTGAAAAAGGGAAAATTTCATGTGATTGAACAAGGCTTATGGACCAGGAATCAAAAGTGGGACGATCCAGTGAGCGACGACGACTCAACTGAAGCACGAGTAGTCTCCTGGAGAAAGAATAAGTGGGACTGTCTTCCTTTTAACTGGGATAAGTTCATGTTAACTGAAGAAAAAGATGATACCCATTTTGTCTGCCGAGGTTGCTATGGAGAGAACCATGAAGATAATAGCAAGGCTCCGGTCGAGATCAAACACCCTCTTCATCCTAAACATTCTCTCCAGCTTGCCTTGTTCAATGATGACAAAACCAGGCAATGCTATTGCTGTCACGAACTTCTCCGTGACGATACCGCAAGTATGTTTTATTTTTGCTCTCCTTGCGATTTTGGGCTCAAGTTTACATGTGCCAAGAAATCACCAGTCTTGTCTATTGACCAACCCAAGTGGCATGAGCATACACTTGCCCTGTTTCCAAGTCAAGATCCCCAAACTTGCAGCCTATGCGCCTTGAAACATTCAAATTTGGTGTTCTATATATGTCCCCCTTGCGACTTTATTATCCATCAAAGCTGTTTCAGCTTACCTCATGTCATACGGATTTCTCGCCACCTCCATTGTATCTCTTTTACCCATTCTTTCCGAAAAGGAGATTGGATTTGTGGTGTTTGTCGCCGGAAGATTAACAATGATTACGGGGGATATCATTGCATCAAGAAAGGTTGTCTTTATGCGGTGCATTCAAAATGTGCCACTCAACCAAATGTTTGGGATGGTATAGAACGTGAAGGAGAGTCAGAAGAAGAAGTGGAAGAACTTGAGCCATTCCTGACGATAAGCGATGGAATCATACAGCATTTCAGTCATGAACATCATCATTTGACACTTGATGAGAACAACGGCAAAGATTACGACGAGAATAAGCTGTGTCAAGCATGCATCATGCCAATTTATTTTGGTAACTCCTACTCTTGTTTGCAATGTGATTTCATTCTACATGAAGAATGTGCAAATCTCTCTCGCAGATTACATCATCCAATACATCCACATCTACTCACTTTAATATCAGATAACCCTCTCAGAGATGTTGGGTCTTGGAATAATTCTGATCGTGATTACTGTTCAGCTTGTCCTTCGTTGTGTATATCTGGTTTCTTCTATAAGTGCAGTAAAATAGATTGCGATTTTAGGCTACATGTGCAGTGCGCCACAATTTCAGAGCCTTTACTTCATCCAAGTCATATGCATCATTTATTCCTAACATCCAAACCAAATGAGGAAAGAAACTGTTCGGTTTGCGCCAAAGCGCCAGGCGAGTACACCAAGGAAACCTTCAATTGCATTGAGGAGGAGTGTGACTATGCTTTGTGTTTCAAATGTGCTACTTTACCACAACAAGTGAGGTATAAGCATGATAAACACATACTCCCTCTTTCTTATGGGAAGAAGACAAGTGACATGACGTATTGGTGTGAAGCTTGTGAGGGAAAAATAAATCCAGAAGAAGGGTTTTATAGGTGTGATGAGTATTGTTGTGTCCACCTACACATTACATGTTTGCTTGGGAAGGACTTATACTTGAAGCCTCGTTCATCCTGGTCTCTCTCATGTGGAGCGCTATTGATTCTGCCTAACTATCTGTGGATGTCTCGACCTATTTGCTCCTCCTGTGGTAATCGTTGTCCTCAGAGAATATTTTTATTTTTACTCTCAGGTGCATCTTTCTTCTGTTCTGTGTATTGTATTCCCACGACGCGTGAACTGGGTTTCTTCCCGGGATTGGAAGCTGGCGAGTTAGCTCTGATACTTAGTTCTTTTCGTTCCTGATCCCAAAGCTAGTAGTCATCTCAGAAGCTGAAGTTGAAAATCATTTTTCTTGTCTAGACCAGTCATGCAAGTCTCCATTGTGTACACGGGTTTATCGCAAACTGCAACTTCGTCAGTAGAAGAAGCAGAGTAGACATGCCATCTGTGGTTCCTGCATTGAGCTTACCGAAATAGCGATCAAGTAAAGCAAATTCCTCTGAGAAGTTACGGTGAGGGACTGAGGGTAAGATTGAGCTCCCGGGAGGATTGATTTTGAAAGGATAAACGAAGAGGCTAGATTCAGATAGTACTTAAGAATGGTGCACTCTGCTGGAGTCAAGATCAATCTAACTGAGATTTACATACTTTATATCCTTCCATTTCATGTATATCTCCTTGTTCTTCCTTGCCATCTATTACACATTTAAGAATATGCACAGTTAAGTTCATGAAACTGTTTTTTAACTTCTCTTGCTTCATACAATCCATATGGGACCAGACCTATTTGCGGTTAACATGTAATCACCATTCATCCGCACAATTAGATTCAAGAGTCCAAATAACAGAAGAAAAGAGTATAAAAATTGAATTTTAATTTTCTTACCTCCAAAAAGCTCTTGTTATCTTCTCGTAAAGCAGCTCTCCTCCCGTTTGCATATTAAGTAGGTAAATGAGGGTTGTTTACGCTTCAAGGGATCTTTTAGCTTCCTATAAAAACGAGAATGCAATCAGTTTTCTTGTTTATTATTACTATCAAAACAGTTCTCAAGTGAAATAGTATGATGTACTTTAATTGTAGTTGTTGTCTTGTTCAGCTTACTGAACAAAGTGCAAAAAAGCGCTTAATCAGACATAAAAACATTGACTGTGTGCATATGTGGTTCTTGATTGCTCAACATGGATTCGTACTTGACACTCACTTTTTCCTTTACTGCATGAAGTAAACGAGTCTTGTTCATAGGAAGTTAGGAACCAACTAGAGGTAAATGAAGAACAATACAACAAAATAATATAACCATGTGTAAGCCCTATGGTTAAGCCAAAGAACTCGACTTCTGCAAGAAACAGACTTAGCCCAAAATGGTTTCTTACTACTGACGAAAGACATGTTAGGAGGAGATATCCGACAATATCATAAAGGTTACTAACTTACCTGGAGAGCTTCTCCTCTTTCTTTATCTGGCTTCTTGATACACGATCGGAATCACACCTTTCGTAAATCAAGGGATAGTTCAAGAGTTCATGCAGAATGGCTTGCGGAAGTGTTGTAGTGATGGTGATGGAAGCAAAGAGTAACCAGAACGAATCAATTAACCAAGGGGAAACCACACAAGGTTAAGGGACTCACGAGACAAGCTCTAAGGGGAAACCACACAAAGAGAATGACTCAAACAAATGCTCAAAGACTTTAACTTTGAAAGCAAACAAACTGAACTTTTTATTACTTGAAAATTGTGTGTTTTAAGAGACAAAAGAAGAAGAGCTTATATAGGCTCGAAACAAAGAGACCTCCAACGGTCAAGAAATGAAAATAAGGAAACAATATTCGAAATAAATGATAACTTGGAGAGGATGTGATCTTCTAGCCGTTGGGAATAAGTGGTGGTGATGCGTTGGTGCCGGATATGGAAAGAAGTGGGATGTGTCTTGGAGAAGGAGATATAATCTCGTGGCTTGAGTCTTCTAGTTGAAAAGGAGGCTTAGATGTCTTGAGAATATTCGCAGCTTCAATGCTTGTGGCCGGAATCATGGTGTGATTCCCTCGGGTCCGGTTATGGTAAGTGTCTTCAATGGAGAATATTTCTTCTTTAAAGGATAAGGAGCGTGTCTTTAGACTCTTAGAAGCTTCTACACGAGCTAGAGGCTTCAAAATAGACCAATAAAGACGTGGTAAGAGACTTTCCTTGTTTGGCTCCGGTTTGGTTGTCGGGTAAGGTAAATTGATGGTTTCTCAACCATCGCTTGATCCATCTTTGTAATGACTATAGGTGGCTCGATGGTTCTTCATAAAATATCCATATTGACGTTTGTATTTCAAGCCCGCAATCAGTTGATGGTTGGAGTTACTAGGTTGTAAGAATGGTCTGTCAGCAAGTCCTTCAGCGAGTCCGTCAACAAGTCCTTCTGGAAGTCCGTCAGCGAGTCCTTTAGCGAGTCCGTCGGTGAGTTCTTCAGCAGGTAGCTCACTCAGTCCATCAGTAGGTGTGATGTCTGCATCACTTCTTCTTCATTCGTCCTTTTTATATTCATCTAGCAATATATCATCACCTAATAACTGTTTTAAATGGTACACCAGATTGATCAGCCAATAATATCGTTTTAATGTTTAATAATCTCGTATAAGTTACCATACCTTAATAGCTTACCGTGTTGTTATATATTTACTTGATTCAATAAGCTTTGAGTTGTAGTCCGCCAAAAACTTCAAATATTTTGAAATTATACTAGTCGCAAGATGTTAGAAGCATACTTCATGATGTACTTGAGTCTACAGAGTCAACCATTAACACATATTATCAGCTAGAGTTTAAAAATACTCTTGAACCATTTCACAGAACCTGAACGACGAAAAAGTGAAGAACCAGAGCTAGATTTAGAAATCATACCAAGTTAGATTTATATTCCTTCATCATTTTAAGATTGTGGAGCTCCACTCTAAGCATCTCGAGGTCCTCCCCCTTCAACTAATCCTCTGTGTTTTCCTTATTGATATTTATCAGATCTTGGTTAAGACAATCAACATCAATGGTAAGCTACCAGGTACTTCTCACCTGGTGAGAAATCAAACTTCAAACCAGGAGAAGGAAAGCGGAAGCACTACATTGCAGTTGATAGAAAAGTGGAACCATCTTATGCTAATAGTGATGGTATCAACAACACTCTAAACAGATGTAACATAGCTCTAAACAGTCAAGTAACAAATATAGGATATAAGTAACTTACAATACGTGTATGCACAGGTTCATGCTTCTTCTACCTAGTATCAGTAAACGACAATTTTGCAAATTCTCCTGAAAACATACATCATATCAGTAACGAGAACATCTAGATATCAGAAAACCAAAATAAACTCACCACATATTGCCAAGTTGCTTTCCTTATCGCTGGCTGTGACAGAACTGCTTTCAATAGTATAACTTTGATATAACGTCACCCCACATCATCAAGCATCGCCGAAACCTTCAGCTGTAACTTCAGCCTGGTCCACGTTTATGTGTAACTCCAACAATAACTGAACCACTTTGGAAAACAGAATGTTCTATTCTATCAACCAATCATCCATCAGTTTAGTTTAAACCAATCGCTTGAAAAAGCAATACTGCAGATATGTTCCTCAAGTTGCAACAGTAATAAACAAACCACATGGCAGAATTGAGAACAAGATATAGATCAGATGTGAAAACGGAACAAATACCAAACAAAAATATGACATTAAACAGTCTCATCTATAAGTGGCAACAAAGAGACATATATGACATTATTTCGAAAAGAATTGAGAAGATACATCTTTAATATGTGAATAGAACAGTGAGCGGCAATTTTTGTATCTCTTATGACCTGATACATAACTGGTAACAACAACAAAATGATGCATTGAATACGTAAATGTATATACATAAGACTTATGCAAATAGACCGTTTGACCGTTTGAAGAGTGTTTCTTCAATTAAACCAAACCAATTTTACTAAACCAATTTCTAAACTCATTCTATTGGTTCTCATTAAACCGAGTCCATCAAAAAAAAATCCGTTTTTTAAATTTGGCTTGGTTTAATTGAAGGACACATGTCATTACTAATTAGTAATTGTTTCATTTGACGAATTCTTATTCAGTAGTATATCTCAGGTGATGATTGTGGACTACAAACTTACGTATCCTAGTGGAACCACTACATCGATGTTGATTAACAGTTTCCACAACAACACTAGAGCTGAGCTTGCAAGGTAATTGTCAGAGATTCATCTTCAAATCTCTCACTTCCCTGTAAACCATAGCTTGAGTTTCATTACATGAGCCTTGGCTTAGTTTGGAGTATACTAACAATTCATCCTTGACTATTACTAGCAATCCATCTATAGCATTTGCTAGTAATAGTCAAGTTATTAATAAAGGTGTCTCTCTTGACCATACTAACAATGCGGGAGAAGAAAAAAAAGAGATGACATCATTCAGATAAATTGTTTTCGTTCTTTTTTGTTTGCTACCGGTTTGAATAGTTTCGAACGTAGATTTAGGATTAGTGTCCTAGTAGTTTTTGAAAGGTAGATTGGTGTTCACATATTTTGAAGTCAATTTTCGAAGCTTATCCTCAGAAATACTAGATGACATATGACTTTTTCTATTGACTCTGACTTATGTTGCCATGGTAAAGACGTTGTTAACTCTATTTGTTTTATAGTCTGAATACTATGTTTCTCTATCACCAAAAAACAGAACACATAAACATAAGAAAACGAAAACAATGTCGATTCTTCTGTACTTCATCGCTCTTTTATCGTTAATAATCATAAAGAAAATCAAAGACTCGAACCGAAATCTTCCTCCGAGCCCACTGAAGCTACCGGTTATCGGAAACCTATACCAGCTTCGAGGATTGTTTCACAAATGTCTTCACGATCTCTCCAAGAAACACGGACCCGTGTTGCTTCTCCGTCTAGGTTTTCTCGATATGGTTGTGATCTCATCGACCGAAGCAGCTGAAGAAGCTCTTAAAGTACATGACCTTGAGTGTTGTACCAGACCTATAACTAACGTCACATCAAAACTCTGGCGTGACGGTCAAGATATCGGCTTAGCCCCATATGGTGAGTCTTTGAGAGAGTTGCGGAAGCTTTCCTTTCTCAAGTTTTTCAGCACGACAAAGGTTCGATCTTTTAGGTACATCAGAGAGGAAGAGAATGATTTGATGGTCAAGAAACTGAAGGAAGCGGCTCTGAAGAAATCTTCCGTAGATTTGAGCCAAACACTTTTCGGTCTAGTTGGGAGTATCATATTCAGATCCGCCTTTGGACAGCGTTTCGACGAGGGCAATCATGTGAATGCTGAAAAGATCGAAGACCTCATGTTTGAGGTCCAGAAACTCGGAGCACTCAGTAATTCTGATCTTTTCCCTGGTGGTTTGGGATGGTTTGTTGACTTTGTGTCGGGACATAATAAGAAACTTCACAAAGTCTTCGTCGAGGTTGATACTCTGCTGAATCATATTATTGATGATCACTTGAAAAACTCTATAGAAGAAATAACTCATGATCGTCCTGATATCATCGACTCGCTCCTAGATATGATACGAAAACAAGAACAAGGGGATTCTTTCAAGCTCACCATTGATAATCTCAAAGGAATTATCCAAGTAAGCATAGTTCAAAACTTTTATCGATATGTTCCCTAACATTTTCTTGAACGCAAACTTTGATAGTACATTAGTATGTTAAAATTCATAGGATCTATAGATAAACGTGAGATCTTCTATACTCGTTGTTATGGAATTCTTAACAAATCTTGAGTCAAAATATGTCATTGACTATTTTGTGACGTTCTTGACCTAGGATATATATCTTGCTGGAGTAGATACAAGTGCCATCACCATGATTTGGGCAATGGCAGAGCTTGTTAAAAACCCGCGGGTGATGAAGAAAGTTCAAGATGAGATCCGAACATGCATTGGAATCAAACAAAATGAAAAAATCGAGGAAGATGATGTCGATAAGCTTCAGTACTTGAAGCTTGTGGTGAAAGAAACCTTAAGACTACATCCAGCAGCTCCTCTTTTACTTCCAAGAGAAACAATGTCTCAAATCAAGATTCAAGGCTACAACATTCCCTCAAAAACCATTCTTTTGGTTAACGTGTGGTCAATAGGACGAGATCCTAAACACTGGAAAAACCCTGAGGAGTTTAACCCGGAGAGGTTTATTGACTGTCCTATTGACTACAAAGGAAATAGCTTTGAGATGTTACCATTTGGTTCTGGTCGGAGGATATGTCCAGGGATAGCTTTTGCGATTGCTACCGTTGAATTGGGACTATTGAACTTGCTTTACCACTTTGATTGGAGATTACCTGAGGAGGATAAAGATCTTGACATGGAAGAGGCTGGTGATGTCACTATTATTAAGAAAGTTCCTCTTAAACTTGTCCCAGTTCTTCATCACTAAAAAGAAAAGAGAAATGCTCAACATTAGACGAAGTCCTATATAAGAATAAAAAACTTATGAAGAAAAATTACATTTTCTACAGTCAAGAGAAAATAATGGTTTGTATCATAGTGTATATCTTCTATCTGTTTTTCCTCTATATATTTTTGTATACTTCTGTTTAATCTTTCTCTTATCTAAGTTGTTATTGTGAGCAATGTTTGACCTCTCGAAGCTTATCCTCACACGGACAATAAATGACATGTGAATTTATATCTATTGACCCTGACTTATTTTGCCGTGGTAAAGACGTCTTTAACTCTGTTTTTTTATAGTCTGAATGTTACTCTTATCACCAAAAACAGAACACAAAACAGAGGAAAACAAAAACTATGTCGATTCTTCTGTATTTCTTCTTTCTCCCCGTTATTTTATCGTTAATATTCATGAAGAAATTCAAAGACTCGAAACGAAATCTTCCTCCGAGCCCACCGAAGCTACCAATTATCGGAAACTTACACCAGCTTCGAGGATTGTTTCATAGATGTCTTCATGATCTCTCCAAGAAACACGGTCCGGTGTTACTTCTCCGTCTAGGTTTTATCGATATGGTTGTGATCTCATCAAAAGAAGCAGCGGAAGAAGTTCTCAAAGTACATGACCTTGAGTGTTGTACTAGACCTAAGACCAACGCCTCATCAAAATTCTCGCGTGATGGTAAAGACATCGCCTTTGCGCCATACGGGGAGGTTTCGAGAGAGTTGCGGAAGCTTTCCTTAATCAACTTTTTCAGCACGCAAAAGGTTCGATCTTTTAGGTACATCAGAGAGGAAGAAAATGATTTGATGGTCAAGAAACTAAAGGAATCAGCTAAGAAGAAGAATACAGTGGATTTGAGCCAAACACTTTTCTATCTAGTTGGGAGTATCATATTCAGGGCTACCTTTGGGCAGCGTTTAGACCAGAACAAGCATGTCAATAAGGAAAAGATCGAAGAACTCATGTTTGAGGTCCAGAAAGTTGGGTCTCTAAGCAGCTCTGATATTTTCCCTGCTGGTGTGGGATGGTTTATGGACTTTGTGTCAGGACGACATAAGACACTTCACAAAGTTTTCGTCGAGGTTGATACTTTGCTAAATCATGTAATTGATGGTCACTTGAAGAATCCTGAAGACAAAACAAATCAAGATCGCCCTGATATCATCGACTCGATCTTAGAGACTATTTATAAACAAGAACAAGATGAATCTTTCAAACTCACCATTGATCATCTCAAAGGAATTATCCAAGTAAGCATAAAATCTAGTTCACAGTTCTGTCAAAACTCAGGGACTTTTATCTCTAAAGTATCTTATCTCTTAAGTTAAATATGTTCTTAACCATCTTGTGTCATTGTTGACCTAGAATATATATCTTGCTGGAGTAGACACAAGTGCCATCACCATGATTTGGGCAATGGCAGAGCTTGTTAAGAACCCACGGGTAATGAAGAAAGCTCAAGAAGAGATCCGAACATGCATTGGAATCAAACAGAAGGAGAGAATCGAAGAAGAAGATGTCGATAAGCTTCAGTACTTGAAGCTTGTGATCAAAGAAACCTTAAGACTACACCCACCAGCACCTCTTTTACTTCCAAGAGAGACAATGGCTGATATCAAGATTCAAGGCTACGACATTCCTCGGAAAACCATTCTTTTGGTTAATGCATGGTCGATAGGACGAAACCCTGAACTCTGGGAAAACCCTGAGGAATTTAACCCGGAGAGATTTATCGATTGTCCTATGGATTACAAAGGAAATAGTTTTGAGATGTTACCATTTGGTTCTGGTCGGAAGATATGTCCAGGGATAGCTTTTGGAATAGCGACCGTTGAACTGGGACTATTGAACTTGCTTTACTACTTTGATTGGAGATTGGCTGAGGAGGATAAAGATATTGACATGGAAGAGGCTGGTGATGCCACAATTGTTAAGAAAGTTCCTCTTGAACTTGTCCCAATTATTCATCATTGAATGATGTTCCAACTCTATAAATAAAAATGAAGTTATATATTTGCTTGTCGAAACAGAAAAATGTTATGTAACATATATTTTTATTACAAGACCAGCAGGACAATTGTAATGCCTGGAATGCTTGTGAACGTTAGTCTATAAGACTATAACCTAAATTGTTATTGTCGTCTTTTGGTATTTATATCAAGGGCCAAAAATCCTTGACGACTCAAGTCACGTTTGAAGTCTCTACGAGACAATTGGGCTTAACTTGAACAATGGCCCACAACCCACGTGGCTTTTTAGCTTCTACGTTACGTCAAGAAAGACTTATTCTCGATCTCATCTGTTGTTCCAACAGCTTCAGTACTGTTCAAACAACATCTACACTTTCATTAAGATGAACATCTCTACTATTTTAGATTTTTTGGGATGAATGGCTTGACTATTACCCTGTTCTTTTGTTGATCGCTGCGACAAGCACCGGCGGCACAAAATATAAAAGAAAAAAGAATGAGAGATGAAGGTGAGATGAATGAAAGAGTCGCAGCGATAGATCTGAAGAGATAGGAGAAAGGGAATTTGAGACGTTGAAAATTTCAGCGTCTATAGAATGGCCGAATTACAGTCGCTGCGGCAGAGATGAAAGAGAGAAGAAATGAAAGTGAAAGAGAGATGAAAGCTTTTTTTAGATCGCAGGTAGCTGACGTAGCGATCAATCAAAGAACAGGGCCCACATATCCCCCAGATAAATTTTATATATATAAACCTCGAATAATTTATCGAAAATTCATCATTGACTTTGCACTATTGAAACTGACCCATGAAATAGAGAGTTGCCGTGCAAAAATCATCCTCTGAAGTCTACTAAAGACTCCAAAGTCTTCGAGACTGAAAAGTCTAGTTGATCCAAAAAAATAAAAATATTAAAAAGTCTAATTTCATTTCTCTTTAAATTTATATTCTTCTTCACTTAGTAAATAGAGAAGGAAAAAAAAAAAAAAAAAA
>Ga0041059_1002104_pt1 | contig 15184 bp, 24 predicted proteins | sample AraColnosormetaG_FD_56232 | JGI IMG/M metagenome (GOLD analysis project Ga0041059, IMG submission 56232) | Arabidopsis roots microbial communities from North Carolina, USA - Col MF nosort | ecosystem: Host-associated > Plants > Roots > Unclassified | place: USA: North Carolina | collected...
AAAAAAAAAAAAAAAAAAAAAAGTTTATTACCGTTTCATCAGCTATGATAACTCTTAGTTCGAATGAATCGCCCCTTTGGAATATTTTGTACTTTTTCAAGACAATGACTCGTACAGTCCAGCCGGTGATGAGAGGGGAGAGCTCGTTGAGAAGATGGTAGTTGAACATTTTGTTTTTTTCGTTTCAGTGATTTTATGGTCAATTAATGGGTTAAGCAACTTCCTTAAATATCATCTCACATAACCAATAAATCAATCGTTTAGAATAACAACCGGCTAGTAATAACTACACGAATTAACCGGATATCGTTTAGGTATCACGACATAATGGATCAAAAATTATTTTTAAAACGTGTATCCATAGTAACAAATCCACAAAATTTGGGTTATTGCCATGCATTACATCACTATATATGTAAATCCATCAGATGTTAAACGTCTGAAGATCCACGTGGATAACAACAATTTTATTTGGCTTGCTTAAAATAGTCGAATATTACATCCAAATATTTGAACCGGGAAGATGGGGAATTCTCATTCGGAAGCGAGGGAAAATTGCCGCCAAAACAACAAAAAAATCATCTTGTTTTAACTTGGATAAATACGTATTTATACTTGTACCCATGGTAACAAATCCACAAACAAGAGATTATGACAAACAATAATTCACTATTTTTGAGGATCCATGACATGTCAAACATTTCAATAACGACAAGGATTACAACAAATGTTTAGAAATGGTTAAAATAGTAAAATGTTACATCAAAAATATTTGAACCAGGAAGATGGGGAAATCTAATTTGGATGAGAGAGAAAATTGCTGCCAAAACACATCAAATATCAACTTTTTCGGAAACAAATATCCACGCGGATTGTAATTTTTTTTGAATTACTAAACTAATGTAAAAATTTTTAAATATATTTTATACAGAAAAATCAAAACCAACGACAAATTTATGCATTGACCAAACCGGTTCTATACCACATAATCGATGTTTAAGTTATTGGTTTAATAAAATCTATAAATAGAACAAAACCTTTAAACATTCTTATAAAAAGATGAATCGTTTAATTGAAGATAAGGTGGGCGATTTACGGGAAAGCAAGGTTTATAATAATGTTAATTTATTTAATGATTGTGAATAAATATCTTCATTTAATATGTAGGAGATTCCAAAGATGGATATACACATTTCTCAGCCGTTGATGGAGATCATCGTTAGAAAAGTTGCTGAAGATGGTGTTGATGATTTGAAGAACTGGTTGCTAGCTGGGAGAGAGGGAAAGGATGCTGTTATGTCGAGGAAAACCCTAGCCTTTGTTCGCATTGACATGGACAATCATTTTATGTGGTGGTCAATGCCTCATTCTAAGTACTACAGTTTCTTCCAAAAGTGTCTTGCCGCAAATAATCCGTATGCAAAGTTTGTAGAGAAGAACAAAGGACTGGCGTATGAGTCGACAACAGGATACTATCAGATGAGGTGCCGATGGAATGTACTCACGACAAACGCATGTTCATTGACATGAATAACGAGAAAATGTGCATTATGCATCTTCCTTTCCAGCCAGGAAGAATGGTGAGGCGTACGTGCCCTAGGTGCAAGAAAGTTGGGCAAAGGTGCAAAAGGTGTCTCGCTTAAGGTGGATCTCATGAATAATAATTTCTATGGGTTTTTGTTTTTGTTGGATACTAACATCTAGGTGTTTTTTGTTTTTGTTTTTGTTATATTAGATTAAGTTGAACGGGAATGTAAACCAGTAAAGATTGTGATCGTTAATTTACAATGACATCTAATGTCCAATTTTGATTTAATCATATGTTCTCATTTTCGTTATTGGAAATTGTTTCGTTTGTTATCCATCTAAGTAAACATATAAACTCCAATGCATGAAGTCTTATCCATTAAAAGACAATTTTGTATCATTTGATATAACGAAAATTGTTTAGTTTGTTATCCATATAAATCTATAATTAAAATGTGGAAAAAAACATAAGAGTGGATATGTCTACAAACTAGCATCGGAAAAATAGACATGTTGACGATGGGTCCCTTGATGTGTAGCTTCACAAACAGTAATATCCAACAGATAAATTAGTGTAAAGGGTGTCAGTTTGAAGTGATAACCTGATGTATTAGGTCTAAAAAGTACGAATAGATTATGATATCTACTTGAAGTTGCTTGAATTATCTAGTGCAAGTGGATTACATGTCATGTTCTGTAAAATATGTAACTCTGAAAATTAACTAATCCTACTCGTTAGGATGAATAAATCAAAACGAAGGAAGATAATAGAATCGAAATGGTTAAGCAATGATGGATAGTCGAATTAGGTCTTGATAAATATACTAACAGAAATTACAATAATTTCGGAAATAAAGCGATTAAAAAACATAAAAAATAAAATAAAGAGCAAAAATAAAACAAGAATATTTTCATAGATCTAAGCTGCGATCTCAGGTCTTCAATGTCTTCCCGAAGAACGGAATCTAGGTCTCACGTCTCCTGTGACAAAGAGGTAATCACGGAATCACAAAAATTTAGCCCTTTTTGCAATTTTAGTGTAGAACCCTCGATGTTATTCACTTTTTCTATCAATCTTCGGATCTCTTCAACGATACATGTATCCGTCCATTTGAACAAATGGTTCCAATTTTCCTGTATTATTGATAGTTATTTTGGATAGCAAGTAGTAGAAATTATTAGATAATTAGTAGATTTACTTACGGAAGATCCCAGGGGACATACATAAAACAAACGACCAGGGTTCCTTGGAGTAGCTGATGTTTTCATCACTACTTCCTCGCCACAAGGGCAGACAATCGAGATACCTCCAAGTCGATCTACCATGTTGTAGTTGTGTGGTGAAAGTTGTACGAGGAGACTAAGCTTGTTTCTATAGGAAACCCCATAAATTTGGGTTTTATGACCATTTGACAACTACGTCGTTCTGATAAAAATGTAAATGATTAAAATATGATAGAAATTAAATAAAAAATATAATTATGGTTTCAAGTATACAAATCTACTAGTGACAAATCCACTAGTGACAAATCCACTAGTGACAAATCCATGAATATTGAAGTAGTCCATGAATACAAATCCACAAAAACATACATAATACAAACCGTAGAAAATGATGGTCTCACATTTTTTGTCGTTATTGATTCAGAGCTTGACACAAAGCGAATTTCCAACAAACTGAAAAATTAATCTATCACAAAGTACGGATCTTAAAAAAATTAGTGAGGAAAAAGCACTCGGGGCAAACATCCAAACTCCCAATATGTAGTAAATGACAATCTGGGAGAGAGTTCAAAATCTTGTACCCCTGGTATAGTTGTTGTCCTGTTGGAGCCCTAAATAATTATCTTGAGAGTATTTAGGGTTGATTCGATTGGTATGATGGAGATAAATACTTAGACGCAGTGTTTTAATATAGAGGACAATTACCGAATATTATTTCCTTAATTTCCCTTATTCGAAATCCATGGAAAACTATCCACATTATTAAATCAGCGGTGGTAAAACATTTTGTTCAGCTGAATATATTTGGTATAAATTGTATGTGTCCATGAATACATATCCACTAGAACCTTTAATAAAGTTGTACGAGGAAAATAAGCTTGTTTCTATAGGAAACCCTAGAAATTTGGGTTTTATGACAATTTGACAACCACGTCGTTCTGATAAAAGTGAAAATGATTAAAATATGATAAAAATTAAATAAAAAGTAAAATTATAGTTTCAAGTATACAAATCCACTAGTGACAAATCCATGAATATTGAAATAGTCCATGAATACAAATCCACAAAAACATACATAATACAAACCGTAGAAAATGATGGTCTAACATTTTTTGTCGTTATTGTTAAGAGCTTGACACAAAGCGAATTTCCAACAAACTGAAAATTAATCTAACACAAAGCATGGATCTTAAAAAAATAAGTGAGGACAAAGCACTCGGGGCAAACATCCAAACTCTTAAAATGTAGTAAATGACAATCTGGGATAGAGTTCAAAATCATGTACCCCCTGTATAGTTGCTGTCCTGTTGGAGCCATGTCTTGTATCTGAGTCATGACATGTTCGGCGCAATTAACAGCTTCCCAAAAATTATTAAACATCTCCAAATACGTTTTTGGTATTATTCTACCATCCTCTGGATTACCGCAAAGAACATAAAAAATACCAAAAGCAAAATAAGAATGTAAGTAATGAACTGCAGCTTCGCCAAGCATATTCAGAGCTTGAACAGAGTGGCCAACTAGAGCAGCTAGTCGTAACCCTTCGATGTATTTGGCCGTGTTGTTGCCAGACTATAAACACCTAAGCAAAAATGGCCGGTAGGGCGACCCTTCGATGCATAAAGAGGAGACCGTAATAAACTCATCAAGACCAAGCTCCTTTAAAACTTCATCAGAAAATACAATAGCTACCCATTCAGGTCCAGCAGCGATGAATGGACCTAGATTACGGAAACCCGATATTCCAATTCGACGAACAATGTATGAAACCAAACGAAAAGGAATGTAAGAAAACATGTCGGAGGACGATTGGAAAAAATTATAATTATTTTAAGAGTTTTTAGGGTTGATTCGATTGGTATGATGGAGATAAATACTTAGACGCAGTGTTTTAATATATAGGATAAGTACCGAATACTATTTCCCTAATTTCCCTTATTTCGAATCCATGGAAAACTATCCACATAATTAAATCAGCGTTAATCAAACATTTTGTTCGGCTGAATATATTTGGTATAAATTGCATGTTTTCATGAATACATATCCACTTGAACCTTTAATAACTTCGAGAAAATTAGTTGGACTAATTCTGAGAAATTAAAAATTCAGTTCAACTTATACAACAAACATATAAAGCTAGCGACAAAAAGTAAATAAAGATAGCCGTGAAACAACTGAAATGTCTAGAACAAATATCATATCTAAATGAAAATTTAGTTAAATGGAAAGCTAATTAGCTGGTGTTCGATTGGTAAAGTGGTGTGACAAGTTCTTGAAAAAAAACTATAGCGTACTGACCCATGAATTCATTGACAATTTCATCTGTGATAAGGGCCATTTTCTCTGTATTTCCACCAGTTGCATAAATTTCGATGAGCTTCATTGAGACTGGTCCACAGTCCCCAGACCTCTCGTTGACATAAATCCCTTTCATTCTTGTCCAACTGAAAGGAGCCAATCCATGAACTTGAGCATACGAGGCTGACAAAATTTGTTAATTATGTACGGGATTTGAATCACAATACGTGCCATGAACTCATCGACTTGTCGATCATCGTTTAGCTGGTAGTTTGGATCAAGTATGTCAACACACCAATTCCCTAATTTGATTGCCAGCCCTACCCAATGCTGGTTTTTCCAAATCATTGGCATCAGGATGAGGTCAATTTCTTCAAACCAATTTGATGGAGAACCGTGAATCGTCCACTTTTTCTGGTTATTCCATTGGACGCGCAGCTTATTATTTGCGGCTTGAAAGGAACGGTATTTCCCTTGTAGGTAATTGCCCAACCACAGTTTGATAATTACTGCGCGTTCTTTAGAGAGTGTCAATATGTTCCTTTCATTAAGGAAATTTCCTAGTACCTCCATGTGCTGCAAGTTGTTTAGCATGAATCATGTAATTAGCATATTGATCCACATGAACTAAAATGAATTAATAGGGAGTTTGTTTTACCATGGTATCAATCCTATTGCTCGGCTGTGCAAGCTGGAGTAGGAATCTGTGGGATATCACAATATCACCACGAGTCATGTGTTCCCTGCAATTATTAAATAATTTTAGTTTGTCGATAAAACATCAAAACATAGAGAAAAGTAAAAAGGGTAATCAAATTACTTATGTGGCTCCTTCCGGAGGGTGTCAATGAAATCTTTGAAATTTTGTTTTGTCCAAAGTAGGAAACAAATCAATCTGACCGTGGGAGAGCATTTGTTTTTTTTTTTGCAAAAACAAAACAAGTTGGACTTCTTTTTCAGACAAAGCAGTTGGCGACCATTCCCTTGCAGGTGATGAATCACTGACATCAACATAAGTTCCATTATTGGCGGAAACATCCTAAGATGTTATAAACAAATTTTAATATTTTGAGAACGCCATAAATAAACCACCATTCCAAATGAGCACCAGGAAATTCTACCTCTTCATCATCGCTTTCAATTTCATCATCGCTTTCAATTTCATCATCTTCTTTTTGATCATCGTCTTTTTGATCATCTTCTTTTTTATCATCCTACAAGGGAAAGAGGGCATAAAGTTAGGTATCCACGAAGTTAAGTATATCCACAATTGGGAATCCATACAAAATACGTAGTCCACGTAGATAATGGATGATAATGTTACCTGTGGGTTCATGGGTGGTTCTCATTCTATCATAACAAGACTCTCTTTCCTTACCTAATCGGGAGCAGCAACTGAAGAACTTATATTCTTGCACACTGTGTCAAGCAATGTGTCTATATTTTCAGCCAAGGACAAATCCGGAATCTTAATCTCCTTGATAAGATAGAAGAGGTATAACATTAGCATATGAGTAACATCCATTCTAAGAAACTCAAAGTAAAATGAAAATAACAGGAGGTCGAAGAAAACCTCGGTAACATCATTAGGAGATGGTTTCGTTGCGGTATCGAAAACAGCAGGAGGTCGAGGAGAAGGTAGATGCTAATGTAAAATGAAAATGTAGTTAGGTATATAATAGTTAAATATTTTTGACTTGAAACCGATATTGAAAAATTTACCTTTTATCTAGATTTTGACTTAGTGTCATAGATTGGTTGATCAGAGGGAGGGAGCTCGGTGCTATTAGCATATATAAACTTGGGTAATATAACTGATGGAGTTTCATCCTGAAAAAGAACCATCTCAGAATATATAACCAATGTTATGGAAACAAAATATGAAAGAACTTCATAAACAATTACCAGATGCTTCTGTGGGGAATCATCAGAATCCTTGCAAGTCTTCATGGATGGAGTTTCATCCTGAAAAAGAACCATCTGAGAATATATGACCCATGTTAAGTACACAAAATATGAATGAACTTAATAAACAATTACCAGATGCTTTTGTGGGGAACAAACTGAATCTTTGCAGGTCTCCATGGATATCCCATCCTGTGTAGTATATCGAAGTTAAAGTAGATTATTGACTAATATCTACGAAAGTATACGAACTTTAATCAAATGCGGCAGACCTTATCATTTTTAAACTCACGCCATAACTAATCATCAACAATCTTTTCAGAATTTTCTGATACTGTTTCGTCTCCATCATGCACTGAATCAGATAAAACATTGACTCCCCCTTCCAATGAAGTTAATGGTGGTGAAGGGGGAGTTGTGATTTTTGTCGCTCTACAACAGGGTTGACAGGAGATTGAGAGACTGTGGAGAGGTGTGTTTGTGAGCGTACTTTCTTGGATGGATGACGAGTACACGGTCTTGACCTGTAAGACTTGACAGATTGCAGAACCCTGATCTTTTTCAGAAGATTTAGATTCTGAGATCTTAACTTCTTAACACTCTCCGCAAATTCATGCCTTATAGAAGACAACTGAGACTTCACCCACAATTTTATGTCTTTTGCTTCATCATCATTATCTTCTGCTTCATCATCATCAACCATTTCAAAATTACGCTTCCTGCCTCGCGTGAATGTACTAACTTTAGTTTTTGATGGAGTTCCTTTAGAAGAAGAAGTTGGCGAAAGTTTCCTTTTCCAGATAACTATATGTTTCTTGTGTTCAACTACAGGCTCCTTTTCATTGACAGAAATGAGCGGTAGATCAGCATAACTACCAGGCCACTCCTTTTTGGTGAAATTATGGCATTTTCTTATCTATTCAATCAAATAAAGAACCTTCTTGTCTCTCACTTCATCATCCCACTCACCCCAACCATCCTCATTAGTGTTTACAAACAGCTTCAGGATAACAGTCATCTGAAGAAACAGACTCAGAAAATTAGACCAAATAAAAAAAGTCATAAGAGCACATGAAAGAAAAGATACCACAACAATGTTTACAATTACTTACATCAGGAACACGTTCAAGGAGATGAACATCGTTGATAGTAAGATTGCTTTTCGGTATCCCAATTGAATGCCATTCCAAAAACGTTCTCTCATCTGCAGAACCAGGAATTTTGTCCAGTAGACCAGAAATGTTCCTATAAGCAAGAAGTTGCAGGGCTAAGGGAAAGCCATAAATAGCTATACTCTGCTCTTGCATCTGATTTGTGAATTGTTGGATGGGATCTTCTAGCTTGATTCCAGGACGAGACCTTTTTCTCTTAGAATCAGCCATTGACGGTTTGTTCTAACAAGCCTCATGATATGAATAGTCTTCAAAAAAGATTCTCTCCCCCATGGGAAAGCCAGGAATGAGTCAATGTCCTCTAACATCTTAATATACTTGAAAGTTTGACGATGAGTCTGGTTATTAGCAATAAGGACTCCATCAACAATCAAAAGAAGAGCCAGGGGAGTTTTAAAGGGTCCTCAATCCCTTTTAACGCTTGGAACTTAGAGGAAACATCAGCTAGTGTTACATTCTTATCTTTCCCAATCAAAACATCCCAGTAATCATTCGTCCCATTGACACGTCTAGGAAAGTAGTCAGGTTCATACTCCTTCGGAAATTCACCACACGGCAAACTAGTTACAGAACCAAACTCAACTAAAGAGAATCTAAGAGGCTGTCCACCAAAAACAGTCCACATTTCGTATTTCTGTTTGGTAACTAACTATCTACATAACAAAGCATGAACTAGTTTGCTAGATATTGGACATTCGCTAACCCTTCAACTAAACAGAGACCCAAAACAAGAGTCTAAGATGGTTTCCATCTCATTGGTACCTTTCAATACTTCACTTATTACAGTCAGAATGTCGGGTCTGGATTAGATATTGAGACGTGCATCAGGGTAACGGTTAGTTGCAAATAGCCTAGGAGGAAGACGAGTGTCGAGAACATTTATATCAGCCTCAACTGTGCCTGAAATCAAAGGGACGATTTGTGAAGAGGAAATTATCGATCTGCAACTGAGATTTTAGAACAACAATGGATAAAATATAAATTTACCTAACTGGTAAAGAAATTTTGGAATAACAATGGCTTAAACGTTCAGATAACTATAATTGGTAGAAGAAAAAAGAAAAACATAGTCGATTAACTGTTTAAAATATTATTGAATTCCTCAACCACATGAAATTAACTATGGTTAACTTACTTTTGAGGGGCTTATGGTAAAAAAACTTAAAAAAGTACATACTCCCATAAGAGTGCTCCATTGCCTAATTAGAACTCAAAAAAGTGCCCTTCTGCCTAATATTCCCTAAAATCTAACTATTTTATCTTTGTCAGCGTAACGACATACTCTTCTGTGTATGATTTAGTTATAAAGTTTAGTTACGTACATTATTCCGGTTAAGCAAACATATTTTATTTTTAAATGTTTTGTGCGTTGTATAGTAAACAAAGAGATTACTAACATTAAAAAACAATGTGACATCAACATTTAATGTCAAAAAAGTTTAGACATGACTTTCGTCACAATTAATACAAAAATTATCATTACTTGTTCTAATATTAACTTATACTTGTGAATAATTGTAGAGATAAAGATGAACCAAGAAACAAACAAATTCTGAACGAATGTGATGTTGAAAAAGTTTTGATCTTTTTTATTTACAAAGTTTGGAGCCAAGACAAACATTGATCGTGTAAGTAATGAAGTTGTTTAAGAAGTTTTTTGTTATAACACACTAGGATTTTTGATTGTGTTCGAAATTAACATTGTTTTTTTATATAAAACCCCATAACTTTTTTATTTCCAATTTTATTTGTTGAAAATGGTAAATGAGTATATATTTATGTTTATAAGTGTGTATATCAAAATTCTATTTGTTTTTAGTAGATATAATCATGTTTTCAGATGCATTAAATGAGGTTCTACTGAATTTATAATTCAAGTGGGTAATGGATATTCTCGTATTTACTATGGTGGGTGAGTGGAGATGCAAAGAACAAGAATTGAAATTTGAACCAGATGAATGCATGTTTGGTCGCTATGTACGTGTTAAGGAAAACATGACGTACACGGAATTTGTGCATATATTATGCGAAGTTTTCAGTTTGAAGTACACCGAATGCAATCCCATAATTAGTTACTGGATGTCGGAAAAGATGTCTATGATGATAGAAAGTAAACGCTCTCATGTCTACATTGACAATCAAATGGGCTTGGATACGTTCTTTTTGATTTGTGGTGGGGATCTTAGTGTCCTCTTGTTTGTCTCTTTCATTAAATTGTCAAGGCACTCGGGAACAATGTCTCTAGGACTGATGGTGATTGATATATCATGGTTTTTACTGATTTCTAACATAGTTTCAGAATAGTGTTAGTCTTTCCAATCTTTTTCTTGTGTTTTGAGTCATTACAGGTGCAATTATGCATTTGAGAGCTATGAAGCATAATAAGGAACTTTGGAAGCTTTTTCAGCAATGAAGATTATCCGAGACGTTTTCACGCGGTGGTGTCGATCGACACCACATCTATGTCGATCGACACCACATCTATGTCGATCGACACCCATATTTGGCAAAGGGAATTTTCATGATTCACTAAGTGTTTGAGAAGCCCCATAAATTTTCCTTATTTGCAAAATAGACCCTGTACGTTTTTAAGTAACCTATATACATAATTTTATGGTCATTGTTTAGACCTAAGCTTATTTTTATTGAGAGATACACTTTTGGAGAGAAGAATCTAATCCTTGCAGAGAGGATTCTGACCTCCCTTTTACTCATCTTCATATTATAATTCAATGCAATTTAATCAGATTTTGATAATTTTTCAGTAATCACCTTATTGGGTTTAGGGAGTCTCACTAGGGATTTAATTGGATTAGTAGATTGATAACCCCTTAGGATTATTCTTAGAGTTCTTCATCTATAATGGTTCTGACTGCTAGTTTTAGATTGATCACTTAGAACTTGATTTTAGACAATAGATATACCCGCCATAGGTATCTGTTATCAGAACTATTATAGATGAGCCTGGTTTATAGGTGTGTAATAAGAATCGGCCTATCTACTTAGGTGAACTAATCAAACTTGTTTAGCATGCAAGTTTAGGAATAGGTTTCACGGCACGTCACCGGGAATCTTATCTCTAGGAATAGTGAGTTTCACGGAATGCCACCGGTTATTTTGATATTAGAGTTTGAGTTCAATAACGGTTCAATAACAATCATTTTCATAGCTAGATCTACAATTTATCTATTTCCTGAAACCATCCCTAGACCTACCACTTTAATCTCCTGAATCTACAACTCAATTTACTGTTTTATTATCTTTTACTTTTACCTACTTTTTTTGGCATAATATTAATCACCATAAGTCTATTGTGTCCACATCGAGAGCTCAGTGGAATTCGACCCTTATTTGCTAACAACGATCTCTTATTTGAGGGAGTAAGCTTAAGAATATTTGAGCTATATCAAATTTGGCGCCGTTACCGAAGTTTTCTTTAGTTCACCATTAGAGTAGGTGTCAATTTAAGTCTAGACTTTTCTTACACTTCATCTCCTCACGTGTTTCTCCTTCTTTTGGTCTCTTGTGTTTCAGGTACCCAAAGAATATTATCCACGTTTCTATGGCAGAATTCTTCGACAGTGTCGATCGAGACCATCTGCAGAACCAACCGGCTACTATAGGCGACTTTAATAGAGCTGATCTCTTCTACACAAACCGATCAGCAATCGAGCCACGCACTTTCGAAAGAGAAGACTTTGCTATCCACCCTGTCTATTATGATCTTGTTTCACGAGGAAAGTTTAGAGGTTCTCCTGGTGTATCACCACTCGATCATTTGGAAGTATTCGAAGACTTCGTGTCCTCAATCAAAGAAGATGGTGTACCAGCTGATTACCTTCTTTGCAAACTCTTCCTCCACTCTCTTGCGGGTAGAGAAACATCATGGCTATGAGAACTCGAACCAGGTTCACTAACCAATTGGATTGACAATAAGAACGCATTCATGAATCACACAAGGCAATGGAAAGCAGCTCAATCCAGTACATCAGATAGAACGATTAGCAAAAGCCCCACCTTCTTCAGTCACAAAAAAGCTTCGGTGTTGATCGATACACTAGGGTGTCGATCGACACCAATTGATATTGATAACTCTGTTTTGCCTATGTCGAGTGAAATCGACAATTTCACAGAGGAGGAACTTATACACGATAGTGTCGATCGACACCCACCTCAGGTCGATCGACACCTAGCTCGTTCAAACAATGTTCAAATCTCAGCTGAAGCAAAGTTAGCAAATCATAAGATTCTTTTTCGTAAGTACCCCAAGAAGGCGAGACAAGCTTTAGATGATATTAGATGATATTGACAAACTGATTATTGAGATGCCTCTTATTGAAGCCATTCATCTCTCTCCTACAATAAGAATGAGTGTAGTGTTATGATGATCTTAGAGCAAGGCAGCGATATCATTTAGGAATGGACCCCGAGGGAACTGTCAGACCCTGAAACCTTTGCACTCGACGTAACTATCAATAACTATGCCTTCCCAAGAGCTCTATGCGATCTTGGTTCTAGTGTAAATCTGATGCCTCGCTCTGTAGCTATGAGTCTCGGGTATTCAAATCTTGAGCCTACTTATATCACTCTTGTACTAGTAGACCGCTCTACCTGCATTCCACTTGGTATCCTTACAGATTTTCATGTGATGATTGGGACTAGTATGATTTCCACAGATTTTGTGGTCTTGTCTTATGAGAAGGAACCTAAGGACCCATTAATCCTTGGGGGACTTTTCTTGCACACAGTTGGAGCCATTATTGATGTTCGAAAAGGAAGGATAGGGCTGAATGTTGATGATCTTACTATGTAGTTTGATATGAACAGGTTAGTTAAGAAACAGATTATAGAGGGCAGAACAATCTTGATAGGTTCTTTCACTTCATTAGCTTCAGAGAGTATTTCAGAGATGGAGATAGAGTATCCACTAGAGCGAGCTTTGGTCTCTTCCATAGAGGATATTGCGGATTTGGACAGTGAAGCTTCTACATACACTAAGATGCTAGATGAGACCGAACATGTGATGCAACTAATATTCCAAGAAGATCCTTCATCTATGATTCCAAAACTAAATACTAATGCCAATTGGGATCCAACAAAGGCCCCTAAAATCGAGTTGAAACAACTTCTAGCAGGGCTAAGGTACGCATTTCTTGGTGAAAAAATTCTTCTTACCCTATTATTGAAAATGCTTCTCTAAGTCTCGCAGAGCTCACCTTACTGCTAAGCAAGCTGCGCAAGTATCGCAAAGCTCTTTGCTATTCTCTTGATGATATTGCAGGTATCTTTCCAGATATATGCATGCATAGGATCCACCTTGAGGATGAGTCTAAGTCTTCAATTGAGCATCAAAGAAGACTAAATCTGAATCTGAAAGATGTTGTTAAGAAAGAGATTATGAAATTGTTGGAAGAAGGGATCATCTATCTGATTTCAGACAGCAGTTGGGTAAGTCCAGTTCATGTAGGTCCTAACAAAGGAGGAGTTAAAATAGTCAAGAACAAAAAGGATGAGCTGATTCCTACTCGGACAATTACAGGCCATTGAATGTGCATTGATTATAGGAAGCTGAATGCTGCAACTAGAAAAGACCACTTCCCCTTGCCATTTATCGATCAAATGTTGGAGAGGTTAGCAAATCAGAAGTACTACTGTTTTCTTGATGGATATTCAGGTTTCTTTCAAATCCCGATTCATCTCGATGACCAGGAGAAAAATACTTTCACTTGCCAATATGGTACATTTGCTTATCGAAGAATGCCTTTCGGTCTTTGTAACGCTTCCGCAAACCTTTCAGAGAGGTATGATGGCTATCTTCACGGATATGATTGAGGATATCATGGAGGTCTTTATTGATGATTTTTCAGTCTATGGACCATCATTTGAGGACTGTTTAGAGAATCTCTGCAAGGTATTGGGAAGATGTGAGGAGAAACATCTAGTTTTGAATTGGGAAAATGTCACTTTATGGTGTAGGATGGGATAGTTCTTGGTCACATGATTTCTGAGCATGGTATAGAGGTTGATAGAGCCAAGATCGAAGTCATGACAAGCCTTCAGGCGCCTAGAAACGTCAAAGCAGTGAGGAGTTTCCTAGGTCATGCATGTTTCTACAAACGATTCATCAAAGATTTTAGAAAAATCGCCAGACCATTGACAGCTCTACTCTGCAAGGAAGTCAAGTAATGTGTGATGAGAGTGATTTTGCAGTTCGGGTTGTTATAGGGCAGAGAAAGGATAAGAAACTCCATGCCATCTATTATGCGAGTAGGACATTTGATGACGCTCAAACAAATTATGCAACAAAAGCGTAAGAGTTGTTAGCTGTAGTGTTTGCTTTCAAAAAGTTCAGATCTTATCTTGTTGGATCTAAAGTGATTATTCATACAGACTCATGTAGCTCTGAAGTATCTGATACAAAAGAAAGATGCTAAGCCAAGACTTTTGAGATGGATTTTACTTCTTCAAGAATTTGACATCAAGGTACGAGATAAGAAAGGAGTTGAGAATGGTGTAGCGGATCTATTGTCATGCATTAGGATTGAAGGTGATGTCCCCGTTAATGATTTCTTGCCTGAGGAGAACATATATATGATTGATACAACTGAGGAAGATGACTGCGAAATTGTTGTATTGCAGAACCGAGCTATAGTGTCGATTGACACTCACTTCAGAGAAAGGGATGATGATCGATATTGCTCGATGGTGCCATTCCCTATCTATTAGAACTTGATGCCATTCCCTATCTATTAGAACTTGAACTGAATTTGCAATTATCATGTCTATGCATTGTTTGTGAACTCATGGCTACCATATACATACTTGGATTATATTATTCACTTCACCACCCTTTGTTAATCCAAGTAGCTGACTCTCATTCTTAGAGCAGTTTCCCATACCTGACCCTAACCTTATTTCAAGCCAAAGAACATTTTTGTGTGATTGTGAGGTCTTTTCCGATTGAGCTTGGTATAACGTGTTAGGTATGAGCCGACAAGAGCAGTCTTTCATGTAGACCTAGCCCACGCTTTTTGGGTTAGCTAGGACTAGGTGGAGAC
>Ga0041059_1002105_pt1 | contig 15180 bp, 8 predicted proteins | sample AraColnosormetaG_FD_56232 | JGI IMG/M metagenome (GOLD analysis project Ga0041059, IMG submission 56232) | Arabidopsis roots microbial communities from North Carolina, USA - Col MF nosort | ecosystem: Host-associated > Plants > Roots > Unclassified | place: USA: North Carolina | collected 2013-09-02
AAACGAAAGTTGAAAAAAAAAAAAAAATAAGAAAGAGAAAATGAACAAAAGAATGTATGAGGTAAAGACTAGAGCGACACCTCCTTTGAGAATGAGAAGATGATCAAGAAGTTTAAGAGTGAGACACCTGAAGAGACCCAAAAGAAATGCCTTCTCCGGGTATTTTTGTGCCTTTATTATTTTTACCTTATACTTGTAGTATGAAATGCTATCTTTTGCTAGTTATCTTAGTTGTTTTCCTCCTCCTTTAGCTTGTTTGTCATCTACTCTTGTTCTTGACGAATATTTATTTTTGTATTAGTGTTAAGCTTTGTTTCTAAGATGCCAAAACAGATCTCGCCATACTGCAAACTTGTTAAATCGGACTTTATGAAGTTTCATATATAGATGTACATGGTAGTGGAAAATTCAAGGATTTATATGTGAGACTCAAACCCTATTCCCACCTATCCATAATTGAACAGATGTCCAATAACATCCTAAATTGCAAGACAAACCCTAATCCTAAAAGGAAGAAAATATTCTGAACCTAAATTCCATATACCCACCCGCTAAATTGTTTTGTACGTAATCTGCTTTTTACTACAAAAACCAGTCTTTTGGTCTCTAATTGGTCAACAACACAAAACTTTTTCCCATTGTTTATTTTTATTTCATTTGTCGCCAAGTTTTAATCATCATTTCAAAATATATTGGTTATTTTGAATCGTTTTTCTTTGATTAGTTTTACACGAAAACTGTAGATCGCAAATTTGATTCAAACTAATTTCAACGTAAATTTTATGTATGATTTGTTTTACTGCCTATCTTTAGTTTTTAAAGTTCTTTACTTATATACCAATAATGAGATTTAAGTACACATCAAAAATTAGCATACACAATATACTTTCAAATATGTTATTTTTAATGCATTGTGTAGTAGTGAGTAATGTAATAAGTTTTAAGGAAAATTTAGTGATGAGACTTTAGTTGATAGTTTCTATCAGTTACTATATAAACGACATGTTGCATTGCAGCGGCAGCACCTGTAACCTCTAGTGTATTTTCTCCATTGACTTTAAAGTTCAAACAAGTATATACATATGCATATGAAGTAAAAAGTATTTTCATATCCTTAAAATCTGTTAAGTATATTTTCATACGCGAATAAATTATAGGATTAATTCATATTCAAACTTCAAAAAATTTGAATTTTATATCTGGACTTTACAGTTACTGCACAATTCAAAATCGTAAATAATGGGTAATAGTCAACTGTTACGGTTGCTGAGTCAAAATAACACGTATTTGATGCTATAACTTAAAAACGACATCGTTTTAAGAATTGAAATTAAATTTTTTTATGATGTCTCAACCCCACCACGCTTTCACAATAATTGTCGATAAAATGATAATGAACGCATAAATGAGTGAAAACTGAAACGTAGTGGATTCGAGACCTGATTTTTATAAGATTTACTGAAGGTTTTTATTTTTATTTTTTCTGAAGTTAGTGTTTTTTAAAAATAAAAATAAAAATAATAATAATAATAGAAGTGTTAATAACAGACAAAACAAAAAATAAAAACCCTGGCCCATAGGCAAAACAAAAAAGGAAGACACGTGCTAAATGAGGGATGGCCCATAGGCCCAGTAAACTGGTTATATGATGAATTACCACCTCTCAAAACCAAAAGTGTCGACTGTAGCGACTCTCGCCGGATAATTTCCTAGGTAACAATCATCACCATGAAGCTCTCTTTCTCTCTCCCTCCCAAATCGAAATCCAGAGTTAGTCTGAATTCCGACAGGAAAGACTGCATCGGTGCAGGAAATCTCAAGCAGTTCGTCACCGAATTCGATCCTTCCGAAACCCTAACCGACTCCAAACCGAAATACGTTATACCTCCCATTGAGGATCGTCGGAGGTCCTACAGGAGCATTGATCTACCGCTTCCATCAGCTTCAGGTCTCCAATTCGAGGCCGAGATCCCCTCTGGCGATGGCTCAGATAACAACATTACGTACGGTCTGAATCTGCGACAGAAAGTCGAGAACGTTGAGAAGCCAGAGCCTGTGGAGAAGATGTTACTGAAAAGCATGAGGACAGATTTGGAGTCACTCCCTGATGCTCCGGAAAAAGAGGATTTCGAGAGCTTTCCTGTGGATGGCTTTGGAGAGGCGTTACTGGCTGGGTATGGGTGGAAACCAGGCCAGGGGATTGGTCTTAAAGCTAAAGAGGATGTTAAGATTGTTGAATACGAGAAGTGGTCTGGTAATGAAGGATTTGGCTTTGGTAAATCGGACAAAGCCATGAAGATGATAGATAATAAACTTGTTGGTTCTGGAAGCCATGAGGAAGTGAAAGTTGGTATCAACAAGATTGAAAATATGGAGAAAGATAGAGTTGTGAGAAAACGTAATAGAGAAACAGAGGGAGAGAGTCGCACTGAAGTTAAAGCCTGTAAGCAGAACTATAGAGGTCAAACTAGAGAGACGAGAGAGAAGACCTCATGGCTTAGGAGTCATATAAAGGTGAGAATAATAAGCAAGGATGTTAAAGGTGGGAGATTGTATCTTAAGAAAGCAGTGGTGACTGATGTGGTTGGGCCAACAAGTTGTGATATTGCTATGGATGAGACGCAGGAGTTGGTTCAAGGGATTGATCAGGAGTTGCTTGAGACTGCATTGCCCAGGCGAGGAGGGTCTGTGTTGGTTCTGTCTGGTAGACATAAGGGTGTGTATGGGAGACTAGTTGAGAAAGATTTGGATAAGGAAACTGGTGTGGTTTGCGATGCAGATAGCCAGGAGATGCTTCATGTTAAACTTGACCAAGTCGCCGAGTACATTGGTGATCCTGCTGATATTGGGTACTGACTGAGCCATATTTAACTGCAAAATCAGGTGTCAAGACTACATATTGTTAGCATTTAAATGGCTGCGTAGAGTAGACTTTTTAATCTGCTAAGTTATAAACGACCAGACTTTAAAGTCTTTATTATATTTGATCAACTATATATTTATCTTTGTTGTGGCATATAAGCACTTGGAAATTCATATGGGAGAGAGAGCTATGGATAAGTTGTTATTATGCACATGTGTGATGCAGAGGTTTATTAGCTGAGCGAGCAACATTGCCCCTTAATGAATGGTACAACAACCTTTTTGTACAAAGGAGTTTGGATGGTTGCTTATGTTTTGGGGATGACTCAGGATATAAGTTAAGAGATAAGTGACTAGAGGAAACACAGAGACATCCTTAACTAGTTCCGAACCAATGTACATTGTACTCAAAACTGACTAGGACGTTGATGATATGAATTTAGAAATGGCTATAGGCAATCCGCAAGGGAGATTTTACTTTGACGCGTATTTTCTAATCCTGCGGCGAATGCTCATTAAGCTTATCGTAGATGTTGATGACTTTCCAAATGGATGTGGAAAACTCTATTCGAAAAATACGGAATTAGAAGAAGCCTAACTATATTAAACCTCTATTATATAAAAAAAATAGACGAAAACATCAAAAACCGTCTTGCAGCATGACATTGACAGCTTAACAGGATTTGATCAATTTTGGTGACAGTTTCTTAAAACAACGTGACCAGAATTTTTTTCAGATTATTTCGATATGTAAAACGAAAAGGGTGGTGCTCCCTCAATTCTTATAAACGACAAATTTCTTATTGCTGATTTGAAATTCTGGAAGACTATTGTGATAAAGGTTGTGATGTGAAGGAAGAAATAATTTAGTCAAACTCTTAAACTCAACCATAAGGTCCATAACGACCATATATTGAATATCAAAGGTGAAGACAAAAGGAAAAAAAAAAACTAATGTGGGAAATATCTACTAAGTAATGGGTAAAGCACTTTAAGTGGACGATGAATTAAGGGTAACAGTTTATACTGAAAAATAAGAAAATTGTCTTTCAATGGGATTTATCTTTGAGAAATTGGATGTTATAACCCAAACACCATTCCTAATAAGCAGAATAACTATATAACTTTTTTTTTAATGAAGCCAATTAGACCACAATCTCAATATTCTCTGATATATTAGCTTTGTATTTGCATGGAACATTGAAGCATATTATACTCTTTACAGTAATTTATTTTGCTGACATCTCTCAGAGTCTTAGTTCAATATTTGAATTCGGATTCGGGAAAAGAGTGGAGAAAGTGAGGAAGAGGAAAATAATGGTTGGGAACGAATTTTAACCGCTTAATAAGGAATCTGCATGGTTGGATGGAACCACTCCCTTTGACCGAAGAAGAACCACCAAGACTCCATAAAGCAAAAGTTTCATTTGCTAATCACTTACTTATTTAATTCAACAAAATATTAATCATTTTATTTGTCTTTAATTAAGTAAGTGAGACCACAACGAAAGGTGGTAATAAGAATCAACATGCAAATGGGTTTCATAAGTCAATCATTTTCAAACGCTTTTTTATTTCAACCATACATTTTCTGTTTCTCTTTTGATAGGTAAATAATATTTGTTATATTTTAACTTTTTCACATTTTTAATGAATCCATTATGTGAATTGATAGTATAGGCTTATAAACTAAATATTACTTAACTGAAGTTCCCTTTTTTTAATCTCTAATTTGCTTACAATTTGATTAAAATATATATTAACTGTATGTGACAACAAAATTTAATAACCAATTTCACTTATTAATTATGTTTTTACAGAGAATACATCACCCGAACTGTTTGGTGTCGAGTAAACAAAAGTTTTCAGATTTGCCAAGTTTAGAGATCTCATTGTTGGTAAAAGAGTTTGGTGTAGAGAAAACAAGAGTTTAGATTTGTGTAAGATCTAAGATTTAGCATTGGCTGTACGTGTTTGCTGCTAAAGTTCTGTTACATTTTTGTAACTCGTTTTATTTTTCTTTGACATTTTCTACGGTGGTCTTGGGAATGCATGAATGCTATACAAAATATCAAATAATTGATGGTACGTAATTTAACCCTTGTGACAGCACCCCACTTTACACAAATTGAGTATGGTTTTGAAGCCACTCACAACAGTATCTGTCACAGGTTATATTGTTTGCCAAAATGATGATTTTTTGACTGAATTATTTCATTAGATATCGAATAATATATTGATGTGTTGATGTTATATATATAACCAAGTATACTGTATAGCAATTGTTACGAATAAGAAGTTTTACATGAAACATGTTAATTTTCAGCATATTTAGCAACAGTGACATGGTCCATTTTGTTTTTGCTACGCATGTAAATATCATTAGAAATGAACAAACAGGTTTTACAAGAGTTGTTAACCTACACAATTGAATCCTTGGCAATAAAAGTTTAAAAACAAGGGAGACAGCAATAATGTCTGGGAGAACTCTTGGGAGAGATCATGGTGATATGGTCCATGTGCCCCGATCGGTTAATGTTGCATAATCGGGACCGTCAAGATACTATATCACGCCAGGTGATATTCGAATTAATTTGCATTTACCTAAGAATCTGTCTTGGAATGCTAAAGGACAATGAAAGTAAATTGTGACTAGCTCATTTTGACCAACTTTGCACTTTATACTTTACATAAAAACACGTAAAAATCTGACGGCGGTCATGAGGCATCACCTGGCCATACTCCCTCAAAGTAGTGGTATTGATTACAATATTCATAGCTTGAACTTCTAACTCAACATTTTAACATGCCACCTTTCATTTCCCTAGTGTATAATTACTCTCTATAAGTGGAGTGAGAAGTTGTATTACGGTAAAATTAAAGCTTAATTACAACCTAGACATATCATAGTATAATTAATTCCAAAAGCTTAACTAGTTGCATATTACTAATTTTTGTTAAAATTTTGGTTCGGTTATAAAATTATATTATTATAGAAATATAAAGCATGATTTTTTAAAATTAGTTGAAGATTGGTGTTGGATACGATAATATTTGTGTAGATAATAAGATTAACATGAAAGTAGTCAAGTGGAGCATCAAGAAGCATGATGGTGAATCTTACCCTATACGGTTTACACACGCGACAGTCGCGTCTAAGATGAAACGCACTATTCTTTGTTTTATACAATTTATATTGTTTGCTTTCTTCTCGACGCGTTTATATACATTATCACAGGGACAAGATATTATTTGTTGTTATGAGAGCTAATAAAATAAAATTAGTTACGGACCTAATTTTGGCTGCCTAATCATGAAGTTCAAGAGTGCTCGGAGACAACATAAAATATGTCACACGTGGCGGACACCTAAACGTTCATTTTTACTGGTATGATGAACAAAACGAGCAAACACGCATGGTTAATGGAACTTAATTCGGTATGTAACGATTCGGGTTGGAGATGGAATGGGAACTAGAACTTTTGCAATCAATATTTTTGCTCCAGGAGTGTATTAAATTTAAGTGATACATGAATTGAATTTTTATTTTTAAAATGAGATGCATTTTTATAAAATATTCTTATGTTGTGTTTAATAATTTTTTTTTCTTAGTTATTATCAATAGTAGAAAACGTTGAAACGTGTTTATAGTATATATATTTTACAATGCAAGCTTGGATAGTTTACATAACGCGCGTAGTTATATGATGGCAACAAAAAGATGTAGTTATATCTTACATGTGTACGGAGAACAAATATCTAAACTAATTAATTAGCTAGTTTGAGTCCTGGTAGAATATTGGAAAATTAGATTACGTTTTTTAATACAATGATGAAAACCATCAAAATTAAATATATTATTTATTTGGATGGTTAGCTAGAAAGCTATCAGCCGATCAATGGTTTAATTATATTATTGGTCATGCCAAAGGAACAAATTACCAATAAGTTTTAAGGGTTTCTTTGCAGTTTAGTAACGCCTATATTAAAAGCTCATTTATTTTTATTTGGTTTAAAGGAAAAAGAAAGGTCACTTAAATGACTACGATAATAATATAAACCAAGGTTTGGCATAAAAGTTTGACACCAAAATAATACACGCCAAGAGTGCATACCACATAAAATTATCGAATATTTTCCATTTTTAAAAACCATAGAAATATCTGAGACCGTCAATCTGCGATGTTCTTCTCTCTCTTTTACCACGAAACGACGACGTCCCTAGCATATAAGCATGGAACCATTACACATATTACCATGTCTCTATATATAGTGAACCATTGGCCTCGCTAGTTAATTCATATCGAAGAAAACTCAAATAGAGGAATCAAGAGTCGAAGATCTCTATATATTTTCCCTTCTCTTGTTTCCTTATTAGTTTTCTCCGACACTCCCATTCAAAAGTAGAAAGATACTGAAGAGCTCGCTCATTCACAAAATAACCAAAATGGTTCTCACTCACAACGTATTGGCAGTTACATTTGGAGTCCTGGGTAAGTTTCAAGCATTCATAAATAAACATCAAGTTATACAAAACTATATACTATATCATTGTTCTTATAAGTGCATATCAAATTTAACTTTGTTATCTTTACCTATATGTATTTTTGTAGGTAACATCATATCGTTCATCGTTTTCTTGGCACCAGTGTAAGCATCATCGATCTCAAACGTACACTTCTATTTTTATTTGCTTTCTCTTAACAAAGAAAAATGTTTTGGACATTATTTTCAGGCCAACTTTTGTAAGAATCTGCAAGAAAAAATCGATAGAAGGTTTTGAATCACTTCCCTACGTGTCAGCCCTCTTTAGCGCGATGCTATGGATTTACTATGCTCTGCAAAAAGATGGAGCAGGCTTCCTTCTCATTACCATAAACGCTGTGGGATGCTTCATCGAAACCATCTACATCATCCTCTTCATCACCTATGCTAACAAGAAAGCTAGAGTACGTTTAAACCATCCCATTTCTTTTGGTATATTAAAACATGCACTCATACATACAGGTTTAGCTGATGATGATAAACCATGTAGATATCAACTTTGAAGGTTCTTGGGCTCTTGAATTTCTTGGGTTTTGCTGCTATTATTCTCGTCTGCGAGCTCCTAACCAAAGGATCGAACCGTGAGAAAGTCCTTGGAGGGATTTGCGTCGGATTTTCTGTTTGTGTTTTCGCAGCTCCTTTGAGCATCATGGTACGTACATACTTATGTGACATGTATCACACGCACTCAGAAAAAAGAAATGTTTGTCTATCTAAAAAGAGCCATGCTAATTCATATAGAGAATATAATATACTCTAAAATCAAAGAAACTAATATTTGTCTTTCCTTTTCCGGTAATAGCATCTCTTTATGTTTACGTATATTATATAGTTCTCTAACATGTGAAATTGTATAAAATGATGACGCAGAGAGTGGTGATACGAACAAAGAGTGTGGAGTTTATGCCTTTCTCTCTATCATTGTTTCTTACAATCAGCGCCATTACGTGGCTCTTCTACGGTCTTGCTATTAAAGACTTCTACGTTGCGGTGAGTCTCTCTTTTTTTCTTATATTATATGTGAATCTTTTTCTTTAGTATATGAAAATGGACAGCTCAAACATAGTATCATATATTATTATGTGTGGTTTATGTTAAAGGCAAAAGAGTTTCCACCACCTTTTGTCTCTTTGCCCAAATTCCATCTATTTAAAGACGACGAATGAATGATTTGAGCCGTACGCTACTTTTGCTTTATGCTTACAATCATATATTATATGATCACGTAAAAGAAACCGAGAGTACAATTATATAAAGTTTTTTAGGTTGTCGGCGATTAATAGGATTACTGTTCCCTATCAAAAAATGATTAGTGGGATTGTTACTGATGATGTGATTACTTTTTTATGATTTGAAGCTTCCAAATATATTGGGTGCGTTTCTCGGAGCAGTCCAAATGATTCTATACGTCATATTCAAGTACTACAAAACTCCACTAGTGGTTGATGAGACAGAGAAGCCCAAAACGGTGTCGGATCATTCCATCAACATGGTCAAGCTTTCATCTACTCCGGCTTCTGGTGATCTTACGGTTCAGCCGCAGACTAATCCTGACGTGAGTCATCCTATTAAAACTCATGGTGGTGACTTAGAGGACCAGATGGACAAGAAAATGCCAAACTAAGTCAAGATTTAGTTTTCAATTATGAATTAGTGATTGACTTTAATGTTGAACTGTTGAGTCTGGTTTCCTAATTTGTCTTTTATTTTCTCATCATCTTCTTTCGAAATATCTCGAAATTGTACTATCCTTCAAAAATTTATGTGCGTCGTTTAGAATTTTGTAAAATAGTTTTTGATGCCTCTGTTCTCAGTAATACTTAAAAGTTTATTAGTCCGGCTAATTAAAAAGGAAATGAAAATTCAAAGTAAGTTAGATAAACATGATCATTCACAGGTCAGATGTTTTAAAAAAAAATCATTATGGTGTACATCACATGTAGACAATACTTCAGAATTCATCTGGACTACCAGAATTGAGTTACCTAGTACTTCTCAATTCTATTTTACCCTAACGTCTAATAAATAACAAGTACTCTAGCCTCTTCGTTTTATGATTCCTCTAGGAAAAGTTAATGTTACGGCCCAATCACTTTTTTTAACAGCCCAAACAACATATATTAGCTCCAAATATCATTTTTTCCCCTAGAATATTCTCAACCTATTGTCCACTCAAAACGTGACAAATGGAGGTCTAAAGGGAGACCATACTTGACTCATTTTAGAGCTAGGATCAGACAGAGTAGATTTTTTGCCATAACTCCTTGTAAATGTATTCACATTTCATTCCCAAGAAAAATAGACTGATGAAGAAATATATCAGATATGACAAGGCCGTGTCGTTTAGGTTACGTAACTCTACAAGGTTTAGGGTCTCAATATAAACACACAAAGCAGATAGAAGAAGCAAACCATTCACAATCAGACAATGACATCTCTCCATACGTTACTCTTCTCTTCTCTTCTTTTCTTCATCGTCTTTCCAACCTTCACGTTTTCCTCCACCTTATTGTTTCAGGTTCGTCTTTAGTTTTGCTTCTTTACATACACAGACTCTACACACTCACTTATTGGGTTTCTTTCAATTGTGAAACAGAGTTTCAATTGGGAGTCATGGAAGAAAGAAGGAGGATTCTACAATTCTCTCCACAACTCCATTGACGACATAGCCAACGCTGGAATCACTCATCTTTGGCTTCCTCCTCCTTCTCAATCCGTTGCTCCTGAAGGTTCCATTTCTGCTTTACTCTTTACACATTCACATACCAATCTTGTTACTCACGCAATCTTCATTCCTCAGGTTACTTACCGGGAAAGCTATACGATCTAAACAGCTCCAAATACGGTTCAGAGGCGGAACTGAAATCGTTAATCAAAGCGTTGAATCAAAAAGGAATAAAAGCTTTGGCTGATATAGTGATTAACCACAGAACAGCTGAGAGGAAAGACGATAAATGTGGATACTGTTATTTCGAAGGTGGGACTTCCGATGATCGTCTTGATTGGGATCCTTCCTTTGTCTGCCGCAATGACCCTAAATTTCCCGGTACCGGAAACCTCGACACCGGAGGAGATTTTGATGGAGCGCCCGACATCGACCACCTTAACCCTAGAGTTCAGAAAGAGTTGTCCGAATGGATGAATTGGCTTAAAACTGAAATCGGATTCCATGGTTGGAGATTTGATTATGTTCGAGGTTATGCATCTTCCATCACCAAATTATACGTTCAGGTAAATCACATATGAATTCTCAAATATCAGACAACAGTATTAGTATATAAGAAACATAGGTTGAGATAATTATTTACTATTAGTATATATAAGTATCATAGGTTGATAGGGTTATTTACTACTATTTAGTATATAAGAAACATAAGTCAATGCAATCAATAAGAAATATATAAGAAAGTTCACTACTGATTATGTGATAAATTCCTCTGTTTTTGGATACACAGAATACATCACCGGATTTTGCGGTGGGTGAGAAATGGGACGATATGAAGTACGGAGGAGACGGGAAACTAGACTATGATCAGAACGAGCATCGGTCGGGTCTCAAACAGTGGATCGAGGAAGCGGGTGGTGGTGTGTTGACAGCTTTTGATTTCACCACCAAAGGGATCTTACAGTCTGCTGTCAAAGGTGAGCTTTGGAGACTAAAGGACTCGCAGGGAAAACCGCCTGGTATGATAGGAATCATGCCCGGAAACGCTGTCACATTCATAGATAACCATGATACATTCAGAACGTGGGTTTTCCCTTCTGATAAAGTCTTGCTTGGATACGTTTATATACTTACTCATCCAGGAACTCCTTGCATTGTAAGTATCATTTTAGTATGTAGCTATACTATTTACAACTACAATCTTGTTGATATGTTATTTTTGTTGCAGTTTTATAATCATTACATAGAATGGGGACTAAAAGAGAGCATCTCAAAGCTGGTGGCTATCAGGAACAAAAATGGGATTGGTAGCACAAGCTCTGTAACGATAAAAGCGGCAGAGGCGGATCTCTACTTGGCTATGATTGATGATAAAGTTATCATGAAGATTGGACCAAAGCAAGATGTGGGAACACTTGTTCCTTCTAATTTTGCTTTAGCTTATTCAGGCCTTGACTTTGCTGTCTGGGAGAAGAAGTAACGCATAACTCGAATCATAAGAAAAGTAATCGAATGTATCTTCTTCCTTTTTAATAAAACATTTTGGCAGTATCTAAAGATATGTATAATGAAATATAAAATGATAAAGAATACCTAAATAAAAAGAGCACTAGTGGTGTTAAAGGATACAACTCCAGTGAAAGAAAAGAGTTCAAGTGAAGAAGTGTCAACTTGTAGAAATAAGTATTGGAAAGTTTCCATCGTTTTGTTTTGTTGCATACAACTAATATATTATATATTGGCCGACTCGTATAAGATTTGGAGCCCTACTAAAATCAGAATTATGATGTCTTAACCACACAATACTGCCAAAATCAGAACGAATTATATTATTGTAGAAGAAGAAAAAAAAAGTATGGTGGGAAGTGGGAACAGTTAGACAGGTAAATTCGAATAAAACGACAGCGTTTTTGGCTAGGACAATAAAAGTTGAAGACGTCGGCTTGAGAAGAAGTAGAAGTGACGACGAAAAGAAAGGGGAAAAAAAAAAGGAAGGAAAAAAGTGAAAACCGTCGGCTTGAGAAGGAACTTTGATATTTGGTGACTCTTGAAAAAAGCAAGCTCTTTCTTCTTCCTTCTTTCGCTTTTTTCACACCTCAAAATCAAAGATCCGAAACACGATTTCGGAGGAAGCTTCGATTCTGTGTGTTTGATTCTTCCTCTTTTTTGTTTTTTGTTTTTTTGTTCTATCCCGTTTCGAAGCGAGCTCTGATTCTCGTTCCTGTCTACTTTTTTTCAGACCTATTTTCAGATCTGAAATAGTTGTGTTTGAGAAGCGGGATTGGTGATCGGAGCTGGAATTTGGTTGGTAATCGGAGGTCAGAGAGAAGTCAACGGATATGCCGGAGGAAGAATCGATAGATATCAAATTCAGGTTGTACGATGGCTCCGATATCGGGCCTTTTCGGTATTCTGCGGCTTCTACTGTTGACTTTTTGAAGCAGAGGGTCGTCTCTGATTGGCCCAAAGGTTAGTTTTAAGGTTTTTTGAATCGGTGCCCCTTTTTCCCCAATCTGATCCTGGTTTTATTCATGATCTTCCCACGAATTTCGTGTTGATTGTCACTGAATCCTGCAATTGTCGGTAGAAATTCGAAATTTAGAGCTGTAGATGAATTATTATTAGCTCATTTGAGATGTTATAAGCTTGATGTATGAGAAAAGCCAAGTCTCTGTGATTTGAGGTTGATCCAAGCATCAATTTTTTTGTGGTTTTGGTTAGGCAAAACAGTTGTTCCAAAGGGGATAAACGAAGTGAAGCTGATAAGCTCGGGTAAGATCTTGGAGAACAACAAGACTGTTGGGCAGTGTAAGACACCATTTGGAGATATTGCTGGTGGAGTCATTGTGATGCATGTTGTTGTACAGCCTTCTCTAGCTAAATCCAAAACAGGTAGTTGTTTGTCTATGTGTAATGTTCTTCATGTCTTTTATATCAGAGAATTCCCGTTTCATGGAGATATATGTGTCCTTAGAGGTTCCTCAATCTTTCATTAGTCTTGTGGTATTTATCTTGTCAACTGTATGGATTATGGTATTCATTTATCTGGCTCAACTTTACGTCTTATAATATCTAGCTCTAGTCATACTTATATTAATTGAGGCTGGTAAGATTTCGTAAGAGTGTTCATGCACATCAGAAAGTTAGTCGGTGACTAAGATCAGTACATTCTTTTTCTTTCTAACAGCCTATGGTACTGACTCAATCAACCTATCAGGTGATTAGTGGTTTTGTCTAAATTTGGTTTGTTTGTCTTGAGAGAGAGTAAAGGATACCCTAGAATTCATTCCTAGGTTTCTGGTGTGTTCTTTGTGTGAAATAAAGCAAAAATCAGCTCTAAGCTTAGCAAAGCATGCCATGAGGAAAGGAATACCTGAATTCATTATTGGTCGTCATCTCCTTGTAAACCCCACTGAAAACTTTTGCCAGTCTTTGAGATTTGTCTGCATAATTTGTTTTTTCACAAACTTGAGAAAGTCGTGGAAAGTGAGTTTGTGATTACTAAGACGTTTGTTGATGAAAGCTAACTAACAGTTGAATACTGGTTTTTGATTAAACAGAGAAGAAGGTTGATAAAGCACCAAAGGCAGTAATCTGCACATGCACCATTTTGTGAAGGGAGGAAGACCAATGTATCTATCATACACATCGTTTCAATTCTTCCGGTACAGAAGAAAACAAAATCAAAAAAAGAAAGCTAAAAGTAAAGTAAAGCTTCCCTTTAAGCTGTGGAGTTATTTATCATCTTTGAATGTGTAGAAAATGAACTATAAATTCTTTTCAAGTAACTCTTTGTCCCTTATTTGTTTTTTCTTCTTACTTTCCCAATGTATGGAAGCTGTATAGGTTACTAGGTCCATTACGTTACGTGTGATGAAGATAATTATATATCTATCTATTTTTAAAAAAGATTGTGCCTTTGTATTTTTCGTTCTTCCTTTCACACCGTTTTAGTATAGGTGAATTTGCGAAATGGCCAAATTCTGGCTGGCCCGTAAATGTAATTAATGAATTCATGAACTCTGAACATCACTTCGAACAGAAAATTCATCTCTTTTTGTTTTAGGTTGGGAAAAGGTAAGAGGATGGAGTTGCGGTTCCGATCAGACAGACAGGAAGAGTAGTGATGGATGAAGGCGACGTAGTCTCGAACAGAGGCATGATGTAATAACACATGATATATGACACAAGTCATAACCTAGCTACTTATAAATACCAACATAAACTAAAAAAAGTCATAACAATGGTATGTACTTATCTACATTAAAAAAAAAAAGAATTGCAGAAAGATGGCAATATGAAACTAAATTGAATCAAACACATGTACTACAAACAATAGTTAAAAATATCAAAACACAAGTAAAACAACCTAGTTTTAACATTTAAAACGAGGAGAAAAAAAACCAAAAAAGGGAGCCAAGCTTTATGCGTGGCGCTAAAAAGATTGGGCTGTTGATGGATAAATTATGATAGGGCCCAATGGAAAAAGAGAGCTGTCGGTAAACCCTAGACACGAAAGCCGGTGACGAATCGTCCGGTCAATCTGAGTAGTATAAGCGTATACGACATGTATAAGTAGCTAACTACGGTATTTATACTGTATGAGTTGGTAGTTAAAGAGTCATAATGACGTTAATGTCATATTACCAAAACAAGGAGCTTGGAGATAAACAAGCGTAAAAACCACACACTATAATAGCATTAAAGTAAAAACGAGCTGGAAGCATTTTCTTTAGAATATTTTCTTCCTGCACCTCCTCCTCCATTGACGAACACCACTGAGACCACACTTTTAAATTTTATTTTATTTTTAAAGAAGAAGAAGAAAAAGACGAAGAAGAAGTGCAACCAGGAATTGCAACCAACCTCATCCGATGGATAGATAAATATATTCGTAATCAGATCTGGACAATTCAATCAACCGAGGACAGACGCTACGACAGTCGACAAAGGCTGGTTTGCTTCACGAGACTAAGCTGCTTTCAGTACTCAGTTCCTCAGGTAAAAGCTTTGTGTTCTATTTTTATTTTCCTAGGCAATGGTTTTTAAGTAATTTCTACTAAAAACTTAAGAAAAACGGATCTAAAACGTTTTTTTTTTTTTTTTTT
>Ga0041059_1002106_pt1 | contig 15175 bp, 9 predicted proteins | sample AraColnosormetaG_FD_56232 | JGI IMG/M metagenome (GOLD analysis project Ga0041059, IMG submission 56232) | Arabidopsis roots microbial communities from North Carolina, USA - Col MF nosort | ecosystem: Host-associated > Plants > Roots > Unclassified | place: USA: North Carolina | collected 2013-09-02
TTTTTTTTTTTTTTTTTATTTAGGAATCCGCTTCTGGTACTTGATTGTTGCTATGCTGTGTCTCGTGGAGGACGAAGGGTAATGTTCTGTTTGCTTGTCTTTTGTTTCCTTTTATTGGTGGGTTGAAACTTAAATCTTGTGCTGTTTGGTGTTGCAGCGGTTTGGTAACATGGCTGGGGTTTTTCAAGTAATGGCATTTAGTGTTGGTGCGTTAGAGAAAGGGGAGAGTGATTCAGTTTTCATGGGAAAGCTTGCTAAGATTGCTACAGCTGAGATTATATCTTCCAAGGTGTGTTGCGACGGCTGAATCATTGTTAAAGATTTCTTTTTTGTACGTACTGATAGTTAGATAGATTTACGTAGTGAACTTGGAATCGTAGGTGAGCTACATTATTTCTATAAAAACAGGGGACACTTCTTGCAATGCTCACAAACTTTCTCGCAACTGTTCGTATATGTTTCCTGATCAATTTTGGATCTTTTAATGGTTCATCATAACGTAGGAACTAAATGCTGATTGGCAAAGGCAAGCATCAGGGCTGCTCGTCTCAATTGGAACACATTTTCCTGATCTTGTAAGTCTTGTTTTTTTCTTTTCTGTTTGCTAATTCAAAGAGGGATTTCTTGACATTGAGAAAAAACTGTTTTTTTAGTTCCATGTGACTGTACACTCTTGAGTTGTTGCCTTTTACTATACACAAAAGGTTGGTAACATGATTGGTGGTGAGATGCATTACGATTCGGATTATCTTTGATAGTTTGCATGATATAATATGAGTTGCTGCTGAGAAAACCATAGTAGAGACTTTCATCTGCCATCATGTTAACATCTATATTGAGACATTTTAGATAGTGTCATGAGTAAAGCTGGTCCTTGTCTCTATACTGTCATTTATGAGGTAGAAGGCAGCCTATCCCGTTAGACGTGGGGCTTGATTTCCCTTCTTTTTGGATAAAGTCCAAGATATTTGATATTTTTTAATTGATATGGACAGATGATGGAAGAAATATTTCTTCATCTGTCTGGTCCGGCTACAGCTGCACCTGCTATGGTTCAAATACTTGCTGACTTTGCCTCATCTGATGGTTAATTTCTAACTCTCATTCGTGTCCCTGTAATTTTTTGTTTCTCATATTGAAAAGTTTATGGAACTTGCAGTTCTCTGATATTTTGAGTTACTTTCATATTTCCTTTGAAGCTTTGCAGTTCACTCCACGCCTGAAAGGTGTACTTTCAAAGGTGTCGCCTATTCTTGGGAATGTTCGGGACATACACCGACCAATATTTGCAAATGGTACAGTGAAACTTTTGTAGTCTGTTTTTGTTTAGGGAGTGAAATTCTTTTACAGAAACTACTATTTTGTGCCAATTTTCCTCCCTCATCCTGTAAGCTTTTTTTTGTCTTGCACTATGTGGTTAGTTGACTCTAATCTGGCTTCTAGAAGGGTCATGAGGTCAGAGTTTGTTTTCTTGCTGAACCAATATGGCAATATAATTCATACTAACATAAAAGTAGGTTATTAACCTGTTGATCTGTACATCTTCGCACTCTAATTATCGACTTTGTGTGTTTAGCATTTAAGTGCTGGTCTCAGGCAGTGTGGCTATACATCACAGATCTTACCTCAGATTCTCCGCTTGACAGTGATGTCATGTGAGACCACTTTCTTTGTTCTGTTTATTTCTGCCAGTTTTTGTGTTAAACGCTCTCAAATCAAGGGCTTCATCTGATGCAGGTCATTTCTGAATTCAGTTTTTGAGCTATTGTTGAGAGTTTGGGCAGTTTCCCGAGATCATAAGGTGAGTCCCTGATCTCTTTTAGCATTATACTCCACTTTACGTTTTAATAGTATTGCGCGTTTCAGTTTAAAAATATTATTCAAGAGATTACCAAGGTAAGAACATGGTTCGTAAATGTTCACAGACTATTATTTTATAACAAAGACAATGAAGAAAGATGGTATGTAACTTTATTAAGATAAAAATAAGAAATGAAAGTTTGTTTTCGGGTTTTTCTTTCCTCTTCCCCCAGTAATGTATCTTTGAAATTCATAATATGGAGAGATACATCTCTAGAAGATATTGCTAGTTAGTTATTCACTTGCTCTCCAGACATGTCTCGTGACTTTAAAGTGTGCCTCTTCTGCTGAATAAGGTACGAGTATCAACTGTAGACGCTCTGGGTCAAATGGTCGGTCTTATCACGCGGACACAACTGAAATCAGCATTACCAAGGCTTATTCCAGCAATACTTGAACTGTAAGTTCTATTTTTTATTCTATGTTTCGTTCTACTCAAGCTTTACTTCTCAAAGGCCCAGCGAATAGTATATTCGTTGTCTGCTTCATATATTACTCCACAAATAAAGCTTTGCTACGTTAGAAAGAAGTATGTACAAAGACATGAGATGCTTTTCGTGTAAATTTGTCTTCTTTTTTTTTTAAATTCTAATTGTAGTGATCATTCATTCCTTTCATTTCAATTTTTAGGTATAAGAAAGATCATGATGATGCTCTTTTGGCGACATGTAGTCTTCACAACCTTTTAAATGCCTCGTTACTTTCTGAGTCTGGTCCTCCACTGCTTGATTTTGAGGTACTGGTGGTTCCATCATTTTTTGTTGCTAAGGTGCCTCTTTATCTACAGTCATCTGGCACATTGTTTTTTCGGATGTGATGCGGTACTGGAAAGATGTAAAATAGTTTGTTATACAATGTTTTGTTTCTTGTCAGGACCTCACAATTGTTCTGTCAACACTTCTTCCTGTGATCGGTATCAATAATGAAAGAAAAAGGTTCTCAGATATTTCTGTGGGACGGAAGGTAAGTCACTGATCGCTTTCAGTCTATCATGTTTTGAGCCTTATTTTGGGAGCGATGTATTAATATTTTGCCTGTTCTTTATTTTTTGTGTTGCAGACATACAATGAAGTGCAGCGGTGTTTTCTGACTGTTGGCTTGGTTTACCCTGAGGATTTGTTTACATTTCTTCTTAACGTAAGGACATCTTTTGTTTTATGATTATGGCTCTAGTTATTCTTTGTATATGTAACGCAAAACGGTGGCAATACCTAGCACTCATATTAGACTCAAGAACTATTCCTTGCCACACATCTGTGTGATATTTATATGGGCTTTTTATCTTACATATTTGAAATCCCTGTCTTCCTTGTATACTTTCACCAGAAATGCAAGTTGAAAGAAGACCCTTTGACGTTTGGTGCTCTTTGCATCTTGAAACATCTGCTTCCGAGGTGTATTCTTTTATCCTTCATCAGTATAACTTATCATTCAGAGTTAATTTACCATCCTAACTTAATGATGTTGCATTGTGTTCGAAGGTTGTTTGAAGCATGGCACTCAAAACGGCCTCTTTTGGTGGATACTGCAAGTTCTTTGTTAGATGAGCAAAGTTTAGCTGTTCGAAAAGCCCTTTCAGAGGTACTGAGCTGGCGTAGATTTTCTTATTTACTACTAAAATATGCATGCTTTAGCATAGTGCTTCTACTTTAATGACAGTTGATCGTGGTCATGGCTTCACACTGCTATCTGGTCGGTCCATCTGGGGAATTATTTGTTGAATACCTTGTACGCCATTCTGCAATAGGAGAGAGTGACCATCTGAAGGTAAGACCATATAACATAACATATGGTATTGAGTTTGGACTGCCTTCTTTGTTGTTATTTATCTGAAAGTAACGAAATATGAGGGTAAGGCAGTCCAAATATAGGTATCCTCACGTCCTGCCGAGTGTTTTAAATGCAGTGAAGAATTCGTATCCTTGTTGCCATTAACCATGATTTTTTTTCTGGTGCTTAGATATTTCATCCATCCTGCTTAAGTTGTTTTTTAAAAATTAGTGACTTGTCGGCTTCATCTAGGATAATAATTGAGAAAAGTGTTGGGGTTGACTCTTGGGTGTTGCTGTTAGTAATAATCTAACGTTACCAGAAACCTGGAACATGATCTTACTCCAGGTTGTGTTATTGAGTCTTCTTATTTACTTGCTACAAGTCTTGGAGTCTTCTTACCACTGTATATACAGAGTACATATGCTAGTGTTGTTTCAGACACGTTTGAAGTACTACTGTCTCTGTTACTTATTTTTCATGAGCTACAAAATTTCTCTTAGGCAAAAGGGGAACTAGTTAGTCCAACACAGCTAAGAGCAGTTTGTGGAAAAGGTCTTCTGCTCTTGACCGTTACAATCCCAGAGATGGAGGTACGACACCTTTTATTTTAATATAATAGAACCATCCCATTACTTATAGCTTTCAGATTTTAATGCTAAAGAGTATATGAAATTGCAGTACATTCTTTGGCCTTTCCTACTGAAAATGATTATCCCTAAGGTCTACACTGGCGCTGTTGCATCAGTAAGATCTTTCTTTTGTTGCCTAGAATTTTTTTTTTCAGAGATTGGACCAGAGTTAACATTATTATTGGTATAATTAGGTATGTAGATGCATAACTGAACTTTGTCGTCGTAGATCTTCAACCACCCCCATGTTGATCGAGTGTAAAGCTCGTGCTGATATTCCGAACCCTGAGGTAAATTTCTTCTTACACTCTTTCAAATGATATATCGTGTATGGCAAGATTTCAAAATTGAAAATATGTATGCACATATATTACAATTGCAGGAGTTGTTTACCCGTTTGGTGGTTCTTTTGCACAACCCTCTGGCAAAAGAGCAGTTAGCATCCCAAATTTTGACGGTGAGTTTGCGTCAATAACTTCAGAAATCCTGTAATAGACTAACATTTTATGTCCCATAATTCTATACAATGCTTTCTTTGTTCATGTTTTCCATCAAGTGTAAATGCTTGATCATCTTTCAAGTTCTAGCTTTTGTCAACCTCTCTGTTGTTACTTCATTCAGGTCCTTGGCTATCTATCCCCTCTTTTTCCAAAGAACATCAGCATGTTTTGGCAAGATGAGGTACACTGTTGTTTGTTCTAGATAATCTTATGACCACTATTAAGCGCTACTTGAAGATTGCCTTTTTTAGCTACTAATACACGTGACCCTAATTAGTTTTCACATTTGGTAAGCTCTAGATTCCAAAAATGAAGGCGTATGTCTATGACACAGAAGATCTGAAGCTGGATCCAACTTACCAGGAAACTTGGGATGACATGATAATCAATGTGAGCTTATTCAACTTCTGTGAAAGAAAAAGAAAACATCTTTCTGAGCTGAAGTTTCTTTACCATATTATCAAAGTTTGATCTATATATTACTTCTAATCATTGTTCTTTTGTACAGTTTCTAGCAGAATCATTGGATGTCACCCAGGATGCTGACTGGGTTATATCTCTTGGAAATTCTTTTGCAAAACAATATATTCTTTACGCTCCGGATGATGACCATGCAGCACTTCTACACCGGTAAAATTCTTGGTTTTTCATTTTTTTTCTGGTCTCTGATGAAGTTGACATACCTCTACGTTTTGTTGGTGACTATTTTGCGTTAGTTGTTGAGAAAATATAGTTGGCTTGGATTGTTGATTCCTTCTAACATCAAATCAGCAAGTGGGTCGCATATTGTCAGAATTTTAAAATGTATTCCTTGATTGACATAACTTTCTGGATTTTTGTATCTGGTGATTTTCTGATTCTTTTATCATATTATCAAAGTTTATAAAAAGAGAGACATTCCGATACCTGCATTGATAGTATACATAAAATTGTTTTGTGTACTTCACTATGTGGCTGAACAAGCTTGTTTTACTTGTGGTTTTTATTGTTATTTTTCAGATTCTGAGAGATGGCTGATAAGTTTTAAACTCTCTGAAAACTGTATTTATTTAATTAATTGAGCGAAGAGCAGTGTCGTAAACCTCTTGTGCTTTGATTTCAGGTGTATCGGAATACTTCTCCAGAAAGTTAATGATAGAGCATATGTTCGTGACAAGATTGACTGGATGTACGAACAGGCTGACATTTCTATACCTGCAAATAGACTGGGTTTGGCGAAGGCCATGGGGCTGGTATTTTGAGTGTACTTGCCTTTTTTCTCTCTTAGATGTTGATTTTCAGCCTATGTTAATATGCTAACTTATTGCGTAGGTCGCGGCTTCTCACTTGGACACTGTACTGGAAAAGCTGAAAATCATCGTGGATAATGTTGGGCAGAGTATTTTCCAAAGGTTTATCTTGCTTGACTTATTGAAATCATCACCACATATACTTTCTAATGTTAAAAATCTAGTTATGCCTGCATATCTGTCACTCATTGTCGAACCTATTAGTTTATTTCTCTCTTTTAGATCATAATTTATATTTCAGTAGTGGAAGGCTGTATCTAAAAGGTTCTTAAATTCTAGCTTATCCCAACTCTTCTTATGTGTGTATTAAGTTGGACATTTAAAGCTACAGTGGCACATGCAGAAAATGTTATATCAAAAGGTTTCCTAATATTAGAAAATAGCTTCTTCTTAGTCATCTAGTTGCTTCCAGGCATTCTAGAATTGGTCACTTTTACAACAGGTTTACAAAATTTATGACATATCACTGACTTAATGTTCTTGTTTTTATTGTAGGATCTTATCTCTCTTCTCTGAGAGCTATAAAACAGAAGACAGTGATGATATACACGCTGCTTTGGCTTTGATGTATGGATATGCTGCAAAATATGCACCCTCATCAGTTATTGAAGCCAGAATAGATGCACTTGTCGTATGATTCTAAACCTTCAAATGAATCGCATTTCTAATTAGATTATAATCTTCCATCCTGCTTCTTTTTCTATAATCTGTTATAAACTTATGCGTCAGATTGACTTTAAGTCTTGCTAAGAAAACTCATCTTATGAAATTAAATTATCATGAAGAGTCGGAAATTCGAGTAGTTTTTTTGTGACCAGACAGTGATTTATGTTTGAACTGTTGAGACCTTGTTTTTGTTATCTCCGCACCACGTTTATTTTCAAATTCCATTTTCATAATCATATTTCGTTTGCATGTATTACAGGGCACCAATATGCTTTCACGGCTTCTTCATGTGCGGCAACAAACAGCAAAACAAGCTGTTATAACTGCTATTGATTTATTAGGTTAGTATGGCGTTGAAATGTAGATGATGGAATCATTCATTCAATGACTGATCGGTTTCTTTCCTCTCTTTGATTTTTTCTATCAAGTTACACTGCCTACATGGTATGGATATAATTTTAGGGAAAGAGGATATAGGACCCTGATCTTTTGTATCTTTGTGTGAAGGTCGTGCTGTCATAAATGCTGCAGAAACTGGTGCTACATTCCCATTGAAAAGAAGAGATCAGATGCTTGATTATATATTGACTTTGATGGGCCGAGATGAAAATGAAGGTTTTGCAGAATCTAGTCTCGAAGTTCTACACACTCAGGTAGTACACTTTATGTCAAGAATCTGTACCATGTGACATTTCTTTCGAAGAGGCAGATACCATTTCTCTTTCTAATAAATTTGTACAGGCACTCGCTCTGAATGCATGCACAACACTTGTCTCTGTGGAACCAAAGCTGACCATTGAAACTCGAAATCGTGTCATGAAGGTGATTATTTTCTCGTTTGAACCGAGTATAAAAAGAAAAGAATGAGATTAGTGCTGTTTGTTTTGTTTATACATTTTCTCTTGGATTTACTTGTTTTCGTGGACAGGCTACACTGGGATTCTTTGCTTTGCCTAATGATCCATCAGATGTCATTAGTCCCCTTATAGACAATCTTGTGACTCTCTTGTGTGCCATCCTTCTTACAAGGTATTTATTTACTTGACAAGTTTTAAATTCGCCAAGCTGTTATGTGACTGCAGATTCTCTGAATCTTAGGAAAAGTTTCTTGATCTGTTTATTATTCCCATTGGTGAAATACTTTCTGTAAAACTGAAGTCTTCAGTGGAATTTCTTAAATAAATTATCCATGTTCTAGGTTTATTCTTTCAGTTTTTACTTATTTATTTAAAGTACTTTATTAGAGACTTAATTTCTAGTTTCGTCTCTTATAAGCTTATTTGATCTGTTTCATTATCTTGCATAACTTACATGTTACTTAATGTTAGATTAGATTCAGTGATTATGGTAGTGGATTTGGAGTCTCAAATATTGAGTCCTACTACAAGTGTATGTACAAATTTGTATAAGTATTTTTATGCCGCTTATTCAATGATATATGTGCATGAACTAGTGGAGAGGATGGAAGAAGTCGAGCGGAGCAGCTTTTGCATCTGCTTAGACAGCTTGATCAATATGTTTCGTCACCCATTGATTATCAAAGAAAAAGAGGTTGTGTGGCAGTTCATGAGATGCTTCTAAAGTTTCGTAAGCTTTGTGTTGGTGGCTATTGTGCTCTTGGTTGTTCTGGGGATTGCCCACATAGAAAGTATGCTGACCGCAGTATGCAGGGGAATTTTTCAAATCTACCATGTAGGAAGATATCCTTCAACAATTTGTTTGATCTTTATATCGTATATTATCTACCAGCTAATTAATTAATTTCCTTTGTTTGACCAACAGCGGTATTTTTATTTCCTGATCGCGAGGTATTATGTTTGGGAGATAGGGTCATAACCTATCTCCCACGCTGTGCTGACACAAATTCTGAAGTACGGAAAATTTCGGCACAGGTATTTGATTAGTACTTATCCTGATCAACTGTGTCACAAGACGATGGGTCAGCATTTAAACTGAGTGAAACATTGATAGTTTCTAATGGTTTCTCCTACTATTATTTTTGTTAGATTCTTGACCAGTTCTTCAGCATTTCCCTTTCCCTTCCAAAAGCTGTACTTACAAGCGGGTTGGATTCTGAAGACTCCTATAAAGCCCTGTCTTCCCTTGAGGATGTCATTGCCATATTGAAAAGTGTAAGCACTTTGTGGTTAGGCTCAGAGTTATGTCCATTTCTTTTGTTTGCTTCATGTTCAGGGTGTCAGATTTATTTGAATTGGCTTTCAGGATGCCTCTATTGATCCATCTGAAGTTTTTAACAGAATAGTCTCTTCCATTTGTTCTCTCTTAACGGAGCATGAGGTTTGTTTTACTCCTTCTTTTGTGTAAATTTTGGTTCCTTTGGATGGTTGTGGTCCCATCATGTTGTGCTATGTCATGTAGCTTGTAGCAGCCTTGCATAGTTGCACTGCAGCTATCTGTGACAAAATCAGGCAATCTGCTGAGGGAGCCATTCAAGCGGTTACTGAGTTTGTTTCAAGAAGAGGGAGTCAGCTTAGTGACAATGATATATCAAGGTACATCAAAGCTTGTTGTCATAGACGGGCTATAGTCCTTTTTTATTGTTATCTGACAACCTTGTTCTCCTTTCTTCTTTTGGTTTTCTTCTGGCAGGACAACTCACTCCTTACTCTCGGCAGCAGTTCATATAACTGATAAGAATTTACGTGTTGAAGCTATTGGAGCTGTATCCTTCTCTTAATTCTGTTAGAAAAGTTGTAACGTGACACTTCTATAATATAAAACTCACTAGATTTTATCTTGTATGCTCTTGGTGTATTACTGCTTACCTTAATCACATGAAGATATCTGCACTAGCAGAGAACACACAATCGTCAATTGTGTTTAATGAAGTGTTGGCCACTGCTGGAAAAGACATCGTGACAAAGGACATAACTAGAATGCGTGGGGGATGGCCAATGCAAGATGCATTTTATGTAAGTACCATTTCCTCTGGAACAATATTATAATATGAGATTGATTATTCTCATACATGATATTACTTTGTATTCTTTTCTTTCATGATTATATCATCTTCTAAAGAAGTCTTAACGTAATTTTGGGAATGATTGTCTTACTCGAAGTTTGACGAGGCCCCTCATTGCCAATTATATTTTGATGCAGGCTTTCTCTCAACATACGGAGCTTTCAGTTTTGTTCATGGAACACTTAATATCCATTCTCAATCGTAGTTCTTTAGTTAAAAGTGATTCACATAAGGGAGAGAATACTAGCTCTTCTTCTGAAACACATGTAGAAGATGATATTCTTCAAGCTGCCATTTTTGCTCTCACTGCTTTTTTTCGGTAGCTTTCATAAACCATCAATTTTACTTGAGAATAGATGATGCATTTTTGATGACTAATATACTCAATTAACCAGGGGTGGCGGAAAAATTGGAAAGAAAGCTGTTGAGAAAAGCTACTCTTCTGTCGTTGGGGCACTTACTCTTCAATTGGGTAGCTGTCATGGACTTGCAAGTTCTGGTCAGCAAGACCCATTACGGTAACTCATCGACTTTCAAGAGAACTGTAGGCAGATAACGATTGCTACTCTTATTTTAGTAAAGCCTTTGTAATTTGTTTCCCTCTTGGCAGAGTACTTCTAACTTCATTTCAGGCTTTCTGTGAGTGTGTTGGTGATCTGGAGATGGGCAAGGTACCTTTTAACTTTAACATTAAATTGGTTCTGTTTAGTTTCTAGTATGATGAACTGATACTCTGTCTTTGCTTAGATTTTGGCTCGTAATGGGGAGCAAATAGAAAAAGAAAAATGGGTTGGTCTAATTGGCGATATTGCTGGATGCATTTCAATTAAGAGACCGAAGGAGGTAGGTACCTAGTTAATGCAGTTGTGTTTTCAGGGTCTTTGTAGCCAAACTGTTGTGTTTCACCAATTGATCATTGGCTCAATAGTTGAGTAATCAATGGTGGCAATATGGATTTTCACATGACCATTCTTGTTGGGAAGTCATGATATATGTGCATAGTAGTTTAATACACATGAGGGATTCTTTCAGTCTGAAAAAGGAATGACCTTTTTACGACAAAGTAATATAAAAAAAACTCTAAACCGTCCACAAAGATTACAATTTTCCTTTAGACTTAAGTTTTAGTACTGGTGTTACAGGTTCGACATATTTGCATGATTCTAACAAAAGCACTAAACCGTCCACAAAGATTTCAAAGGGAAGCTGCTGCTGCTGCATTGTCAGAGTTTATACGCTACAGGTATAATGTTTTCAATGTCCTTAAAACTTTCTTTTTTTTCCATTTTGATTTTATTTCCTACAGGTGTAGTTTTATGTAGTCTTACTCGGCTTAGTGACACATTGATCTAGATGCATGTAACCATCTATCTAGTAAGCTCTGTTTGGAAAAAAAGTTAAGGTCAAAGTGACAATAATGGTTTTAGTTCTAAGTTATGTGTATATAAAAGATAAGGAAAGAAAGTCAAAGGACTGAAGCATCTTGCCTGACATGTGTTGTAAACAAAGCACTTCCTTGGTACCTTATCTTCTTAACTTTTCTCTACTAATATTTCTGAGTTGCAGTGGTGATTTTAGTTCTGTAATGGAGGAGATGGTCGAAGCACTCTGTCGCCATGTGTCCGATGATTCTCCGACTGTAAGGCGCCTTTGTCTAAGAGGATTAGTGCAAGTAAGAGTAATTTTCAGCAGTGTTTATTTACTTATCTTGATTGTCTAAGAGTACTAGTGCAAGAAAGAGTTATACGGATCACCTTTACTCCTTATCATGATCTTCTAGTAGGCTTACCATAAAGTATATGCTCCTGTTGGATTATTACAATGATGTCAGATCAACAGTTAATATCTAAAGAACCCTAAAACACTCATTATGGAGATGTGTTATCTTCCACTAAGTAAAACAACTTTATACACATATTTATAGCATGTTGATGCAATGAGAGTTACTTGTAACATATGCTAGAGGATAGCTTATCAGTTTTTGGACTAAGGTGGTTTACGAAATTAAAATTGGTGTCTGCTGTTTCTCTTTTTTCCCAAATTTATTATTCCTGAGAATCATCACTTAGCTGTTTCGTGGTTTTACCAGATGCCATCTGCTTGTATGAGCCACTACACAACTCAAGTTATTGGTGTAATATTAGCGTTGCTTGATGATCTGGATGAGTCTGTGCAACTAACTGCAGTGTCATGCTTGTTGATGGTAATGCTCAAACCCATTAACAACTCAAGGCTTCTGAATTCTGACTGTCTGTCAGATCTGTTAGCAATATTTTTTAATCTTCATATACTTGTTTTCTTTTTATTAGGTTACAGAGTCAGCTTCTAATGATGCTGTTGAACCTATCTTGCTGAATTTATCTGTTCGGCTTCGTAACCTTCAGGTAAGGTCTAGCTTTAAGTTACCCAAAATGTTTTTATAACTGAAATTAATAAAAATAAAGCGTTTAGGCCAGAGTCAAGCTTGAACAGAAGAAAAATTGCAAAACCAGTTCTCTAAGTTCACTATACTGTCAGATACATTTTTTCTGTAGGAGTGCGTTGCCACTAATTTTACTTGAAATTCCAATTTGTAACAGGTTAGTATGGACCCGAAGATGAGAGCCAATGCATTTTCAGCACTTGGAGCTTTAAGTAAATATGCTACTGGAGGGCAACGTGAGGGATTTGTTGAGCAGGTGACACAAACCCTTTTCGTTTCCTTTTCAATAATGTCGAGGAAAGAAGTTTTTTTCAGTTTTAATCTCATTGGATGAAAATGTCTAATATCAGATTCATTCCACCCTTCCACGCTTGGTAGTGCATCTCCATGACGATGATCCTAGCATAAGACAGGCTTGTCGGGTATTTTTTCTTTATAGCCTATTGCTCCTTTTTTTGCTTTGAGGTATCTTTCAGTTTACATATCCCTTTTTATTGAATAGGTAACCCTCAAGCGGTTTGCTCCACTCGTGGACATAATAAACTATTCTACCCTCTATGATTCACGTGCTTTTGGTTCTGAAGATAGGTATGTCTCGCCGTCCTATGAGTACCAAATCTATTTTGTGCACTTTGACCACTGTTATCTCTAAAATGGTTTGTATTTTCAGAACTGACTATGAAAACTTCGTAAGGGATCTCTCAAAGCACTTGGTTCAAGAGTCGGAAAGAGTTGATACTTACATGGCCTCAACCATCCAGGTTCGGCTCTCCTCGAATAAGCATCATAGTTGCCAAATTCATAAACTATATATATACAAGAAAAACTGAAGTGAGTACTACCCGTTGCAGGCTTTTGATGCACCGTGGCCAGTAATTCAGGCGAATGCAATACACTTCTCCACCACCATGTTGTCACTCTCAGAGGATCAGCACATAATCTCTCTCTACTACCCACAGGTATATTAGAGAAACTACATATAACATGCACATAAGTCTTTATTAGTTCTCAAGCCTGTCATCTTGTTCAGGTGTTTGAAACGCTGGTTAGCAAGATGACCCGGTCGCAAGATTCAGTTGTGAGAGCAGCATGCTCATCAGCCTTTGGGTTACTGCTAAGATCAAGCAAGTCAACACTGTGGAGAGGAGCTCGACTTGACGGGACCGACTCAGGTAGAAAAGCCAATGATCTCGAATCTGTTAAGAAATAACATGTGCATTACGGTCTGTGTGAATACCAACCAGTTACTGCCGAAAACTTTGGGGGGGTTTGCGATATATATCCATAGGTACAGTGTGCAATGAGAAACCATCCAGGTTTTTGTGCTTGTTGTAAAGTGTATTATGTTTTCATCTTGTAAAGGATATTGTCACTCGTGTGTCATCTCTATTACCAAACTCAGGAAAGAAACATTCACACGAAATTGTTGTAGGCTGTGGTCCTCTTTTTATTGATTATAATTTTTGAGGCTAGTGTTGGATATACTTGTCTTGACAGAGTCCAACGTTTGATTTATCTTCAGTTAGTGTTTCATATGAGAGTTTAAACGGTCTTTGAAGTTTCAAACACACATTAGATTTTGGTAACATTGGTAATTTATTTATGTGGCCTCTATGTTTATTTTGATTTTTGAGACTTGACGATAGATGTAGCTATCACTATCAGTGAGCCCTCCAAGTTGTTGTTTTGTGTATGTGAATTATCTTCGTTTTCTTTATGAAGATATGTTTCTAAACTTTTCCTGAGAAGGAAGGTCACTACGATGGTCACATACGGACAAACTAAGTAGCAAGCACAATCTGTGGACTTAAAAAGAGGTGTTTGGCAAGTAAAAAACTGTTTACGTCATCTGTTACGTCTTCTGTTCACTTTATGTTTTACTCTCCACGCATCTTATCCTTTATAAGCTCGCACAAATCTTAACCAAAACCAAAGCAAAACTTGAGAGTTTCTTACTAAGGTTGAATCATGGTTTCCGAAACAACCAAATCTTCTCCACTTCACTTTGTTCTCTTCCCTTTCATGGCTCAAGGCCACATGATTCCCATGGTTGATATTGCAAGGCTCTTGGCTCAGCGTGGTGTGATCATAACAATTGTCACGACGCCTCACAATGCAGCGAGGTTCAAGAATGTCCTAAACCGTGCCATTGAGTCTGGCTTGCCCATCAACTTAGTGCAAGTCAAGTTTCCATATCTAGAAGCTGGTTTGCAAGAAGGACAAGAGAATATCGATTCTCTTGACACAATGGAGCGGATGATACCTTTCTTTAAAGCGGTTAACTTTCTCGAAGAACCAGTCCAGAAGCTCATTGAAGAGATGAACCCTCGACCAAGCTGTCTAATTTCTGATTTTTGTTTGCCTTATACAAGCAAAATCGCCAAGAAGTTCAATATCCCAAAGATCCTCTTCCATGGCATGGGTTGCTTTTGTCTTCTGTGTATGCATGTTTTACGCAAGAACCGTGAGATCTTGGACAATTTAAAGTCAGATAAGGAGCTTTTCACTGTTCCTGATTTTCCTGATAGAGTTGAATTCACAAGAACGCAAGTTCCGGTAGAAACATATGTTCCAGCTGGAGACTGGAAAGATATCTTTGATGGTATGGTAGAAGCGAATGAGACATCTTATGGTGTGATCGTCAACTCATTTCAAGAGCTCGAGCCTGCTTATGCCAAAGACTACAAGGAGGTAAGGTCCGGTAAAGCATGGACCATTGGACCCGTTTCCTTGTGCAACAAGGTAGGAGCCGACAAAGCAGAGAGGGGAAACAAATCAGACATTGATCAAGATGAGTGCCTTAAATGGCTCGATTCTAAGAAACATGGCTCGGTGCTTTACGTTTGTCTTGGAAGTATCTGTAATCTTCCTTTGTCTCAACTCAAGGAGCTGGGACTAGGCCTAGAGGAATCCCAAAGACCTTTCATTTGGGTCATAAGAGGTTGGGAGAAGTACAAAGAGTTAGTTGAGTGGTTCTCGGAAAGCGGCTTTGAAGATAGAATCCAAGATAGAGGACTTCTCATCAAAGGATGGTCCCCTCAAATGCTTATCCT
>Ga0041059_1002107_pt1 | contig 15171 bp, 14 predicted proteins | sample AraColnosormetaG_FD_56232 | JGI IMG/M metagenome (GOLD analysis project Ga0041059, IMG submission 56232) | Arabidopsis roots microbial communities from North Carolina, USA - Col MF nosort | ecosystem: Host-associated > Plants > Roots > Unclassified | place: USA: North Carolina | collected...
AAAAAAAAAAAAAAAAAAAAGGAATTACGAAAGTTACTACCTTCGTTTCATAAATTGACTCGTATATTTCCTCACACCAAAATTTATTAACTCGTATGAAGATGGCGGCCAACGTCCAAGGGCTCGCAAAAGAACAATTATAAGCATAAAAAACAAAAGTTACAGAACATGACTAGTGAAGAACAAGTAAACTAAAGAGACATTGGAGGGATCCAGTAAGGGAGGAGTGATGCTGACGAGAAGGCTGAGGGAGACTTGGGACGGAAGGAACGTGGTTTTCTAGTGGCGATATCGTAAACACCGAAGCCATCGCCTGCAAAATAGATGGAGTTAGGGTTTAGACCAGGGAATGAGCTTGCCTTGACACAAAAGGGCTCATTATTGCCTAAGAATATGCAGAGATCTCCAATGTCCTCCGTGTAACACATGGTCCTTTTATCTTCTTCCAGCTCTCTAAACACCATGAAACGCTTTGTTCCGCGACACAGGAATGTCATCGAATCACCTGGTTGGTGGTTCTGAGCGTACTACTTGATTAGGAAACGTTGGCCTGAGGGAGACTCCACAAGGTATACAGTCTTGGAACATGAGTCCAAGAGCTCCCACTCGGACTGGGTCAACTTAGGAACGTTGCAAAACCGCAACTCAACCAACTCAGAGCCGGTCATATCCTCTCCGAAGAAAGAATCCCAAAAAACCAAGAAGTGCCCTCCAAAACTAGGAGTGTAGAACTTTTCATCTCTCTTTGAATACATAACCTTTGATTGATCAAAATATTGAAAAGGGGTTTTAAAGATGACCGAACCCGAGTCCTTGTGTGTGCCACCAGGCCTATTGAAATTGATCATAGGTCCTAAACACTTGACAGCAACTGCAAAATCTTTGCTTTGATCAGGTGAACAAGTCATTGCGGCGTTAGTGATAGCTTGTTGTTGGATAGCTATAGGTTTACCAAGGGGATGCAAAGGAATGCTTTTGACAGATTTGGAGCCACATGGATTGTAGTAGTCAGTAACATATATGGCTTTATATTCATTATAATCACACACGGCCTTGAAAACTCCCCAACCATGGGACATTCCGACCAGACACCCTTTACGCAACTCCATTGGTAATACCTTGTCTCGGACAATAACTTCATCTTCCTTCACCGGGTCAAAATAGTGGATATTACTTGTTACATGAATATCATCCATAGAACTTCCATAGTTTATGACACGATACAACAAGTAAGGGTTGGTGGTAGAGGAGGAAAACATCCGAAGAGTGTGGCATCTCTGGTGAAAAGTAAGAAATAGACATCAGAAGAAGAAGACGAAGGAAACAGAGATTATATACAAAAACTAGAAGAGATTTACCAGAGGAAGTTTACGGAGAGAGGCCTTGGAAGAGAGGCTTAGAAGCAGAGACGACATAGCTTTTGCTTTGATATGTGAAAAAATCAAAAAGAAACAAAAGGGTTTTCACATAGGTCATCAAAGGAAAAGTAAAGAAAAAATAATTGGTGCAAAGTAAAGAATCTTGTGCACAAATTTGATAACAAAGATATTTCGTTTCCATTTTCATAAGATTATATAATAAGGGAAAAAGGAAATGTGGAGAAACGTGGAAACAAAGATAAAAACGAGAGAGACATTATTCTTGTGGCCAGGCACTTTGGTCTTAGATCGAGTCAAGAAGGGACTTTCTTGGTTGACTAACTCGAAAACCCTTTCTTTATTTCTTTTTGATTCTTCACTATCAACGCAAAGCTATGTCGTCTCTGCTTCTCAGATTCTCTTCCAAGTCCTCTCTCCACAAACTTGCTCTCGTAAATCTCTTCAATCTCTCTCTGTTTCTAGTTTTTATATAATCTCTGTTTTATTCTTCCTCTTCTTCTAATGTCTACTTCTTTACTCATCCCACAGAGATGTAACACCTTTAGGATGTTCTCCTCCTCAACCACCAACCCTTTTTTGCTGCATCATGCCATCCCTTGTGGTGAAGAAGCCCAAAGAACAGAGTTCCTCATGTTGGACCCGGCCAAAGAGGATTATTTCACCACCGTTGATAAGCCACTTCCCAAAAATTTGATTAAGTCTAAGCTAGTGGGAAGTTCCCATGGATGGGGTGTTTATCTCAGCTCCCCTGATTACATACTAATCAGCAACTATCCCTCGAGGTCTAAATCAAATCCCAAGATCATTGATCTGCCTCCTCGTCCTAGTCTAAATGGTTCTCAAACTGAATTGGTAAGTGGTGTGGCAATGTCCTCTTCTCCTGAAGAGGAAGAATGCATTATTGCTGTCAAATACATGGGACGTCCGGTGAGTATATATACGCCTGGTCAAGACAGTCAGGGGTTCCTCCTTGCTATGTCCACTAGATTATTCGATTATTTTGAGCAATCTAAGTTGATGTATTCCAAGAGAGATCAAAGGTTCTACATGCCAAGTTCTGGTGGCCACCACTTGTGGTCTTGGGTTGGTCTCCCATCCACCACGCCTCAGTACCATGAGTTAAAGTTTCATAACCTTCCTCAGTTTTCGCATTCCGAGTTGCAGCTTTTCGATTCTTGTTACAGGGCACACGAGCTTGTGGAGTCTCCTTCAGGACAACGTTTCTTACTCAAATGGTACGAGGTTTCATGTTAGGGTTGTCTGTTTGCTTTTGCGGTTTCATGTTATAACATGTTCTTTCTTTTTGGCTCTGCTTGGTAGGTACGTTGAAAGCCCTGCGAACAAGTCGTTAGTATTCAATTGTGGCGGCACAAAGCGGTTCATGGTGTTTAGAGAAGAGGAAGACATGAACATGTGTTACACAGAAGACATTGGTGATCTCTGCATATTCCTCGGCAACAACGAGCCTTTTTGTGTCAAGGCCAGCTCATTCCCGGGACTAAACCCTAATTCCATCTATTTCCTCGGTGAAGGCTACGGTGTTTATGATATCGCCACTAGATCCCCACGTTCCTTCACACCCAAGTCTACACCAAGTTCCTCCTCGGAACAAATAGTCCTCCCTTACTGGATCCCCCCAATGTCTCTCTAGACTCTAGTTACATGTCCTTCACTAGTTATGCAAGATTATGCTGTGTGTACTCAAATTTATTATTCGTCGTTAAACTATATGTTATCTTACATGGAAAAGAAAATTATGAGGTTCTATTTTTGTTTAACAACGCACTGGTCGTGGTCGTGGACTCAAGAACATATAGATACATTAATAGATTTAAGTTCTTCATTTTGTTGTTATTGGCTAGTTGTTTTATATAAATGTGAAGTAAAGTCGTGAAAGCAATGGATATTTTTGTTAATACATTAAACAAGAAACACCGTTGCGTACTCAAAAGCCATCGTGTTTGATCGTGTTTATCTTCCACCATAAATTCGATTATATTATTGGCTCGTGGAGCTAACTATTTAGGTTATATGAATAAAATGATTAGTGTACTAATCCTGATTAGAGTGTTAATATCATTGGATTGCTTTACGTATATATTATTCCTAACGTTCTTCTTTCCTCTTAACTTAACCTTAAATGGTTACCTACTTATCTAAATAATGACGATAATACCCTTGATTCACCTGAGTAGATGCCGACGAGTTCATGTCCTTATTAGTAATTTTAAACCTTAAAAAGTAAAAAAAAATCATGAAACATTGATATCATAACGATTCTCGCTTTCCTTCTCTCAACGTTCCCGGGGAATTCCCAAATCGGCTTGAAATTTTTGGAGAAATTGGAGCTTCGATTCATTCATTTATGAGGATCTCTGATGATTAGTTTCGAAATTCGTGAAGACATCTTCGTCCTTGCTTTCGAATCGCTGAATCGTGTTACGTTTTCTAGATTCGGCTGAGGAGTGAAATTGGATTTTTGAATCGATTTCTGAATAAAGAGGAAGAGGATCGGAGATGGCGGCGGGTGTAATGGTAACGGCCACGGGAGCAGTGGTGATTCTGTACTTACTGAGCCGTCGGATCGTGTGGGCGAGAAATGGAGAAGATGATTCAGGAGGTGAATTGGGTAAATCAGGGAGATCTGGAAGGAGGAGGATTGTTAGGAGACCGGCTCAAGCACCGGCGACTTGGCTTGAGACTATTTCAACTTTGTCAGAGACGTTACGGTTTACGTATTCAGAGACTCTAGGCAAATGGCCTATTGCTGATCTCGCTTTTGGTATTAACTATTTGATGCGTAGGCAGGTTTGAGCTTTTTATCTCATACTTCTTCTGGGTTTGAATCTTATCAGTGGATGCATAAATTATTGAACTTGATTTGATCTTTTGGTATATATATCTTCTGTGAGTCTGTGACTATGTATACAAATGGGCTTCATATAAAGAGTTGTTTTTTCTAATGTACTTTGTGTGCTTTCATCTTTATGGTGGGATATTATGAGTCCTATATTGTTTACTTTCCTGATAAGACATATATGTGCTCTGTTCATTTCAGTGTAGGATGGTTGTTTGGTTATTTTGCATGTGGAAAAAAATTTACACTTGTAATCTATGACTAGTGAATAGTGATGCGGTCATTATCTACTCTTTTCATGTGTGTGTTGCTGTTCCAATGCAGAGTTTCTTTTTTCTGATTCATGGGACAATTTTGTGTGTAGCTAGTGACATTGCTTGCTTGCGTTTTTCTTTTTTTTTTTTCCAGGGAAACTTTCCAACTGCTAGTGTTTATGCTGGAAGTAATTGTATAGAGTTAAAAGGACCAGAGATTATCATGGATTTGACAGAGTTACTGAGATTTTTGACCCTCTGTATGCTCTTCTCCAAAAAGCCATTTGCAGTGTTTCTGGAGAGTGCTGGTTATACCCACGAAGATGTCCTTCTTCAGAAGCCTAAAGCAGGGGTAGGTCATGTTAATGTGATTTTCTTCGTGCTATAACTTGTGATTAGCTTGTTTATAGTGACTAGATACTTTGTTAGACTAGAAATCCAATTTTGAAGCATTATATATTCTTACTTTTTGGATAGCTTCTCTTAGGAACATATGTTTTGGGAGGCTAAAAAGAGTTTGTCTCACATAGATATTTGAATGACAGTAGATATTCCCCATAATGATTGATCCTCAGTGCTGTTCTTGTATTAAAGATTGGACGTAACTTGTTAAAAAGAGTTTTATCAGTTGAATTGTAAATTTGATAAAATGGTTATCATAGTGGTGATACGAGACTATGGTTAGATTGATTAGGATACGGTTAGGACGCTTAATTAGAGCTCAGTGGTTGAATATTTTATACTTTTGAGCTCTGTTTTGTTGTTTTCGTTTATATCCGGAACCATAAACAATTGAATTTGGGAACCCTGCAGATTATGCAGCCTGCATTCACGATTATACGAGATACCAATTCAAAATGTATCCTGCTATTGATCCGTGGCACTCATAGCATTAAAGATACATTAACAGCAGCAACTGGTGCAGTTGTCCCATTCCATCATTCAGTTTTGCATGATGGTGGACTAAGCAACTTAGTTTTAGGTTATGCACATTGTGGAATGGTTGCTGCAGCTCGATGGATTGCTAAACTTAGTGTTCCTTGCCTCCTCAAGGCCCTTGATGAGAATCCTAGTTTCAAGGTTCAGGTAAACGCGCAAATCTTAATTCATTTAGAGATCCGTATTGGAGAGATTATTGATACTTTTTACATGATACACATTTTGTCTTGAGAATTGCACTGTTGAAATAGGAAGTCCTTTATCTACTGTATCGAATCTAAGGAGCATCTTTGTTTCAGATTGTAGGTCATTCTCTTGGAGGTGGGACAGCTTCACTTTTAACGTATATTCTTCGGGAGCAAAAAGAGTTTGCCTCGGCTACCTGTTTCACTTTTGCACCAGGTACACCCAATTTAATGATTAATGGTGGTATTTTTTTGTCTTCAGTTATCTGCTCCTCTCCCTTAATTGTGATGCTCAACTCTTTATATGTCAATTAGTTCTCTGGGTCAAAAATTGTTAATATGCACTGAATTTCAAATTGAACAACTCGCAGCTGCTTGTATGACTTGGGATTTAGCAGAATCAGGCAAGCACTTCATTACTACTATTATCAATGGATCTGATCTAGTCCCAACATTCTCTGCTTCTTCAGTCGATGACCTTCGTTCTGAGGTATATGACCTGCTTTGCTTATATGTGAAGCTACATTCACAGGATTTATCTCTGCCACCATTAGGAGAAATTTTCCTGATTCTGTAGTGGTACAATATATTGCTAACCTTGGTATATCAAATAGTGGATACAAGCCTGCAATTTTAACTTGGTACTTCTGTAGAGAGAAAATGTATAGAGATATGATCTTTCCCCTGCTAAATGATTCAGTCTTTCCAGACAACTTAGATATATTCACTCTTTGGCAAGTTGACAAAAGTTTCTCCCACAAGTGTTCAATGGAAAAGGGAAACTATGGTCTTAACTCTTACTGTGGGTTGTTCCCATCCTGGTTCTCCAGTTTATATCCACTTTTGCAAACCATGGTTCAAATTTTCTTGTAAGTATTATACGTACACCCATTTTTGACACAGATAAGATCCTTGTTTGGTCTATTTACTGGCAGGTAACCTCGTCCTCATGGTCAAATGACCTACGTGATCAGGTTGAACACACCAGGGTCCTTAGTGTTGTTTATCGGTCTGCAACTGCTATAGGATCTCGTTTGCCTTCTATAGCCAGCGCGAAAGCAAAAGTGGCTGGTGCTGGGGCGATTCTGCGGCCTGTCTCAAGCGGCACACAGGTAGCATATGTGGTTCACAATGCAAATACTGTAATATCATGAGAAAAAAGGTTGCGGCTTTTTTAGTGAATGGATGTGGAAAAATTAAATGTATAGATTCATGGACAGGTATTTCTTTTGTCTTGATGATGATTAATGCTGGAAAATGTGTTCAGGTCATGCTAAAGCGTGCTCAGGATGTAGCGCAAGCCGTTGTGCAGACCCGTTCAACTCTCTCTTCATGGTCTTGCATAGGACCACGCCGTAGAGCTATTAGCTCTCAGCTTAACTCCAAAGTCACAGACATGCCGGAAGCATCAGCTATTATGGCTGAAAGAAGAAGCACTGAAGCTCTACTGGCTGAAACTGTAGCGATAGACCGTAAAGGTCACAAGAGAACAGAACATAGTTCTTCGAGCAGCAGTGAATCTGATCGCGATGAACCAGACGAAGAAGAAGAGGAAGAGCCGTTGATATCAATTGATCAAGTCATCGCTGAAACATCTTCAATAGAAGAAGACGTGACAGAAGGTGAGCTATGGGACGAACTGGACAGAGAATTGACTCGACAGGAGAACGAAAGAGACAGTGAAGCCATGGAGGAAGAAGCGGCAGCAGCAAAGGAGATAACAGAGGAAGAGACTGTCATTACTGGCGGGGGCGATTCCTCCACAGGACAGAACCAGAGTCCGGTATCAGCATCTTCAATGGATTTGATAGAGAACCAGCGGTTTTACCCGCCGGGTAAGATAATGCACATAGTGTCAGTAACTGAGACAGAGTCTGAAACAGAGCGTGACGAAGTGGTGGTAGTGGGAACGACGACGGTGGAGCGTGTAAGGATATATGAGACGCCAAGAGAACTGTACAGAAAGATTAGGCTATCGAGAACAATGATAAACGATCATTATATGCCAATGTATAAAAAGATGATGGAACTCTTAATTACTGAGCTCGAGTGTGATTCACACTCGTCATGAGCTCCCTCAGCTTCATCATCCTCATCAACTGTACATTATAAATATTTATTATACACAGAGTTTACTTGTTTTTTCTTCAAATGTAGAAAGAGTATTAGTGGACTAGCAGAATTCTTGGCTGATCAACACTCAGAAGACCTTTATTGTGATGATCTAATTCTCAAACAGAAGCCCCCACTTGGATTTGGTAACGACTGACATCAAATTTGGTTCATATGGTTCAGTTTAATTGGTTTGATCCTGTTCAATTTAAAGTATCCACTTTTGGTTTGGCAGAACCTCGATTGAGAGATCGAGGCTTCCAAAAATTGACGGGCAGGCCCAACCAAAGTAAGGCAAGGCCCACTCGCCTTGAAAATTATGTTCGTCAAATTCTGTGTCGGCACGATCCGCCGTCTCTAAACGATCATTGACGGATCATCCTTCACCTCTGACAGAAACGGGTTACATAATATGACAAAACTCATTCTCTTATATAGGCCAAAGAAACGCTACCCTCCTCTAAAACTCCCGATGTGGGACATTTGTTGATTTTTGTTTTCTTAATTTTATAACTAGCTTCGATAACAAATTAAACATTACACAACCTATAAGTTCGTTTTTATTTATAACGTTTGAAGCTTGATAAAAATCAGTTTAACTTTTTTTGTTGGTTTTTGATCAACCTCCATATCTAGACTTTAGAGCCTCCGGTGGTTCTTCTTCCATGATACCAGACCCTGTGCTGCTTAAATACTCTCTGATGGTTGTTTTTCGATCTCCCAAGAATGTATGATCCAGAAAGTTATTGTAAGCTTCATCTCCCAGATTCTTAGCAGCCAACACACTGCAAACACAGGAGAATCTTCAACATGTAAGAAGTTTTCATCAAGTTCCAGAAGAAAACCATGAAATTTCTCATCCAAGTACCAAAAATTATTCAGAGATAATTCAAGAACCAAGTTTTGGTGTAACAGAATAATTAGTTGTTGCTTCGGCCAACACATGTTTCTCTCATTTCATTTGAAACTAGTTAGCATCATAGCATCAAAGTTAAATAAAGAAAACCTGTAGTAAGGACTAAGGAGAGTTTACCAGTGTCTTAGATAGAGACGACAAGGTAAGATGTCGTCCCGCCATATCTTATCGATCTTGAATCTTCCATAATGTTGAAAGTAAATCCCTTTGTTTCCTGCAGAAAACAATAAATGAATAATCCTATAAATCTATAATAGCTTTAACTTTTGAGACATAGAGATTAGGTTAAGGGGCCTAACTAACCTTTGCATCTAATCTGGAAAAACTCCTCATCACTGTATCGACCACAAAGTACCTGTTCAAGCCTCAAAAACTCAGACTTGGCAAAGAGTAAACAAACAGAACAAATGTCATTAAGAACAAAGACTTGTTTAAACTAGACGAACCGCAGAATTGGTGTAAGGTTTGCCTTCCAATGTTTCAGGAACAACCTATGTGTGAGGGAGGGAAAGTATGAGCAGTGTGACACAAAGTAAAGCATATCTTCAAACTAGGGGAAAAAGAGGAACTAGTGACTCACAGCGAGAAACCGGAACTCAAGCTCCCTTCCAATAAAAGCCGGAATCTGTATTTTGATGTATCAAAACCGTCAAAGAGTATACATAAACTTCTATCAAAAGATTATAGCAGTTTCCAGAGATATGTTTTGGTGTACCTCTGAGCTTTTGATCTCGAAGACAGTAACCACAAGGCTCTCTCCTTCACATGGCTCAACACTCAAGCTTGAGATCTCCTGTTTCATTCATCACACTCAGAGTATATCTACATTACCTAAGAAGCAGAGTCTTTGTATATCTAATTCCAAATCACAATATCTATAATCTCTAAGCCTTTGACATTATTCATTCACAGAAGTTTCATAATCAGTTTCCAAAAACTCCAAGCTCGAATCAGACCTTAGTTTCAGGATTCGCGATGCCACGCTCGAAGAAGATCGGAGCAGAATGAGCGAAAACTCTTCTGAATCCTTGCAATTTCGCGATTCTGAAATTCTCCAAATCTGGGAATGTACTCCTCGCGCTTCTCTCTATTATAAGAACAAAAGCAATCAATCATTCTCGAGGATCAATTATACACAAACGAAGGAGAAGGAGCTGAAATGTGTACGAACCGGAGAGAAGAGAACCGAATCCAGTGATCGAGATCCGATTATCCGATGAGAGAAGCTTCTCGAAATCGGATTCATCTTCCAATTCCATCACCTGAGACATAGCCTCAATTGATCGCCGGCGATCTTGTCGTCTCCTGGAAGAACTCAACGAGACGGTGCTACGTGGAGGAGAGGCGCGTGATTTGCACGGAGTCGATGAAAACGCGAAGGAGAATGGTAATGATGTGAGTGAGACTGAGAGTGAGAGAGCAATCATTGGAGACGAAGACGAAAATGTGAATTTGGTAACGTAAATACGAATATATATAATTCCAACAAAATTCTAAATTCCAAAAGTTATCATTTTTGCAGAGAAGAATGTACGTAAAAGCCATTTTTATGACACAAAGCTTTTGTCTTTGATAAGAGAAGACGCTGCAAATAGAGATGATATAGCTTAAGAAGAAACTAGAGGTTTTTTGGTGTGAAGTCTTGTGAGTTTCCATTGTTTAATCTTTGCCAAAGTGTTCTCTACCTTCAACATTCGTGCTTCCGTCTTCAAAGCTAGTTCCTTTATTGCAAGCTTTCTCTGTTTCAATCTCTCATCATCTTCTTCCTTCTCAGCAGCTACTCCATTAGAAGACTTGTTTTCATTATTCTTTTGCTCTGTTTCTTCTTGTGTTGTTGCTACTGTCTCATCTCCATAAGCAAGCTTTTGAGGAAGGCCTGAAACATTGTTATCCGCCACAAGTCTACTTCTTTCTCCTTCAGTATTCTCTATGTCATCAGACTTCTTTCTAGAATTGATCCTCTGAGCAATGGTCATGTTATCATCATCTTCTGTCTCAGCACTCTCATCATCTTCCGTGTCAGCACTCTCATCATCTTCCGTGTCAGCACTCTCGTCATCTTCTGTCTCAGCAGCACTCTCATCATCCTCACGAGCTCGCTTGCGTCTCTTGTTTGTCGAATGCTTGGCTTTCTTCATTTCATCGTCCAACTTCTGATAGACTTGGCTCAATGGTACTATCTTAAGGGGTATATCATCATCACTATCATCATAATGATCAACTGTACTGCTTACATTAAAAGTTTCCATTGATTCTTTCCGCATTTCTGAAACTGATTTAGCCCACCAGTCTCTGTATCTCGTAGTAACCGAAGCTGTGGCGACGCGAGAAGGAAAATATAGCTTTAAACCAACAAGCGGTTTGTTGTAATCATCCCATGCTTCTTCTTCTGTGAAGTTTCTTCTATGATTAGTACCCAAAACAGGAACATCTTGCGCCAATCCGAATTGCATCGCCACTCGGTTTGGATAGTAGTTCTCTACTACACCAATACCTACAAGCTTAGAAACTCTCACACATCTAGCAAACGACACAAACTCATCATCGTCATCATAATCACCATCAAGACTCTCATCAATCCTCACCCACTTAGCTTCTTCAACATAAAACCGAGGTGGGTTCCAATTCTCCAAAGGTTCACTATAAGGACGCCAATCAAAATTACCATGAAAAATAATCAGTCCCACATTCTTAAATCTCTGTTTCAGACCACTCCATTGAGCAATTCTAGGTTGACCCCTTGGTATCACCTTAGCTTCTGGTCTTATACTCTTGAACCTCTCCCAAATCCATACTTGGACAAGCTTAAACAGAGAACTAGCTAAAACATTTTGTATAGAGGCTAAAACACAGATATGACCCAAATCATTGTATAGGTTTGCTAGAACCGCAGGAGCAAAAGCAATCCTTTCACCTCTAGCTAGACGAACAGCTAAGGGGAAAACATCACTGGAAATCGAACTGCAAAACTTGTCTGGAAACACAAATTTCGAAAGCCACAACACTAGAAACGCTTCATGCTCCATTTCATCATCTACAAAGCTTGAAATCCATGATTCCTGCTTCATGCTCCCTTGACATCGTTTCTGAAGTTTCTCCACTGCTTCTTTCATCTCTGAGCTTTGAAGAGAAGCAAAAACAGAAGAACCAGAGATAGAAAAACCCAGAAGCACATTCACATCCTCAAGAGTTATGGTAGCTTCACCCCAAGGGAACACAAATGTATTAGTTTCAGGACACCAATTCTGAGCGAGAGAGAGAATCAAAGACGGATTTTTGTGGATTCTGTAAGTCGATGCTTTGATTGCTTCAAAAATCCCAGATTTTAACCAAGTGGGTTTGTGTAAAGCTACCATTTTTTTAACCCAAAACTGAAACTTTTTGTTTGGTAACCTCCACCCACGAAAGGAAACACTTAAAGACGAAGCTTTTAACTCAGGAGAAGGAGATGGACGAAGCATACCTTGAAACCCATCAATGGAGGAGGTGACAAAGGGTTTTAAAAAGTGAGCTTTTTTCATGATAGGTCGACTGTTATTCTCACTGTAAGACACCATGAGTTCTTCTCTCTCTTCAACGAGATCTTCATCTCTAAATGTTGAATCCATTTGGAGAAGAAGAAGAAAATGGAGGAAAAAATGCTTCTTTGCTTTTGAAAGCAAATGTTGCCTGTGACAGGTGGAGGAACATGTACTATATATGTTTTATTTATTTATTGGTATTTGTTAACATACCCCAAACCTTTTCACTAATTAAGAAATAATTTCAGTGCTTTGCAGTGTGTGACGTGTGAGCGAAGACTTAACGCCAGTAGGATAGTGACAAGATTGAACATAACCTTAAATTTATAAGTATGTAGCATTAATTTAAAGAAAAATAAAAGAAACACAACCACCATATATAATCTTTAATCACATAGTTAAAAGATAGAAAGCTTATATTAAAAAGTCTTAAAACCAGAGCAGCCTAGGAATAAAACACTAAAAAGAATTAGTTCACTTTTTTACCAACAAATGTTTTTTTGAGTTTAGTGTTCTTCTCTGCTTCCTCTTCATGAATAAGTTCTTCTTGCCTTTTCAATGCAATAGTTTCTTCATATGTGAATTCAATTTTGTTGCAGAATATATGGTCAAGAACAAATACCTCCAAGGCCCATCTACCATAATCAGCTAATTGCTTCTCATCGGGTTCCATATTATGCTGTATACGGAGATTGGAAACCTAAAGTCACATGAAATAAATTCCTTAAAGAAAACATTACCAATAACTTCTAATAGACGTTAACGTTGAGACATAGGAGACTAACCTGCAGAAGCTTTGGAGAACCCATTTCAGGCAATGGTGCAAGAACAAATCTCTCTAGACGTAACAACGGATCTGTAACACCAAGCATATCGTTGACCACATAAGCAATTGAAGCTTCAAATTCCATGGCGTCAATTGTTCTTTCATTCTTAGTTTCGTCTTCATTAATCTTTAAAGCGAATTCTTTGTCATCATTTGTTCTCTCTTTCTTAGTTTCCTCTTCAAGATTCTTCATAGCGGATTCACTTTGGTTACTGTTGATCACTTCTTTTGCGACCACTCTTACAAGTGTTTCGAGCCTTCTGCGTTTTTCTTCAAGAGACTTTAACCTATAAAACAAGAAATCCATCAAAAGAGTGGATGTTACTTCATTCTTGACGAAGAAGTGTTTCACAACTTGTTTCAGAATCACATCCATTTTCTCGCTAGATATTTCGAGCCTCGCATTATGGTCCATCCCTAACCAAAGACACATAAGCTGCACCAGAAAAAATGAACTAAAACTTATTTTCTTGTAATGATTCGCAACATGCTCAAACTATTAGGGAAAAGACCTCTTCCATCTCTTTTTGTCGTCTATCACCTTCATAAGCTTGCTTCTTTTCTCTTCCACAAAGCTCATGAACATTTTCTCCACTTTTTCCAAATAAACCGTAAGAAGTTCCTTCCTATACTGACCATCAAGGCAGCGAAAAGGTCGGTTCACACACTCTCTACAAGAGTTGAGAAAAGTTGGTTGTATGTTAATGGTTGCATGGAAAAATGTGGTTATATATATATATATATCACTCAAGAGACTCTAAATCTTGGCATTTACCTAATCACTTGAACTTGAGCTTTAAGTGAAAGAGAGTCAAACTTATCTATGAATCCATCCTGTAATTTAGGTAACTCAATAAACTTTTTCCATCCCCAATCATGCTCTTTCTTCCAAAACTGGTGTAACGTATCTGCGAAGGAACGTGTTCAGTTTGTTTGCGCTATTGCGGATTCAAGCTAAAGTAAAAGATGCAGAAAATAACCTGCAATCTTTGATTTCTTCGGATCTTTATTCTCAACAGCTACAGAAAACTGAGCTAAATGACTCCAACCTGTCTCAAAATGTTAAACTTATATAATGATAAAGGTTTGCAAATCAAGAAAGTGAAAATTATACATTACAATACTCACCTGGAAGAAGTTTTTCGTAGTTTGCAACACAGAGAAACAAAGAGAGACAGTTGGAAACATCAACCCCTCGTGGATAAATTAACAAATACCTATCATAGTCATAGGTAAGATTATAATAAAGCAAACAAAAAACATATATATTCAGAAAGTTTCAACTTTATTATTATGAAAATGATGTCATTTACCATCGGTGGCCACCAATCTCAAAAACATTGCTACGGATCGCTCATTGATTTGTGAAAATTTATGAATCTTCCATGTAAATGTCCCATATAGTTCAGAAGGATTTGATCCTATGTAATGTAACGATATCAAGTAATTTAAACACCACGAAAACACATACTTGTGGTACATCAACTAAAATACTAGAGTCATTTGAGAATAAAACAATCAAAATACTAACCACAATCATTCACGTTGTTAGTTAAAGTCCCTTCTCCAGAAGTTTCATTATTAGTGATCTCGGACATATCTATCTCCTTCAAACTACGGAAATTAAAGATTAAGCAAGTATATCGGATCTTAAGGATGACACAAATAATCGTATAGACATGACACAGGTCAAATTATCAAACAAAGATAATATAAAACCATAATATTATTAGACAAACCTATAGATTAAATCGTAACACCAAAAATCTCACATCACCTTACCAGTAAACTGTAACCCTAAAAGTCAATCTTTAAAATTTAGAAAAGAACACTTACACGAAGAGCAGAGCAGAGAGAAAAAGCTTAATCGCAGTAGTGTAAGATATATACGAAGTATCTTATAAAAAAAAAAGATATACGAAGTAACAAATTAAGGGAAAGAAAAGTTACTAGCATAACAGAGTAATATTCTTCAATCAGTTACAGAAAGATCTATTAAATATAACATTATACTATTATATGATAAACATGATCTACAAATCTTTTTCGAAAAAGAAATCTTCCATTTTGTAATCCTATTTCGTCGTCAAATTTAAATTTCTTTCTCTAGACATATATAAATATGGTTAATTTTAAAATACTAGTAAAATGAGTTTTTGTTCCAAAAATACCATCACTATGT
>Ga0041059_1002108_pt1 | contig 15170 bp, 17 predicted proteins | sample AraColnosormetaG_FD_56232 | JGI IMG/M metagenome (GOLD analysis project Ga0041059, IMG submission 56232) | Arabidopsis roots microbial communities from North Carolina, USA - Col MF nosort | ecosystem: Host-associated > Plants > Roots > Unclassified | place: USA: North Carolina | collected...
CACCCCCACCCCCTTGAAATCTCTCAAGTCTTACAAGGAATGCATGGCATATTCAGGTTAAGTAGTTTCAGGTTTGGAGGCAATTCTCCATAACAACTGGTGTTTGTAATAGTTTTGAACCTTCAAGGGACAATAGTTTGGCATGTACTCTTTAGGTAAAGTTTATTGAGATTGTTGATCAAGCATGCCAAGAATCTATTGATGGTATCGTTGTTTGTTTGATTCGCTTTGCGAAAATCGATTTTTACAAAGGTAACTCAACTGAACTATACTCTTTTCAACTATTCTATTATTGTAAAAATATAAAATTGTCGAGTGAAGTTTATTTAAAATATACGTACAAATACTATTAGCCATTCAAATGCATTTGATGTTTTCCAAGTCATTGTTGATACAACGTTGGATGCACTGGCTGCTTTTGCGAGAATATAATTTTATCAAAGCCACTACAATTATTTTTGTTAAATCTATAATTGTATACACCTTAAATATTTTTATGCAGTATTTTCGTTAGAATAACATTAGGAGGAACAAATTCGTTCTTTCGTTCTGTAGGAGACAACTTGCACCAAAGATTGAAGATGATATTGATGAGTATCCTATGCAACCCATCATGGAAGTTCTTGTTGCCACTGAGGTATTAACTATGAAAAAACTAAATGGTCACAATGTTTTTTTTTTTAAAGTGTTTGAAGATCTATGAATATGTTTATATTGTTTTTTTCTCGTGATCAAAGGTAAGTAGATGTAAACCAGTTTGTACTGTCTCTCCAATCGATACAAACTCATTTTGATACTATATTTAAATGATACCAATAATAAATTGATAAACTTTTAACTTCGTAAATTATATAAATTAACATTTACAGACAAACACAATATTAGTCAAATTAGTATTATATCAATAAGCGAAATTGATAGACAAATTAAAAAATTAATCCGTGCAAACCATGGATACTAACTTAGTTATTTATTAAAGACTGATTCTATCTTAGATGCAGCCAAGCAAGCCATCCTAAGTTTCTAATTTAGAAAAAAAATACCACAATCGTTCGGTGAACCATCAGTCTCGTATATATTGATGTATTAACCTAAAAATTAAAACTATGTGTGACGTGTATCTTATATATTTCCATCTTACTATATAGTTTTCCTTTATTGGCATGTTTTGTTAAATTATGAGTTTGTGTGATTTTAAGGTAATGGTGGCAAACGTTATGGCCACTGACAGAGACTTAGAACGGTCGACGACTTCCACGTGTGAACATTTAATTCGCAAGAAAAGAAAATATATGGAAACGTAAACAATAAAATGGACACTTACGAGAAGAGAACAAAGTGAGACTGTGACAGAGTAGATATAGATTGTTGTAGACTTAATGTAGTTAAAGAGCTCTCTAAATTCCGCATTTGAATCGATGGCGAATTTTTAGGGTTATGTGTTAGATCTTTCTTTTGGAGTGTGCATTACGAAGACGTTTTAAGCGCTTAAGCGTTGCAGCAAAACGCCGGCATGGTTGCGGGATCTTACCGGAGATATGAGTTTGTTCGGAACAGAGACGATTCCGATGATGGGGTTGGTTTCCTCTTTCTTTTTGACTTTAGGGTTTGATGTAACGTTAATTTAGATATCTCTGTTTGTTTTGTTGGTTTTTTGGCCAACCTTGGCTTATGGAAGCTAAAAAGTTTTGAACTTTTCTATGTGATTTTACTTACTGAGAGAATTAATGTGTCAGCTAAAATTAGATTTTTTTTTTTGCTTTTGGGTTTACTTCAATCTCTATGCATAGAGTTATGTTCTTGTCTCTAAAGTTTTTTATATCTTTTGTTCATGTTTTAGATCTATGAGTAAATGTTGTTGTTTTTCATTTTTGTTCCAATTTTGGCTTCTAGTTTTATCCCTTTAGGACAATGTTGGTGAATTTCAGTTATAGGTTCTTGATCTACGGTTTTTAATATGTTTTGCTTCATCGTTGCTAAAGCTTTACACTCATTGACTCATTACAATCTAACTTAACCAGGTTCTTAAAATGTTATTTTAATGCAAAAAAGCTTTAACATGCTTGAAAGTAGCCAAAATTCAGATAAGCAATCATTTAAATATGGTTCTTGCAATATGATCTGTTTCTGTTTTTTTTGGTCTCGCTAACCTCATTCTGTCGTCAAAGTGCAGCTAAAACCCTTGAAAGATCTGAATGGTCAGATATGTCAGATCTGTGGTGACGATGTTGGACTCACAAAAACTGGCAATGTCTTTGTCGCTTGTAATGAATGTGGTTTTCCTTTGTGTCAGTCTTGTTATGAGTATGAGAGGAAAGATGGATCTCAGTGTTGCCCGCAATGCAAGGCTAGATTCAGACGGCACAATGGTCAGTAGTATTATGTGCTATTATCTTCTAGCTGGTCTCTATTAATTATCAGTTCTTTATTTTCATTTTTTGACACATTTGATTTTGTATAGGGAGTCCTCGAGTTGAAGTAGATGAAAAAGAGGATGATGTCAATGATATCGAGAATGAGTTTGATTATACCCAGGGAAACAACAAGGCAAGACTCCCACATCGCGCTGAAGAGTTCTCTTCGTCATCTCGACATGAAGAATCTTTACCTGTTTCTCTTCTTACTCATGGCCATCCGGTAGGGACTAGCTAACATATGAATTATCGTCTAACGTTAGTATAATGACATTTTCCAAGATGAAAATCTTTCACAACATCAATTTTTCTTGATGATTTCTATACATAGGTTTCTGGAGAGATTCCTACGCCGGATAGGAATGCTACTCTGTCTCCTTGTATTGACCCACAACTACCTGGTATCTATCAACTTTTGCTTCGTGTGTTTGCTTCGGTGACCACAACATATTGTATATCTTGTGATTTTCACATGTTGAGTACAAATATGCAGTGCCTGTAAGAATCTTGGACCCATCAAAAGACTTGAACTCTTATGGGCTTGTGAATGTTGACTGGAAAAAAAGGATCCAAGGTTGGAAGCTGAAGCAGGATAAGAATATGATACATATGACTGGTAAATACCATGAAGGAAAGGGAGGAGAATTTGAAGGGACAGGGTCAAATGGTGACGAACTCCAAATGTAAGTTAAAAGTATTGGATTAGAAAAGCTTTGTTGGTTTAGTTCTGCATTTGGAGTTGTGGTTAAGGTTACATGGTCTTCTGACTCGTTTGCTTTGTGGTTATTGATGGATATTGTACTTACAGGGTTGATGATGCTCGGCTTCCTATGAGCCGTGTGGTACATTTCCCATCCGCTCGCATGACACCTTATCGTATAGTGATAGTTCTCCGGCTCATCATTTTGGGAGTCTTCTTGCATTATCGTACAACTCATCCCGTGAAAGATGCATATGCCCTGTGGTTGACCTCAGTTATTTGTGAGATCTGGTTTGCCTTTTCTTGGCTTCTTGATCAGTTCCCAAAATGGTATCCCATTAACAGGGAGACTTTTCTTGACAGGCTTGCTTTAAGGTTGGTCTTTCTAAGTTGATGATCATCTACATCTGGTTTACATTACTTGCATTTGACTTTTTGGTTTTAATCCTTAATTATAGATACGATCGAGATGGTGAACCATCACAGCTAGCTCCCGTGGATGTGTTTGTTAGTACGGTGGACCCGATGAAAGAGCCTCCTCTTGTAACAGCAAACACAGTTCTCTCAATCCTTGCTGTGGACTACCCAGTGGATAAAGTTGCGTGTTACGTTTCGGATGACGGTTCAGCTATGCTAACTTTTGAAGCCCTTTCTGAAACGGCTGAGTTCTCAAAGAAATGGGTACCTTTTTGCAAGAAATTCAACATTGAACCTAGAGCTCCTGAGTTCTATTTTTCCCAGAAGATAGATTACTTGAAGGACAAGATCCAACCTTCTTTTGTCAAAGAGAGACGGGCAATGAAGGTCACTTGGACTACTATAATTGCATAAATAGCTTCTGCTTGTTTTATCCATTAGACATATATACGAGACTAAAGAGTGAATGTCACATTTTCTTATGTCCCACGTTGGCAGAGAGAGTATGAGGAGTTTAAAGTGAGGATCAATATCCTCGTCGCTAAAGCACAGAAGATTCCTGAAGATGGTTGGACAATGGAGGATGGTACGTCCTGGCCTGGTAACAACCCTAGAGACCATCCTGGGATGATTCAGGTACACTAGTATAATCACTTCCTTTTATAGTAATTCTCCTAGATGGGCAAATATTTATCTATAATGTTTGTTGATTCTAATTATTTTGTTACAATTCAGGTTTTCTTAGGCCATAGTGGAGGTCTGGATACCGATGGAAATGAGCTACCTAGGCTCATCTATGTGTCCCGTGAAAAGCGTCCTGGATTTCAGCACCACAAGAAGGCTGGAGCTATGAATGCCTTGGTTCGTTTTATCTTTCGTAAATCTGTTGTGCTCTCTTTTGTTCAATGGCTTGGAAGCGGTTTATTGTGTTATTAGACAAGAAGCTGTGTTGCCATGACTACATCTCTAGGGAATTTCTTAGTCTATTACTTTCGAGTATGCATTTCTTCTGATCTAGATTTCTTACATTTTGACAGATTCGTGTTTCTGCTGTTCTTACTAATGGGGCGTATCTTTTGAACGTTGATTGTGATCATTACTTCAACAACAGCAAGGCGATTAAGGAAGCCATGTGTTTCATGATGGACCCTGCAATCGGAAAGAAGTGTTGCTACGTGCAGTTTCCACAACGTTTCGATGGTATTGACTTGCATGATCGATACGCCAACAGGAATACTGTCTTCTTTGATGTGAGTTTAACTCTACTATTAACAACCAGTGTCTTTTACTTTCCTTCTCGGTCATATCTTGTCCACTTAAGCTAACTCAGATGTGTACTATGTTGTGCAGATCAACTTGAAGGGGTTAGATGGTATACAAGGTCCTGTGTATGTGGGCACTGGCTGCTGTTTCAACAGGCAGGCCTTGTATGGGTATGATCCTGTTCTAACAGAGGAAGATCTTGAGCCTAATATAATTGTAAAGAGCTGTTTTGGCTCGAGGAAGAAAGGAAAGAGTAGAAAAATACCTAACTATGAAGATAACAGAAGCATTAAGAGAAGTGACTCCAACGTTCCACTTTTCAATATGGAAGACATTGACGAGGACGTTGAAGGTCTGGCTGTCACATCCTCTATGTGATCACATTATTGCGCATGTAAAGAAAATTTCACTGAATGTTCTTGTTCTTGCAGGCTATGAGGATGAGATGTCTCTTCTAGTATCCCAGAAAAGGCTAGAAAAGCGTTTTGGCCAGTCGCCAGTGTTTATTGCAGCTACCTTCATGGAACAAGGAGGTCTTCCATCAACAACCAACCCCTTGACTCTTCTCAAGGAGGCGATTCATGTCATAAGCTGTGGTTATGAGGCCAAGACTGATTGGGGCAAAGAGGTCAGAGGTTTTAGTAGACTGTCCAAACAACAATGCCATTCTTTTGTTTTCTATTTGATAATCTTTTCATATTTTGGACTTTTAGATCGGGTGGATCTACGGTTCTGTGACAGAAGATATTCTTACTGGATTCAAGATGCATGCAAGGGGTTGGATATCAATCTACTGTGTTCCTTCACGCCCTGCGTTCAAGGGATCCGCACCCATCAATCTCTCTGATCGTTTGAACCAAGTTCTTCGATGGGCTTTGGGGTCTATCGAGATTCTTCTGAGTAGACATTGCCCTATATGGTATGGCTATAATGGGAGGTTGAAACTTTTGGAGAGAATTGCCTACATCAATACCATAGTCTATCCAATTACATCCATCCCGCTCCTCGCCTATTGTATGCTTCCAGCTTTTTGCCTCATAACCAACACGTTCATCATACCAGAGGTAAGTTCTATTTTTCATCTATTTACTACTCACCTTTTTGAAAATGCATTTTTTACATATATTCATTTTGTCCTTAATTTGCAGATAAGTAACTTAGCGAGCTTGTGTTTCATGCTGCTATTTGCATCCATCTACGCATCAGCAATCTTGGAGCTCAAATGGAGTGATGTGGCCCTTGAAGACTGGTGGAGGAACGAGCAGTTTTGGGTAATCGGTGGAACATCGGCTCATCTTTTTGCAGTGTTTCAAGGTCTACTCAAAGTTTTTGCAGGGATAGACACAAACTTCACAGTCACATCAAAAGCCTCAGATGAAGATGGAGACTTTGCAGAGCTTTACGTCTTCAAATGGACGTCTCTTCTCATCCCACCAACCACTATCTTACTGGTCAACCTTGTCGGTATTGTGGCCGGTGTCTCCTATGCAATAAACAGTGGCTACCAATCGTGGGGACCTCTCATGGGAAAGCTCCTTTTTGCTTTTTGGGTTGTTGCTCATCTTTACCCTTTCTTGAAGGGTCTTTTGGGCAGACAGAACCGGACTCCGACCATTGTCATTGTCTGGTCTGCACTTCTTGCATCCATCTTCTCATTACTTTGGGTCCGAATCAACCCCTTTGTTTCCACCACTGGGGTTATGAGCAACAGTTTCATGGGTGAGTGAGCTGCCAACTATTATGCTTCAGCCCTGTTTATAAATGAGTGTGTGGATATATACGTAGTAAACCCCATTAATCTAAGAAGGTCTTGTGATTATGTGTTGGTTATATCTAATGTTTGATTATGTATGTGTTGGGTAAATAATGTTCAGTGGAAGTTACTACAAAACAGTTTTATGACAGATGCATTATTTGACTATTTGTGAAGTTTTACTATTCGCGTTATTAGTTTAAGTGATTTAAGATTTACGATAAATGCGATTAGTCTAAACATAAAAAGCTATAAAAAAAGTTACTCACAGTGCAGACGTTTTTGTGATGGAACATCAAAAACAAAATAACATTTTTATTCATGAATGGCCTTAGTATAAAGGCAAAAGACCAAAGCTTTTGGTTGGTCACTTCTGCTCGAACAATAATCACAGTAGAAAAAATAATGGCTCAAAATAAGTCAACTGTTCATTTGTTATTTGTGCATTACTTCTGCTGATGGAAGTAAGGATGCAAGAAACGAACTCCTTCAAGGTACAACGGAGTCTGCATCTCAATTAACCGAGACGCCTGCACCGATCAACATAATTAACCAAAGTAGTTTTTTGGATGAAAAGAATATTAGGAACTGAGAAATGACTTACAGCTCGAGCAAAAGCAAACATTTCCTCTTCACCAGAAAGCATTGATACGATCGAAGAAGGCGAGCCAGCTGCACTTATGCTACCTTCTGCAAGCACATCTCGCCTTAATCTTGAATCTTCCGTCTCTGTCTCAAACTGGAAGCTGCAAGTTTTTTATGTGATAACCACACAAAGTAAACCATCTTGGTGCAATTTAAAGGATTGGCATATAAACAAACTGAATCAAAATGATGAAGCCGAAACCAAATCAAAATGATCAAGCCGATACCATATCGAACTGTGTTTATAATCCTATTGGTTATATTACTTTAAAGCTGATACCAAACAAAAACTGATTCTAGTGTAATCGGATTGGCATATGTAAATCAAACTGAATCATAATGATTAAGCCAAAACCAAATCGAAATGATAAAACCATTACTGAGTCAAAATGAATCTAAAACGAACCAAATTTCACCTAAAAACAAACAGAAATAAAGACCGGGAAACCCACTAAACCTGAACAGAATCATACCGTAAACCAGATTGTCAATTATGTGTTCTTACCTTTCCAGGTCAAAGAGCGTTCCCTCTGCAGTTCCTTGAAACAACTCATCAATTGCTGTCTCCGCGCTTGAGACAAGACAACAATGATGGTTGTATAACTCATCTACAAGGGTTATAAACCTACGTGCCTGATAACATCAAAAGTCCTTAAGAGGAAGGAATCAGCAAACATCAAAAGCCATAAATCTTGATTTTAGTTATACCTTGTCGCGTATCTCCATGCTCATTGCTGGAATATCAGATATAAAAATTGTATGATAGTTTTTGGCCACTGCGATATAATCTGCTGCACCTACCGGTCGACCACATAGATACTCGAATGTGAACCTTGCCACTCCACTACAGCTTTCAGGAACTTCCACTGTTCTGATGATACACACACAACAAAGACCATTATGGTTTGATTTAACCCATCAAAAAAGAAAAACCATTGCTATCATTAGTACCTTCCAAACATCACTGGGAGAGTCGCCGAAGTTATTTCTCCACCGTACTGGTCAGTGACCTGACGCCACATTTTCTCAAATTCTTCCAGAACAGCATCATTCAAAGGCCATAAGTAGTGAACCTATAAATGGACGTTTAAAATTTCGTCAACAGAAGCAAAAAAGAACACAACATTAAACGATGTAAAGAGTCTGTGATTCACACATTTTCAGCCGAATTTTTTGCTGCAACTCGGCGGTAATCTACTTCACTTCCAATTGAGATTATTTCACAATGTTTCTCCAATTTAGAGATAAACTTATCAAATATCTCCTTCTGCATTCCGTCCTGTACCAACAACATTAGCAAGAAAATTAGTGGCTCAGCGCAAAAACTCTGTGTAATCAATATACATGTCCTTCATGAAATCAGTTAAAGAGACCTCTTTGCTGAAAATAGAAGAGGGCTTAACGAGGAAAAGAAAAGGAAACCTGATTCAACTCCCGTGGTGCTCGGTTACTGGTGGCCACAAGAACAGTTCCAGTAGTCAACAATCTGCTCATAATTCCAGATAAGGCCACAATAGCAAATACATCAACTGTCTGTAACAGAAGATGCAAGAAATTCCAAGTTATGGGAAGATTGAACACTATTTGCAATGGCATATGAGACCAAAACTAAGCAAGTCCAGTCTCATCTAAGCCCTCGTAGAACACTGAATTGGCTTTATGACTTTTTGAGTGATAAGCAATTAGCGAGCCTAGTTTTTATCACTTAATAACTATCTCATAATCAATATATATGCTTAGAAGAATGAATTATATGCTATAGTTTCTTTTCTAATTCCATATATACAGTTACCTGAATCTCATCAAAGCAGAGGATGCTAGCTCCTTTTTTACTCGATTGCTGATCAACGAGAAACTTATCAGCCACAGCTGGAAGAATGTGTTTCATTTGGAGTTGCTGCTTATAAAATTCTTCTCCTGCTAGCCATTCCTTAACTTTTTCATCAACAGGAAGATTCATAATCCAGCTCGAAATGCTATATTGCATTGGCTTCTCAGCACCATTCTCCTTCCAATACTTGTGCATTTGTTCATTTATCTTCAGCATAGCCTACAAAGAAAGAAATGGAAAATATATTGAGTTTGAATTAATTTGAAAGAAGAACCGCTAAAGGCTCACTCACCTCATGAAAGTGAAACCGTTGTCTATGTCTAATGATCCCATCAGTAGCACCATAAAACATATCCATCAACATAGTCTTGCCTACATGAAAACACACCAAACATTGTCTTAAATACCTAACCATATTAGCTACACGGTAAGATCATAATGTAGCATCCATTAACATACCACATCCTACATTTCCATAGATATATAATCCTTTTGGAGCTGGTGGTACCGCGGGACGAGAACCGACAATCGAGTCCAATTTTCTCTCTCGGTTAAGGTACGATACCCATTTACCAACTCCAGGTTCTACATTCATCTGTCTCCGCCTAAAACACACGAAAGAAAACAAAACCATTTGAAAAAACTAACAAACAAATATTCAACTAAAAAAAGAAGCCATTGACAAAAACCTCACCCTAATACCCATCTTCCCAAAAGCTTTTGTCCCTGCTTATTCACAGATGCCCACATTCCATCATCTTCCTTCTTCTCAGCTTCTTCCACCATTAGCTTTCTTCGTTCCTCCTCTCTCTTCTTCTCCCACTCTGCTAATCTCACCTAAACACCGAAATGTTACACATCTATATGCAAACAATTGAACCAAATTGTTACACTATTTGCAATTTACATGATAATCCTCCATTTGCTTCTCGAAATGTTCCAATCTTCCAAACAAATTTTCGAATGCCGAAACAACTTTCTCTTGGTATGGATCATGTTGTAACCTCCCTTGCTCCACTAACTTAGAGTAATTCGTCAGTGGACCTGATAAAGGAGCGACATTAATCTCAATTGCATAATTCTCAACGAATTGAAGATTCTGAAAGTACCTGATGGTTGTTTGGGAGGATCAGAGGTGGAATAGGAACGAGCAACGAAGTGTAAGCCATTGGAGAGTCTTCTTTTACAAGAAAACGCTAGACGTAGAACAGTAGAGATCTGAGAAACATTAGGCATAATTTGTTGCTTCAGACTCCGATTGTGGTTTCTTCTCTGGAGACTAGCTTTACGATCACGGTTTAGCTACTGTTCCGGAGAAGAATTTAGAACGGTATTAATAGGTGTCGACGTGACGAACTATAAGAGAGCCACGTGGTGGAATATGGACCGTTTGTCGTATTGCTGATTTGGCTTATTAGTGTCCGTGTAGATTTCTTTAGTGGGTTTGGTAGAGATGTCAAAACTAGGATGCCAAATCTGCCAAACCCGATGTGGTCCGGTCCGTGACATGTATGATGTATCTGCATTTCGTTTGGTGCAGCCTAATTTGGACTAATAAAGTTTCGTCCGAGTCTAGAATACTACTGCCTGATATGTAGTAGATTCAAACAAAAAAAAGATATGTAGGAACTATGAGCTAGTTATAAGATTCCAGTTGAAATCAAACAAAACTGGTTTGTTAAGTTTTGGAATTTGATAGGATATAACCCAAATCCAAAAACAATTCTGCCAAGAGGTAGGATGGCTATTCAAAGTCACATTTCACAAAGTGACAAACCAAGCACCAATGCATGCTTATGAATTCTGTTCTGGAACAAAACAGCTTTTATGCCAAGCGAGAGTAGATCCGAATTGTGTTAAAAGTTCCCAAATATTCGCTGATGAGAAATCCATAACCCGTGAGCCTGTTTGAATGTTTTTAGTTTGGTATCTAACACCTATTTGGCCTGTCCCTTTACTCAGGACAGAAACTTGTTGAGACTAAAGGAAGGATATTTGTAGAGGTTAAATGAGACCATTGTATTCATATGATGGTGTCATGTGTCATATTATTGCAAGGGAACGTCGGTATGGGTATTTTGTTTATTTCCTTAAATTGTGGATCTTGCTACTAAATGATCCTACATAACCCATAAAATATCAAAAAGTTTTTGGTGTTGACCATCTTCTTGTGCCTTCCAACATACAACGGTTTCATTGGATAAAGAGAGACGTAAAAGGGACTTTCAATTTGACATTTAACAATCTCAATGGAGGGAAAAAATATAAAGAAGTACTACTAAAACAATTGTTACCCACAAAGATAGATTCATGAGGAAGTAAGAAACAAAATACAACTCAAAAGAAGAAGATACAATGGAGTTCAAAAGATTCATGAACCTCTAATTAAACACCCATCCATCACTATGTAATATAATCAGCCATAACTTAAAAATATAATCGCAAAACTAAAACGTAGACGAACGAACACCGACAATGATAATCATACCTATGAAAATGCAAAATCCATCTTCCCAAATCATTCTAACCTTGAAGCTCTTATTTCCTGAAATTGCATTCTTGAATCAGAACAGATCAATCTTGGGTTTCGTTGCGTTTAGCTTCACTTTCCCTCTCTTCCAAAAGCTTCCCAGCTTCGTCATCACTTGCCTGAACCTTCTTCTGTGCATCTTTAGCCTTCAACGCCTGTAACTTGCAGTGATTGTAATATCCAACACCCAAAAAGGCAAGTCCATAACCAAACAGATTGATAGGTGTGACCGTGTCCTTAATCACCGACCACGAGAATGCAATCAAGAGCCAATCCTTAACCACACCAGCCACATTCATAGTCAAAGCAGAGGTTTTCCCAACGAGCAAGAACACAGCAAGATTCAAAGCAAACGCACAAACAGAATTGGTTCCAAAGATCACGAAATCGAAATGGAAACTCGAAGTATCTCTAAGAACTGGAAACTCCACAAAGATCCAAGGAACAGAGAGGAAAACCAAACAACAAGGAGCAACGTAATAGAGAGAAGTGATTGGATTTAGATTGATTCCTTTAGAAGTAAGCAAGATCTGAATCAAAACCAACCTAGTGGCTTCAAAAGCAACAGCACCAAGCTGAAGAAAAACACCCCAACCATCAAACTTAGCTTCACCATAAGCAGCAATAGCAACACCAAACGAGATCGAAAGCATGTTAGTCATAGTCTGAGATTTGAAAGTCTCTTTCTTCAACAAAACCCCGATTGAGTAAACTGCTACAGGCATTAGGGCTTTGAGCATTTGAATGAAGGAAACAGAGAGGTAGATGTAAGCAGAGTTTGATAACCAGAGAGAAAGTGAGTACAACGCGCCGATTGGTACGACGGATCTGAGATAAGTCTCGCGTGACATTGAAACAGGCTCGACGACTTTGAAGACTTTGATGAGAATCACAGCTAAGGAAGAGCAAAAACCCATGTGGATCATGGTGAGAGTTATTGGGAATGGCCAATTATACATCTTCTTGTCGAGGATGTATTTGTTGTAGACGATGACTGTGAAGCTGAGGAAGATCCAGATTGCGACATAGGTGTATGAAAGGATGATCTTTTTGATCACTCCGTCGGAAAGTGCACGACCTTTCCCCATGGCGGTGGGTTTGTTTTCGCCGGAGAAGAAGATGGTGGTGGTGGTGCGCAGGATAAAGGATTAAGAGAGAGAGGTGCGCACGATAGAAGTCTCTCTCTCTTTGGGTCAATGTTTTTGGGTTTGGGGGAGAAAGAGACTTTGAGTTTGGTCTTGTAATGTAGAGGAAGGGCTTACGTGACTTTGTTATGCTACGTGGCGAAAAGGTGCGCGATTATTTGACGATTGGCGTATTGTGGGACCCGCATTTTTAATCATCTGTTTTCTAGTGGATTTATACTTAGTCTTTAAATTATGAAATAAATGTAACAAATGTTTTGTTTTGAACTCTTTTTTTAGTCAATTACGTTTTGTTAATTTCTCTAGGGTTTTTTAATATTGCGGAAAACTCACAGAAAGGAACACAATTTTACCTTAACTAATTTAGTAAAAATTAAATATTTGTATATCTTAACACTAAATAACGTCATTTTTGTTATAAAATTAATAAGCCAGTTATTTAGATAAAGTATGTGATGATGTATGTTTCCTGAAACGGCTTTTAGTCGAAACTCTTTAAGTTTACGTTGCCTTAAATTAATGACGAATCCCTAAAGCTATTAGTTAGAGACTTAAGAGTAATTAAATGGAAACTTGTAACGAAGAGAGTATGCGAAGTAAATAAATGGGAGAGAGTAACGATGAAACAAAGAGTCAACGTTTAAATTAGAGCGCGTGAATCTCACATCGCGACAGTTTTGCTGCGTCCCTCTTACGTTGCATTATTGGTGCCTTGGTGGTGGTGCTAATGTAGTTGTCGCAACGTTTGTTGGGTTACTTCGGGTCCAGAGTCCAGACGGGGTTTGTTGACCGACTCAGTACTTGTACAAATACCTGTCAAAATCTTGTCTTTCGCTCGCCTGATAAAATATTATTTGGTTTTGATTGTGGAATTATTCTGTTCAAAACTTCAAATGATTCAAACACTCAAAAGTCAAAACAAAAGCTTCTGGTGTAGAGACATTACAATATTTTTTTTCGACCATACATTTTCTATTAAATATATCATTTATTTGGTGTTGCCTAATCTGAAAGTTTAAATTTACAAAAAAAAAAGTTAGTAATAAATCTATAAATTAAAACGACTAAAATAATTTGGTATCTTATCATTCGTCTGAATACATATACCAAATTCAAAGTGAGATTATAAATTTTTCAAAACCGTTTCATGTGACAAGAGACTTTTTGGAAATCCCACGCCAAAGTTACAAAGGAACATTATTTATTTTGTAACTACAGTAACGTTTGCAAAAATAAATAAATTATCCGTAGTTACTACTTTCGGAACATTTGTTTTACGAAGAGTCTGACTGTCACATGGACAGCATTTCACCGATTACGTGACGTGCGAGGAAGTCATGTGGCCATATATAAAGTAGCTACTAACTTCCCATGTTCTGCACGCCAATTGCAAAAATACTTCTACTAATGTTTAACCAATACAGGCATATAGCGAATGAATCTTTTGCAAAGAAAGAAAAGAAACATTTTAGGAGGGAAAAATAAGTTTGTAGCAAACCGATTATGCAGTTACATTTACATTTCTCCCTTAATATTTATCTACTTTGTTTCTCTTTTACAGAGACATCATTTAGAATTTATAAATTATAATTACTAATAAGGGAAGCAAAGTTAATGAATAGAGACAAAACAAGAAACAGAGAGCTAGTAACGATAGAGAGAACGAAACAAACGATTCAGCCCGAGAGAACGAAACAAAAGTGGCGGATATGATAACATCAAAGTCGATCATTTTTTTAATTTCCGTTTTAAGGTGATTTTAGTTATTGAGTACTTATTATTATTATGATCTAATAAGTGCACAACTGCTTGCTTAGTAACTAGTAGTTCTGGTTACTTGAAATACAGGCTAATTGGTAATTCAAAATACGTAAAGTAACAAATATTATTTTTATCAGTTACATGCAAGTATGCAATCATATCTGATAGTATTTATCAACCGCGGACCCAATAGTACAAGCAGAAGTAAAACCTTCACCTAAACGAATCACCGTATAAAGTGGCATCCCCATAATTAAAACCGTGGACATTATTCATATAAATAACAAAAATAAGATACTGAATTAGTCGTGTCATAAGCCAGATACCAAAGCCGGATTCAACTGGAAACTTAGACGGAACTCTGCCAGAAAAACCGTTCTTTAGAGAGAGAGCCCATTACATTTTTTTACCTTCAATGGAAGAGTGGAGACAGTATGGTTCTATTGCTAATGTGGAGGAACCGTATATTCTTCTTCTCCATTCGTCATTTTATTAACAAAAGCTTGTTTCTTATATTTAAATATAAAAAAATTATATGAACCACATGTTGTTCAGTTTTGTGACAAAATGAATGATCTGTACATATATTTTTTAGTGTTTCTAACTTGTTATGTGCGGTTCTTCCATTTTTCTTTTCTTTTTTACTGTTAACAATTAATATTGTCAGTTTATATAACTTTATTTGAGTTTTATATTAATGAGATTTTGAAA
>Ga0041059_1002109_pt1 | contig 15169 bp, 14 predicted proteins | sample AraColnosormetaG_FD_56232 | JGI IMG/M metagenome (GOLD analysis project Ga0041059, IMG submission 56232) | Arabidopsis roots microbial communities from North Carolina, USA - Col MF nosort | ecosystem: Host-associated > Plants > Roots > Unclassified | place: USA: North Carolina | collected...
AAAAAAAAAAATCGTGTCTACATGGAGTATTGATGTGTTTACCTATATCTATTGTTTAAGGTTAATACATTCTAGAGTCGAGACAAAAGAAATCTCATAATAGTATAATACCAAACTAACACACGTAAAATGTGCAATACTATATAACTACGTATATATATGTATGTGTGGTGAAGACAGTATCTCGTACGTGTGATTCTATCTTCAAAGTATCAAAGTATGGACCATCAAGTGTCTCTGCCACAATCTACCACCACTGGTCTTTCTTTCAAGGTGCATCGCCAGCAGCGGGAGCTAGTCACTCCGGCTAAACCAACGCCACGAGAGCTCAAGCCTCTCTCCGACATAGACGACCAACAAGGACTAAGATTTCAAATTCCAGTTATTTTTTTCTATAGACCTAACCTTTCAAGTGATCTTGATCCGGTCCAGGTGATAAAGAAAGCCCTCGCCGATGCGCTGGTTTACTACTATCCGTTCGCTGGTAGGCTCCGGGAACTTTCAAACCGGAAACTCGCGGTGGACTGCACCGGTGAAGGCGTTTTGTTCATCGAGGCTGAAGCTGACGTGGCGCTTGCTGAGCTGGAAGAGGCTGATGCTCTTCTTCCTCCATTCCCTTTCCTAGAAGAGCTTCTCTTTGATGTGGAAGGCTCTAGTGATGTGCTTAACACTCCTCTGCTTCTCGTCCAGGTCAGTCCATAGCTTTTCGTTTTTTTTTTGTTTTGTTTTTTTTTGTTTTAGAGAAGAATGAAACAGAGTTTAGTTTGATGTAAAAGGAGTTACGTGTAGGTCACGCGATTGAAATGCTGTGGATTTATCTTCGCACTCCGCTTCAACCATACCATGACCGATGGAGCCGGCCTGTCGCTCTTTCTGAAATCACTATGCGAGTTGGCGTGTGGGCTTCACGCACCCTCGGTTCCACCCGTATGGAACCGACACTTGTTGACTGTGAGTGCTTCGGAGGCGCGTGTGACCCACACACACCGTGAGTACGATGATCAGGTGGGAATCGATGTGGTCGCCACTGGACACCCTTTGGTTAGCCGGTCTTTCTTTTTCAGAGCAGAAGAGATCTCCGCTATAAGGAAACTCCTTCCGCCTGATCTACACAATACCTCATTTGAAGCTTTGTCGTCATTTTTGTGGCGTTGTCGGACTATTGCGTTGAATCCTGACCCCAACACTGAGATGCGTCTAACTTGCATCATCAACTCGCGTTCCAAGCTTAGAAACCCACCGCTAGAGCCTGGTTACTACGGAAATGTGTTTGTCATTCCCGCGGCAATAGCGACAGCAAGAGATCTAATAGAGAAACCGCTTGAGTTTGCTTTGAGGTTGATACAAGAAACGAAGTCAAGTGTAACCGAGGACTACGTCCGTTCAGTGACCGCCCTAATGGCGACTAGAGGCCGGCCTATGTTTGTGGCATCAGGGAACTACATAATATCGGACTTGAGACATTTTGATTTAGGAAAAATTGATTTTGGACCGTGGGGTAAGCCAGTGTACGGTGGAACCGCTAAGGCCGGTATCGCGCTTTTCCCGGGAGTGAGCTTCTACGTGCCGTTTAAGAATAAAAAAGGTGAGACAGGTACAGTTGTGGCGATTAGCTTGCCGGTACGGGCGATGGAGACGTTCGTAGCAGAGCTAAATGGAGTGCTAAATGTGTCTAAAGGATGAGAGCTTAGTCGAGACTCGAGACGTTATTAGTAATGTAGTAAATAGTTCCTTTTCTTATTCGACATCATAGTGTAGTAACTAATATTTATATCATTGCATCTTTCAACGATTTTTTGTTTTTCTGAAAAAATGCATATATCAATGACCAATCAAACTCTTTAGCTCTTTTGAATATTTTTTATGTTTTGGTAGACGGAGGTGAATTTTGTAGAGCTTTCACGATCGTAGAAAACCTACAAAATTTCTTCACTATCACGTGGCGACTTCAGTGACAAGTTTCATTAGTTTGAATTTTTCATATTTATCAATACTAACTTGTTCGTATATTTACGCAAATACTTTCCATACCTAAATTTTTTTATAGACACACATATTTTGGTCATAAAATCAAATAAAAATCTTATGATATAATATAATTGATTTGCGGGTAAAAATAATCTCTAAATTAAGGGTGATATTTTTACGAAGCTTGTAACAATAACTTTTTCCATAAGTGTGTTTATTTTTAGTTTTTTATCGATCATGCTCAAAATTATTCCAGCCTATAATATAATTTTTGAGGATAAATGACTAGAAGAGGTTTATTCTCACAAGTCACAATCCACTGATTGTCAATTGGTTTTCAAAGACACATAGAATTTAAAGGTTAAATAATTGCATACCACCAAGACAGTCTTCTTAGCGGCTCCAATTGGTTTTGATCTCATGGATAGGATCGTGACAATCACAAGAACTTATCATCTATTAATAGTCCTCCCAATACATTTGGGAAATTTCTTGGATCTGAATACGCTCATGGAAAAATATTAGTGGCTTTGTGCCACAAGATAGACGACTATCTAAACCAAATTATGGAACATTGTTATCAACGACGATAAAAATAAATGAAAACAATGAAAAAGCATGCCAAAAAAATTGAACGAAGACACTTAAGCTACAAACTTACAAAGTAACTGAAATTGTTAAGCTCTGGATTTATTACACGATTAAAAGAAAACAAAACTAGAAGCAGCAACGTACACGATACTACTTTTATATTTTCTGTCACTTGTCAATTTCCTTACACTCCCATTCGAGTATTTTTTTGTGTGGATAATATATTTATTTTTGTTAACGTGAAACTAAAAATTTAATACTAGATTTATAACAAATTACACGATAGCTAGCTAATCAAAACTCACAACTAGTAAAAAAAAATAAAAATAATAATAATAATAATAATAATAATAATAATAATAATAATAATGAGAGTTAAATTGTTCATTTTTCATTTTAAAAAAGATACGCTTATACGAAACAGAGTGTGCATAAGGCTATATACATCGGTTGATTGAATAAATATTGTATATTTTAATTGAATTCAGATAAAGTATTAAATTTTAATTTAAAAAAATAAAATCAACCATTTCTGGAAAAACACATGGTCAGAAACGTCTATCAGAGTTTTTGAAAATATGGACGATTCTGACTTTTCTCTATTCTTTTTAATTACTTTGTATTATTTTAATAATAAGTATCTTACTGATGAAGGTGCCCTAAACACATCGAACAGTTCTGAAAACCATTATCGGTCGGCTGCCAACAAAAACGTTAAGTAATTTATAGATTATAGACCTACGACATAATGTTTGTTTAGCTTGTTTTTTTACCGTGTTCGTATATATGCGTATTTCTCTTCTTCTTTTAAATGTTTTTTTCGATTTTTGTTTGATGATGACACCACAACTCGTTGCGTGGACCAAAATAAACAAGTGTACAGAGATATCTACATCAAAGTCATGCGATATTAGATCAATGGTCTAGAAAATATCAATTAAAAAAGTTTCCAAACATCATAGTACTACTTGACGTTTAACTATCAAACGAATCCAAATCTAGATAGCTCCGTAAAAAAGAAAGAAAAAAAACGTTCTCTCGTTTCTTTCTATTATTCAAAATATTTTCACCAACTAAAAAAAGATACATCGAAACAAATCTCTCTAATCATATCTAAGTTATAACTTTTCTTTATAAACAATAAACAATAGCTTTGATTTGAAGCAAGAGGAGCAACAATGGAGATCACCACTATCATATTCCTCATCATATCCTCTCTCACCTTCTCCATCTTCCTTAAACTCATCTTCTTCTTCTCAACTCACAAACTCCCACCGGGACCACCTCGTTTTCCGGTCATCGGAAACATCATCTGGCTTAAGAAAAACAACTTCTCCGATTTCCAAGGCGTTCTCCGTGACTTAGCCTCCCGTCACGGACCAATCATAACACTCCACGTAGGCTCCAAACCTTCCATCTGGGTCACAGACAGATCACTCGCTCACCAAGCCCTTGTCCAAAACGGTGCCGTTTTCTCCGACCGTTCTCTCGCTCTCCCTACCACCAAAGTCATCACCAGCAACCAACACGACATCCACTCCTCCGTCTATGGCTCTCTCTGGAGAACCCTCCGCCGCAACCTCACCTCCGAAATCCTCCAGCCCTCGCGCGTGAAAGCACACGCGCCGTCGAGGAAATGGTCTCTCGAGATTCTCGTGGATCTGTTCGAGACAGAGCAGAGAGAGAAAGGACATATCTCCGACGCTTTAGATCATTTACGTCACGCTATGTTTTATTTGTTGGCTCTGATGTGTTTCGGAGAGAAACTGAGAAAAGAAGAGATCAGAGAGATCGAAGAAGCTCAGTACCAAATGCTCATAAGCTACACCAAGTTCAGCGTCCTCAACATCTTCCCAAGCGTAACCAAGTTCTTGCTCCGGCGAAAATGGAAAGAGTTTTTAGAACTAAGGAAATCTCAAGAGAGCGTTATACTTCGATACGTGAACGCAAGAAGCAAAGAAACCACCGGAGATGTTCTCTGTTACGTCGATACGCTGCTGAATCTTGAGATCCCGACGGAGGAGAAAGAAGGAGGGAAGAAGAGGAAACTGAGTGACTCGGAGATCGTGAGTCTGTGTTCGGAGTTTCTTAACGCAGCTACGGATCCAACGGCGACGTCGATGCAGTGGATCATGGCGATCATGGTGAAGTATCCAGAGATACAGAGGAAAGTATACGAGGAAATGAAGACTGTGTTCGCCGGAGAAGAAGAAGAAAGAGAAGAGATCAGAGAAGAGGATTTGGGGAAGTTGAGTTACCTCAAAGCTGTGATCTTGGAGTGTCTAAGAAGACACCCTCCTGGTCATTACTTGTCTTACCATAAGGTCACACACGACACCGTTTTGGGTGGATTTCTCATTCCGCGCCAAGGTAAACATTATTCTTTTACATATATAGCCCATAGTAAATTTACCAAATAATCCGTAACCATAAAGTTATAGCCCCACTAAGTCCAATCATTTTTGTATTTGATTATGTGTCGGATTAGGTACTATAAACTTTATGGTAGGAGAAATGGGCCGGGACCCAAAAATATGGGAAGATCCTCTAACGTTCAAGCCAGAAAGATTTCTAGAGAACGGAGAAGCATGTGATTTTGATATGACGGGAACTCGCGAGATTAAAATGATGCCGTTTGGAGCGGGACGACGGATGTGTCCCGGCTACGCGCTTTCGTTGCTTCACCTGGAATATTATGTGGCCAATTTGGTTTGGAAATTCGAGTGGAAATGTGTGGAAGGTGAAGAAGTTGATCTATCCGAGAAGCAACAGTTCATCACAATGGTCATGAAAAACCCTTTCAAAGCAAATATTTATCCAAGGAGAAAGTGATATTTGCTTTTGTCATATTATCAAAAAGGCCCATTGGGCTTATTTGTCGTATGTATATTAAAAACTTTGTCTCATATGTATTAAAACAATTTGGGCCTTTAATGGGTTTCAATATAAAGATGTCAACACTTTTAGTTTTCCTTTCCATCTTTCATGGCGGAGAAGTAGAACAATTGCAAACAGAAAGAAACCCTAAAATTTCGAAAATGGAGGAATCGAAGCAGCAGCAGTTGCAACAACAACAACTCCTACTTCAAATGCAGCAACAACAACAAATGCAACAGCGTCAACAACAGCTCTTTCTGATGCAGCATTTGCAGAAACAGCAGCAACAACAGGCGGCGATGTCGATGTTTCCGCCGAACGCTGACGCTCATCTCCGGCCACCGGGGTTGATTCCGAACCGACCCGTTAACCCGTTTCTTCAGAACGTGAACCCTAACCCTAATTTGATTCAACAAGCCAATAAATTTCAGCAACAGCAGCAGCAACAGATGATGATGATGATGCAACAACAACAACTACAACAACAACAACAGCAGAAATTGATGCGTCCATCGAATCAATTGGAGATACAATTCGCTTACCAAGACGCTTGGCGTGTTTGTCATCCTGATTTCAAACGACCTTTCGCTTCTCTCGAAGACGCTTGTGAAAGGTTCGTCTAATTCTGTTTTTCCCCCAATTGTTTTCTCATAGAATTGAATTGATTTTATGGATTGTTCTTAGAATTCTGGGTATAGTGATTACTTGAAATAGTTCTTTGACTGAATTGATCTCTCTGGTAGTCATTAGTTAATTGTATCATCTTTTCATCGTAAAGGCCAATGCTTTATTGGAGTTCTTCAACTTTTTTCTCGGGATTGCAGAAAAAAGTTTTCTATTTTGAATTCCATGTGACATTGTATATGTTGTTGATCCATATATGAAATGTTTATAAAATGTGGAATTTCACTATTTCTTTGTGACATTTACAATTTTCTCTGTGATTTCACTATTTTTTTTTGCAGATTGTTACCTTATCATGTTGTAGCAGATTACGAAGCAGAAGAAGATGATAGTATCTTTGATTCAAACACAACAAGCCAGACGCTACCCCGCTGTCAGCAATGGGACAACAACATTGCAGCCAAAGTTGCAGAATTCACGGCGACATTTGAGGGACAAGTCCAAGCTTTCGACAGGATAATTCAAAAGAGAAGCGATGGAGACAGAGTTGAGGAAAGGCTGATGATGGAACAAGTTTTGCTCAATGACGAGAGAAACGCATGTATCCAGCTGGATAGGGAGATGAAAGCTCAGGATGCGAGGTTAAGAATGGCGGCTTTGGCTCAAGCAGCAGGACAAGCAAGGGCAGAAGAGTCTCAACAGTCTCATGCCGAGATGATGGCTCGTAACCCGTTGAGAGCTAATGCGATTGGGAATCATGGAGAACAGGGGCGTAACATGAACCCTAATGAGATGATGTTGCTGATGAATGGATGGGGGAACAATAACAACAACAATAATAGCCAGAAGGAAGAGAAGGAACCATTAGAAGATTTCTTGAATGATGAAGAAAATGAAAATGGTGAACATGAGAAGTGGCGAAGAAGTGGGGATTTTGATTTGAATATTCGGTAAATGAAACCATGACTCAGATTTTCTTTTGGTTTGGTTATCCAAATACTCGTAGTTTGGTGATGTAGTTAAATCTTGAAAGGTAGTGAATAAGGTGAAAGATAAATTGACGATGATGAAGTGTTCTTTGAGGTGGACTAGTTTTGGCGAGTGAGCATGACGCGCTTCAGTTTCGATTCTCTCATCTTATGAATTTTAAAAGAGGGATCCTAAATAAAAAGTAACAAATAATGTAAACCACAAAAGCAAAACAGGCCAATTTAGACACAAGTTACATCAAATGACTAAAAATGGAAAAGCATGCACCATGTGACTTCTAACACAACAACGAATATCATTTTCTTGTAGCTGCGATTGGGACCATACCTATATACAATCCCCACAACATTTTTCTATAATTTATTTTCTTATATTCCAAAAGGATCTTTTACGGTTTCCAAACGATACCACTATTCGAAAAAACCTTAATTATTATGCATGATGATGATGTGTGTATGTAAAACTGCTGAAAGATATATGCAATAAATTAATGAAAGTAACCTTATGTTGTGGACGTCTCGTAGGCTATGTCTTCCTCTACGTGGCACATGAGAAGTTGCTCATGTGTCCCCCTCAAATACTTGAGCTGTAGACTGTAGTTTTATCTCAGTGAAACAATACATAGCTAAAAACATATTTGTTTATCATTATGGTAAAAAAGAATTCACATCACCAGAATGTTAGAACTTGGTCAAGAAAAAAGAGAGTAATAGTTGAATCATATTTGTGTCTGATTATACTTTTCTTATGGACCAATAAAATAATTAGTTATCTAATGTTGTCTCAGTTTAATATGATCTCTAAAAACTGATTACTCTATGACATTAAACCTGCTGGTAACAAAAAATTGTTTGCTTTGAAAATTTGTATTTTTATCCAAACACTAACAACTTAGGATTCTTGCTTCATGATTATACACTTTCGACTGAGGAAAAGATTATATACTTTCTACCAAGATATGAGAAAATCAAATTTGTATAATTCAATATTTTCAGTTGTCATTAGAAAAGAGTTGATTATCAAATGTCAATTATTTAGTGAAAAAATAAACATTATCCAACATAAGGAAAAAAACTACACTTAAGTGCCATTATCTTAACACGCATTTGGTGCCGTTTGGGTTTAAGAACAACGAAGTCGTAAGCGAGAATATGACAATATTCAATGGCATTTAAGAACAATTAAGTCGTGATCGTCTATAAGACTATGACACTATCATTAAAAGACACTTTAATCACTTCACAACTTAAAAACATCTTACCAACAAATATGACGAAAGCACACTACAACCTAAAAGTTATAAAGTTCCATTGGTCAAAACTACTAAACAGATTTAGAAATCTCTACTAAACAGTTATAAAGAAAATTATCCATTACTACAAAAAAAAAGGAGTAAATTTCTTGGAGTTAGGAAAAAATGAAAGAGAGAAACAGATGCCAAACAATAGTGGCATGCTCTGATTCTTATCTCTTAAACACACTTCACAGTCACTTCTCTAATTGGACCTCTCTCTCACTCCCTCGTGCTTTATATATTGCTCCTCTCAGAATCTCCTTTCTTTCCACAAAAATTGTCTGTAACCAAATCACAACAAAGACCCACAAAATTCTTTTTTTTTTCTTTTTCAAATCCCATTAATAAAAACCTTACCAACCCATGAAGTAAAGTAAACTCCTTTCTTATAAACTCTCTTTTGTTCTTTTTTTTTCAACTTCATCAGTCTCTTAACTCACCATCACAAGAACAAGAAAGATGAAGAGAGGATACGGAGAAACATGGGATCCGCCACCAAAACCACTACCAGCTTCTCGTTCCGGAGAAGGTCCTTCAATGGCGGATAAGAAGAAGGCTGATGATGACAACAACAACAGCAACATGGATGATGAGCTTCTTGCTGTTCTTGGCTACAAGGTTCGATCTTCTGAGATGGCTGAAGTAGCACAGAAGCTTGAACAACTTGAGATGGTCTTGTCTAATGATGATGTTGGTTCTACTGTCTTAAACGACTCTGTTCATTATAACCCATCTGATCTCTCTAACTGGGTCGAGAGCATGCTTTCTGAGCTGAACAACCCGGCTTCTTCGGATCTTGACACGACCCGAAGTTGTGTGGATAGATCCGAATACGATCTCAGAGCAATTCCGGGTCTTTCTGCGTTTCCAAAGGAAGAGGAAGTCTTTGACGAGGAAGCTAGCAGCAAGAGGATCCGACTCGGATCGTGGTGCGAATCGTCGGACGAGTCAACTCGGTCCGTGGTGCTCGTTGACTCTCAGGAGACCGGAGTTAGACTTGTCCACGCACTAGTGGCGTGCGCTGAGGCGATTCACCAGGAGAATCTCAACTTAGCTGACGCGCTGGTGAAACGCGTGGGAACACTCGCGGGTTCTCAAGCTGGAGCTATGGGAAAAGTCGCTACGTATTTTGCTCAAGCCTTGGCTCGTCGTATTTACCGTGATTACACGGCGGAGACGGACGTTTGCGCGGCGGTGAACCCATCTTTCGAAGAGGTTTTGGAGATGCACTTTTACGAGTCTTGCCCTTACCTGAAGTTCGCTCATTTCACGGCGAACCAAGCGATTCTAGAAGCTGTTACGACGGCGCGTAGAGTTCACGTCATTGATTTAGGGCTTAATCAAGGGATGCAATGGCCTGCTTTAATGCAAGCTTTAGCTCTCCGACCCGGTGGACCTCCGTCGTTTCGTCTCACCGGAATCGGACCACCGCAGACGGAGAATTCAGATTCGCTTCAACAGTTAGGTTGGAAATTAGCTCAATTCGCTCAGAACATGGGCGTTGAATTCGAATTCAAAGGCTTAGCCGCTGAGAGTTTATCGGATCTTGAACCCGAAATGTTCGAAACCCGACCCGAATCTGAAACCTTAGTGGTTAATTCGGTATTTGAGCTCCACCGGTTATTAGCCCGATCCGGTTCAATCGAAAAGCTTCTCAATACGGTTAAAGCTATTAAACCGAGTATCGTAACGGTGGTTGAGCAAGAAGCGAACCACAACGGAATCGTCTTCCTCGATAGGTTCAACGAAGCGCTTCATTACTACTCGAGCTTGTTTGACTCGCTCGAAGACAGTTATAGTTTACCGAGTCAAGACCGAGTTATGTCAGAAGTGTACTTAGGGAGACAGATACTCAACGTTGTTGCGGCGGAAGGGTCCGATCGGGTCGAGCGGCACGAGACGGCTGCACAGTGGAGGATTCGGATGAAATCCGCTGGGTTTGACCCGATTCATCTCGGATCTAGCGCGTTTAAACAAGCGAGTATGCTTTTATCGCTTTACGCTACCGGAGATGGATACAGAGTTGAAGAAAATGACGGATGTTTAATGATAGGGTGGCAGACGCGACCACTCATCACAACCTCGGCGTGGAAACTCGCCTGAGTCGCGGCGGTAGAGATGACTCGCCTGAAACCGGGAAAAACAATAAATGTTTTAAAAAATTAGGAAAAGAGACCGTAACTTTAGTTATGTTTTTACTTTTTAACCCGAAGTTTTTGTGTGTTTAACCTTTTTGCCTAAATGTTTACAACTTTATCTTTTTGGACCTTGTGCGTATCTTTGAGAGTTAAGAGAACGAGTAAAAAATCTTGTATCGTAGATCGAGCTAAGTAGTTTTCAATAAATGGAAGGATAACGATTCTGTATGTTTTTTACTTGATCCAATATATATGAATTTATTTAAATGATTTTGTGTCATATATTTTTCAAATTTGGACAGTTTCGTTGATAACATGGGAAGTGAACGTGAGCGTTTCTGAAAAGGCGGATCCAAAATGTACTTTCAGTTTCGAGGACTGATGTCAGCCTTTGTTAAAAGATTTTCTTCGAAATATATTTTGGTACATTTTTGTTTTCGAAACAGATTGTTCTTTTCTCTCTCTTTATTATGGGTTTGATGAGGTAATATGGATGTCAAATTGATTTTGACGTACGTTATCAACTTTTAAAAATATGCGAGGTGAAATTATTCTACTTTTATGAGATCATAAGCCTCAAATTCAATGGTCTTCTACCTAAGAGTTGGTGGATCTAAATTTTGGGGGGTTTCAGTTTTGAAAACATATATGAAGTTATTCTTTCTGGAATTCAATCTAGACGTATAGTCAAGAAGGAAATTATAAAACGACATTAACGTAGGGATTTTGGTCGGATAGGTTCGGATTATATATAGAACACTCCAATGGCACAATAATATCATTGAAACCTTTTTTTAAAGTAAAAGCGATTCTATAAGTAATGCATGTACACACAAAAAGACTTTAAATTACAAAATGATTTTATTATGAACACTTTTGAGTAAAAAAAAAAAAAACCAGTCACTAAGAACCAAAGCGCCGGCAACTGGACTGGCATATATATATTCTTCAATCTTCATCACCCTTATTCGGAGTCAAACCACCGTTTTTATACTTGGAAGAAACCTAGGGATTGCGGTTTTCGATCACAGGTTATGGACGAACAAGAGTCGAGGCACGTTCTTGTAGATGTCTCAAGCTTTTTTCCATGCTAACTTGGACCATTTCAGCTAGCATCTTCTTTGCCTTACCGGATTGATCATCTCCGTCTATATGAGAGATTAAGCTTGACACTATGTTTTCTATTGTATCGGGTTGGACCTCTGATCTCGGACTTTCCGAGTTCCTTAGTAAACAGAGAAGTCTTTGAGCTTTAATCCGAGATTTCGATGTCCCCTGAACCGTGAGCTCAAGCAGTCCCGGTATTACACCTTCTCTAAGAATTGGCTCTCTGTATTTACTCCTATCGCTTTGGCAGAGCGTTAAAAGCACGCCAACGGCATGTTCCCGAGCTTGTAATGACCCGTTTTCAAGAACTTCCACGACCGCTAAAACTCCTCCTTCATCAGAAACTAACCCTGTTCTCGCCTCCTCACCAGAAACCATCAAGGCCTCTATTAGTGAACAACATTTCTCAGATGTTTTCGACGACTTTTTACTTGATTTGAGAAGATTCAGTATTGGTGAGAGTGGTTTAGTTGCTAGGATCATGCTTAGGTTATCGGGGAGTGTAGAGAGGTTGGAAAGAGCCATTACTGCATCAGCTTTAGCTTGTGGGCTTCCATGTTTAATGACCTTGACTAATAAAGGAACCACACCATTAGCTCCAATGATGGGTTTGTTGTTTGCTGACGCGGAGAGAGTGAGCAAAGATGCAGAAGCATACTCTTGAAGTGTTGGGCTATTTGATTGTAAGAAGTTGATGATTGGCTCTAAAGCACCGGCTTCAATTATACTCACTTTATTCCTAAAATTTGAAAAATTAGAAACAAAACTCAGAATAATAGTCTCAGAGGAGAATATTCATCGAAGACAATGACACATATGTTTCTAATCAAATAGGCAAAAATCAATCTTTCTTTCTCTAAGACTTTACTCTGCATTCAATTTAAAAGTCATATGAATTGTAATCAAGGGAAAATAGAGTTGAAGCCACCAACCTAACCTCTTAGGAAAACCAAGCAGACGTAATTTAATTAATGTTTATGGGACACCAAAATTAAAGTAGGAAAAGATATTTAATGAAAACAATAGTATAAGAGAGGAAAAGTGAAGCAAAAGAAAGGCGTGAGTCCTAGTATCTTTACTGTGCTAGCTCCATGTCTTCTCTCCACTAGATGGATCCCATTAATAAAAGAAAGTGATGATCTCAGAGTTTAGACCAAAAAATAAATTGACTACAAAGTCGTTTGCGTATAAACTAAGAAAGATTCAGTAGTAAGGAAAAAATATCACAAAAAATACTCAAGTCTGGTAAAGCAGGGACCCTACAGATGCGGAAAGAGCTAATAAATTAAGTTAGGCAAACTTATTAATACCTACCCCAAAGCAAAGAGTTAGTTAACTTCAGGTGATTTCCATCTATAAACTATCACTTAACTTTTAAATCATCCTCTGTTTTTAGTTTGACACAAATTTAAAGATGCACCACTTTGATGCATTGAGATTGGCTTGTTATTGTCCTCTCTTTCTGATGGAATATCAAAGGACGGGGGAATTTGCGGCCGGTTAACGTAGAGAAAGAAAGATTCTTTGTTTTAGTGTTATCTTGCTACTTGATTCTTTGCTTGCTAAAGGAATGTCAAGACTAGTGAAAAAAAGAAAAGAAAAAAGGAAAAGCTAAGCTAACATGACTCCTATCTTTTGTGTAGATCAATCAAAATTTCATCTACAACTAGAAACCAATCAACTCTCACAAAACATGACAACAGTAAAAGAATCAAGTCAGAATTCTTCAGAAATCGCATAACCAAAAGAATAATTTAAAAGTAAAGAAGAGTATCCCTGATGACGAAATATCCTGTTCCCTAAAAATGGATGAACCCTAGGAAAATTTTGAATCCCCAGTAACCAGAAATCCTTCAAATGTAAGCAAAAAGGATATAAAAGAGGAACACACAAATAAAAAAAAGCTTGAAGAAACATAGAGTACACTCCAAGCAAACAAAAAGCAATTACCAACAAAGTTGATTGATCCACCCAATCTTATTAAAGAAAAGTGATTAAAGCAGAAAACGAGATTGCTACGATCGATGTTATCCATTTCGATACAATTACCTAATCATCAACTTACACGAGACCGACCAAAAAGGAAAGAATTGTGACACCTATTGATTCAATCATGACTCCATTTTCTCACCGGAATGATAGAAGTAATGGAATCATCATCATGAGTTTTTCATAAACGTGTTTAAGTTCTTAAAACTCTCTATCTATCTTCTCCGAATTTTGATATCTAGTTTCTAATGAAATCACGTAATCTATTATATCCGATATGATTAATCTAACTAATCCCAAGCTAAGAAACCACCACTAATCAGATCAGTATACGAAAAACAGAACAAATTCGAAAAACAGAGAGGAGGAAGAAGACAACGTACTTTTCGTCTTTGACGGCGAGGTTAAGGAGAGCGAGTAAAGCAGCCTCGTGGTGAGATTCAGGCGAATCAAATCGGAGCATAGAAACGAGAGGTTCCACGGCTTGGGAAAAGTGTCGGCGGCACCTATGAGACGTCTTTGTCAGCCGACGGATCTCTTTAGCAGCAAACAGCCTCGAATCGCAATCCTCCGATCGGATTAAGCTCAGAACTCTCTGGATTGAAGCAGAAGAAGACGAAGAAACCGACACCGACGAAGAAACCGAAACCGCCGTGTGGAGCAATTCGTGGTCTACATCTCCGCCACGTGGCGAATCGCAATCGAGGCTTGTGTCGATTGACGACACGGAGGAAGAACAGGAAGAAGAAGAAGCGACGGTGGAGATAAGGCTGTTTGTTTCTCCGGCGAGGTCCATTTCAGGAGAAAGAAGAAAAGATCTGCTTGAGAAAGAGAAAGAGAAAGAGAGAGAGAGAGACGTAGGATTAAGGCGTTGGCCAACGGTTACATAGTACGTGTATATTTATACTACACACGAGTGGCAATATATGTACTTATGTATTTGTGACTAAAAAATATATTTTATTTAGGAAGTCTTTTTTCATATGCTTTTTGGTTATAATTGTATAGAGCAAATTGTATGAAAACAATACAAATCAACAAGAGAATTTGGGTTGAAAGACTTTTTAAGGGGATGGCTTCAATTTCTCTTGTTTTTAACTTTTAGTTGTAAAAAGATATTTTTTTTTGAAGAAATGATGTAAGATGGCCCAAAGCTATTTGAGAGATTTTATTCGATTATTTAAGTAATATATGTTTGGTCCTCGATATCAAGATCAATTACCAACCATTCTTTGTTATAGGGTCTTTATCTTATGTGTAGCTATATTTAGAAACAATAATATGGGGGAGATCTTTTAGCTAAATAATTTAAATGCTAAAAGCGTGTAAACTTAAAGAGCTAAATACAATTTTGATTTTCTTTATAAGAGTTTCCTATATTTTGATTTATGTCAATGACTACACTTTAGTTATTCGTATTCATCCCTAATGGTCTTGGTCAACACATTCTTGTATAGAACCAAAGAAGCTCTTGAGCATTTTTTGTTTTTGGTTTTAAGCTCTTGAGCTTTTAACCACGCTAAAGCATAAAATTAGATCAGCCAAAACCGCAAAAAAAAAAAAAAAAAAAAAAAAAAAAAAAAAAAAAAAA
>Ga0041059_1002110_pt1 | contig 15149 bp, 17 predicted proteins | sample AraColnosormetaG_FD_56232 | JGI IMG/M metagenome (GOLD analysis project Ga0041059, IMG submission 56232) | Arabidopsis roots microbial communities from North Carolina, USA - Col MF nosort | ecosystem: Host-associated > Plants > Roots > Unclassified | place: USA: North Carolina | collected...
ATGTTTTTTTGGTGTAAATGATTTTATATTTTATCAAACATAATATGATTTTATATTTTTTTATTAAACATGATATGATTATTTTGTTTTCTATTAAACATAATATGATTATTTTGTTTTCTATTTATAAAAATTGTAAAATCTCTATTAATATTTACCCAAAAGGTAGTCCGGTTCACTGTTTGGGTCAGTTTTAAAAACATTGGTTCAAGACATCAAAGCCGTGGGAGATAAAAAGGTTAAACGAACATAGATTATAAGCACAACATTACTTATATCTCAAACGTTGGGTTCAATACATTAAAGCCGTGGGAGATAAAAGGTTAAACGAACATAGATTCTAAGCACAACATTACTTATATTACTACCTACTATTGTAGTTCTATATTTCTTCCTACCAACACACAAACAAAAAGAACTTTACACAAAACTACTTCACTTATCTTAAGACAGAAAATATAATTAAGGCTTGGACACTACTAGCAAGTTTCGTGTTCTTCTGCATCAAACCGAGGAGGCATGACTCTCTTTCGTACCAGCATTTCCGCAGTAACTTGTTTCCTCTTTAGTCCACCTCTCGGTCTTGAAGTGAAATCTTCATCAGTTTCGACAAAATCACCCTGAAACCACATTCAGTTTTACATGAGATTCTAGTCTTTTGAGTTTGTAAGAAAAACACGATAGTATGTAGGTTGGATGAACTTACGCAGGTATATACGTGATACCCGGAATTCTCGTGCTTGTTTCTGACATGTTTGTAAGCAAATCTCATGCCACAACCGGGAAAGCCACAGACAAAGGGACGTATATCATCGTGCACTGCTTTCATGTGTTTCTGAAGATTAGAAGCCTGAGAAATAATCGTAATGTAATTAGTGATGTTGAATAATCTGGAAACGAAACTTGTTTTGGACTATATAAGTTTGACGTAGCTCAGGATGTTTCTTTACCTTGGAGAAAGTCGAAGAGCAACCCTCAACTTCACACTTGATTTCTCCTGGTGAGGAATCTTCATCATGAGTCCGTAGATGTCTCTTGATGTTCTTTTTCAAATGCTTAGAACCACATATCTCACAGTTGATGTGCTGATGACAGGATCTTATGTGTGACTTGAGGCATTCTTCGTTGGTAAAGTACTTCATACACCCAGGCTCGGAACAAAATGCCTCCACAGAGTCTAATTTCACTGCAAATGTAAATCTAAACCTTCAGAGATTGAAAATCTATCAAGCTTTAACAAACAACTGTCTTTAATTTATAACAAAGCACATAGAGAGGAAACGTAGAAATCTTCATATGCCCAGGATACTAAACTAGAGGGAAAGTAAGGGTAGGAAGGTGCACTTACCATGAGAATCCTGATGCTTTTGAAGCTGTGAAGGATACTTAAAGGCTTTTCCACAACCAATTTCTTTGCAGACAACCTGCTTCTGACCAGTTGAACACTCCGCAGGCTGAGAATCGCCATTACCATTATTGTCCTTACCACTTCCGCCATTCCCTTCATTTTCCTTCTCACAACCGCCACTACCAGATTTTTCCTTATCATCATCCCCCTTACAAGTATTGTCCTTATCACCATCGCCCAAACCAGTATTGTCCTTATCACGGTTGTCATTACTATGATATTTCTTAACATGCCTACCAACATTTCCCTGTACTGAGAATTCACTCTTGCAGTTCTCCTTCGGACACTTAAAGAGCTTCCCTTTATGTGTAAGAAGATGCCTATTGAGATGATCCTTCCTCCTATAGCTAGCAGCACAATCATCCACATAGCAAGTAAAAGATCTCTACACACCAAAAGAGTGAAAACCATCAGAAACATAGCTCATTGGCGAAAAGAAAGTCCAAAGCAAAGTGAAACAAAACAAGCTATTGAACATCAGACCTCAAACATTTTGCGTGATCGAGGCTTACTTGCTGGAGCTTCTCAGGAGGTCTCCCAACCTGATACTAGTCCATAACATGTAGCCTCGCATTTTGGAGTTCTCTCTTTGGGATCCAATGCCTCACGCAATAACATAGGTAAGACCTTTTGATTTAAACAAAAGGCTATTTATTTCCTGCAAATGTATAAACTTTTAGTTCACAACCAGAACAAAACTCAACACTAAGCAAAATCCACGAGTATCTCTATGTATCTCCATCTGTAGCTGCAACACACAGAATGGGAACAATTCGACTTCTCATGACAAGAGGATGCATAAATCTACCTCGAGCGAATGACTCTGCATATGCTGCTTCAAGTGAGCAGGTTTCTTAAACTCAGCACCACATTCTTGACAAGTATGATTACTTGAAGACTCCTCATCAACCTCACAAGCTTCATCATCTCTTTCCTCTTCAAGTTCCATCTAAACAAACGAATCATAGAAACTCTCAATTCAACAAACCATCGCCGATTCTACAGACTCAACTCTCAATTTCATTGAAAACAAATCAAGATGCCACGGATGAGAAATTGGAATCGAATTGGAGGAAGATCTCAAACCTGATGATGAGATTGGATGTGTTTAGTGATGAGATAGTTTTTAGATCTGCTGATTCCGCAATACTGGCATAGATAATTGCGTATATCCTTCTTCGCCGAAGTCTTCACATCAACTTTAGCTTCTTCCGCCATGTCTCTCTTATTGTCTACAGAAGAACTAGGGTTTATCTCCTCCATCAAGACGCCGCACAGTAGAAGCTGAAGTAACAATGGCCATTTATATATCAGCTTCTTTTTTCCGGGAGTGAGAAATCTAACCTAGAACACTTGGGCTTCTAATTGTATAATGGGCCTTTCAAGCCCATATAACAAATTTAAATTAGAATTACAACAAATTTGCAAAATCGAGTAGAAAATAGACAAGGGATCTTTGCAAAACGAAAAGTTAGACTTGTGCCAGGAAAAAAGGGAACAAATTTGAAACGTCACAATCGGTCCATTAAATCTAATGGGCCCTGCATCTGTAACATTTTTGAAAAATTTACAGTCGATAAGCTCAATTAGGTCATCGTTTTAACAAAGGGTAGGCCCAAATAAAAAACCAGTCCAATTCAAAAACAAGCGTTTTTTTAAACAATAAAAAAATGATTATGTACTTATTTGTTATCCGCACGTGTCATGTGTGCTACACAACTTCGTAAAGATGACAAATAACACCTCAAGGACAGGACACATCACCATTTTTTAACATTTTTTCCCCATAACGATTTATTAAAAAACGTATTAATCCCATAATCATATCTTCTAATTAATTAAATAATTAACCACACCACAAAATTGAAATTAATGATTTTAATCAATAAAATTAAAAACCCTAAAACGCAACTTTCTCTCTTCTTCTTCCTCTGTCTTTGCGCCAAACCAAAACCCACACAAAAGCCCTCTTTTTTGTTATCCCCTTCTCTCTCTGAAACTAGGGTTTCTATTTCTCTGAGTGATGTGAAATGCTCGTGTAAACGGAAACGATGCAGAAGATTCTGTGCAAAAGTACCACTTCTTCAACCCCTGTTCTCTCTACGCCGGTGAACTCTCTCGCCGCCGGTTTTATCTCTCTAGGGTTTAAGACCCCCGTTAAAAATCTCCCTCCTTGTTCTACTACTAAACCTCTCTCCACTTGTTTCTTCTCTACTTCCGCTATGCCGACCACAACGGCTTCTGTTTCTTCAGGCGGTGTTGGTTTCTCTGCTTATCTACAGAGGACTGTTCATAAACCGGCACCGGCGTCTGTTCGGTTCTCAACAGCTGGTTACCGGACTTGCCGGTGTTCAATTGACGGTACGAACCGGGCTTGGGTTGGTCGAACTGGGTCTTGGCGTGCGTTGTTTTGTTCAGACTCTACTGGTGGTTTAACCCCGGTTAATGCTACTGCTGGAGCAGTGGTTGAAAGCGAGGAAGAGTCTGACGGAGAAGATGAAGACGAGGAGAAAGATGAGAAGCCTGTGAGGATGAACCGTAGAAACCGGAGCTCTAGTGGAAGTGGTGAGTTTGTTGGTAATCCAGATTTGCTGAAGATTCCTGGAGTTGGTTTAAGGAATCAGAGAAAGCTTGTTGATAATGGGATTGGTGATGTTGCAGAGCTCAAGAAGCTTTATAAGGATAAGGTACTTTTGAATCTTCAATTTTTAACTTGCGGGTTTTGAGACAAGTATTGAAAGTTTCAATCTTTATTTTTGGTTGGTTGATTTGTAATCTCAGTTTTGGAAGGCTAGTCAGAAGATGGTTGATTATCTTAGGAGCTCTGTTGGGATTATACATAGAAACCATGCGGAGAGTATAACAACGTTTATTAAAGAGAGTGTGGATGATGAGCTTAAGGATTCTGGCCCTGAACCTAATCTAAATGTGAAGAAACGTTTGACGTTTTGTGTTGAAGGGAACATCAGTGTTGGTAAATCAACTTTTCTTCAGAGGATAGCGAATGAGACTGTTGAGTTACAAGACCTTGTTGAGATTGTTCCTGAGCCAGTTGATAAGTGGCAAGATGTTGGACCTGACCATTTCAATATATTGGATGCTTTCTACTCTGAGCCTCAGAGGTATGCTTATACTTTCCAGAACTATGTGTTTGTCACTCGGCTGATGCAGGAGAAAGAGTCTGCTTCTGGGGTTAAACCTCTCAGGTTGATGGAAAGGAGTGTCTTCAGTGACCGAATGGTAATTTTAAAGCCAACGTTATTAAAATTTATAGTTTGAAATGTGTGATTGGAAACTTAATATGTTGTGGAATTTGGTGTTTAGGTGTTTGTGCGTGCGGTTCATGAAGCGAAATGGATGAATGAGATGGAGATCAGCATTTACGACTCTTGGTTTGATCCGGTTGTCTCTTCTTTACCTGGACTTGTTCCTGATGGGTTTATATACTTAAGGGCGAGTCCAGACACTTGCCACAAGCGAATGATGCTCAGGAAACGAGCAGAAGAAGGCGGAGTCTCTCTGAAATACCTCCAAGATTTGCACGAGAAGCACGAGAGCTGGCTGCTTCCCTTTGAGAGCGGAAACCATGGTGTATTGTCTGTTAGTAGACCATCTTTACACATGGACAACTCTCTGCATCCTGATATAAAGGACCGTGTCTTTTACTTGGAAGGAAATCATATGCATTCTAGTATCCAGAAGGTAAACTTATCTCTTTTTTGCATTCTTTGTGCTAAAAGTCTGAAGATAGATTTTGCTTAGACTGGTTCATTGGTTGTAACAGGTCCCTGCTCTGGTTTTGGACTGTGAACCCAATATCGACTTCAGCCGGGATATTGAAGCAAAGACACAGTAAGTGCTCACACTACTGTAATGTCACCATAACTTATTTGGAATCATAAATCTAATAGATACTTTCTTGATTGATGTTGTTAAAAGGTATGCACGCCAGGTCGCTGAGTTCTTTGAGTTTGTGAAGAAGAAGCAAGAAACATCTACAGAGAAGAGCAACAGTCAGTCGCCGGTACTGCTACCACATCAGAATGGAGGTCTCTGGATGGGACCAGCAGGCAATCATGTCCCGGGATTAGATCTCCCGCCTCTAGATCTCAAGTCACTCCTCACTAGACCGTCTGCGTGACTGTCCATTCACTGACTCTGTTTTTGTTGGCTCCAAGGGAGCGTGTCAGGTTATTGAATGTCAATAGTTTCGATCGGCTTTTATATCGTTTATTTAGGAAAAAAACGTTTGCTGCCGCTTTTGTCCATCTTAGATGTAGAAACAAAACATGGTCGTGCCACCGTTTAGTTTAACCCTTTTGTATAAAAGTTTGGTCTCTGGATAATTTGTTTCTTGAAATCTTGTTGGTCGTCTAAAATTTCAGTTCAGTTCATGTTTCTGCACATTTACTCTGTATCCAATTAGATGGTAGTGTGTTTATTGTTTTAACCAAAATGTACATGAAGAAAACGCCTAAGAAAAGCGTTTACTCATAAGAACGCGACGTTTTCTGCCTATCCAAGTAGAGGTCCACAACGGGTCAGTCTCGACCACACTGTAGCCGGCATTCGAGTAAAGATTTCTAGCAGCTGCATCGTCTTCATAAGCTCTTAGAGCAAGAAGCTTGAAACCCCACAAGTAACACAAAACATCACATGCCTTTAACAATGTACTTGCCATCTTCTTTCTCCTTTGAGATTTTGAGACAGCTAAACCCGAGACGTATAGATATTCTTCGACGCCCGGAAAATAGCGAAGTACTGAACTTTCAGTTTGAGCTGTTACATCAACTACTCCGACAACACTTGAGCTCGACAAAGTTTCAGTTTCACTTGTTTGCTCCGCCACGAGACATGCATATCTGCCAAATTCTTAAAACTTTTATAATTAATCACATTTAAAAACTAGTCTTAAAGAAATTATGTTATGTTATTTGTTTTACCTGTCAGGTGGTGAATTCTTTAGTTTGTAAAGAAGTGCTGATAGAACCTCTGCCTGTATTACATATTATCAAAATCTTCATATACATCAAAACAATAATCTTCAATGTAAATCATATATGAGAATGAAAAATAAACAAACCTGAAAAAACATGAAGAAAAAATCATCAAAAAGAGCAAGAGGGATGTGGAAAGCTTCGGCTTGAACAAGAGACACTCTCCTGATCTCATCCTCGTCGTCTCTATTCAATCTCCTCACGTCCCACCCGTGTTGACTCACCAGATACTTCAACTCTATCTCCGCCGCATTATTCTGAGTCAAACTCGTTAACGACTCCGTCGACGCGCACCGTAGGAACACCGGGAAGCGGCTCCACGTCAGCTTCCGTTGATCTACTCCTAGACCGGAGCTTCCAGGATATGGAAACTTTGGTCCAGCGGCGGAGTAGAGGCTCTGTGGCAAGTGACCCATGTTTATTTTTCTAGCATTTTTCAAAAAAAAAAAAGAGAATCTTTATTATGTTCGTTTTCATGCGCTTTAATATGAAACGTAGAGATAAGATACGCTTCTTGCTTCCATCGTCTGTTTTCTGTGGTTAAGAATCATCGCTAGCTCATGACCATCCAGAGATTTTTTTGGGGTTAGAAAAGATAAAATAGTTCAGCTACGTGGACAAATGGTGACTCTACACGTGGAGATTTGCAAGCAAAAATTAGTATATTTCATGTTCATCAAAGAAAGTGACATGAATTTTTATTTTGACATGTTATATGATTCCTAAGAAAATTCCCAAAGTTTTTTTTTTCTGAACATTTTTGTCAGCTTTTACTTAAAACAAAAATATTTGAACAACACAGTTAAATAAAGGCCTTGTGTAAGAGTAAATGGGCCTGGCCCAAAAGAAGATGTCGCTTTGCACGTGTGATATCATCTCTCATTTCTCAGTCTCCTCTCCTCCCCAAAACAAATTCGCCGTAAAATTTCCAGAGAAGTCGTTCATCATTTGCAATTTCTCGATTAGTTCTGAATCATGGCGTTGAGCACCAGCATCAGATCTGTATCTAAGATCATTGCTTCTTCCGAAGCATCAGTCTCCAGATCTGGTCAGTACCAATAGAAGTATCTGCTGAATTGGTTTTGCATTTCTTTGTTTTTCCCCTTTTTTGTTGTCTAGGGTTTTGTTTGATTTCCCAGGAATCGATTATTCTAAGGTTTTGTTTGATTGCCTAGATATCAATGTTTCTGATTAGCCGCGGATTGATTCCGATGCGATTCTTCGTTGATTGAATTCTGGGATTTGAAACTTCTCTGCTCGCGAATTTGTCATAGAAACACGCTTTAATGGCGTGATGCGAAACAGATTGTTTATGATTAGGCTGAAAAATTGTATCATGAAATTAGAAATGCATATTTTGATGTTTCCTTGTTTCATGGAAATTTTCCATGTTCGTGTTTTGATAGTTTTGGTTGATCAGTGAAAGGCTCCATGTTCATGCTATGATCAGCTTGTTTTGATGTATCTCTTGAAACTAAATGGGCTATAAGATGATTTATGAGTGTTTGATTGGTAATATTTCAAAACTTGCTGAAGATTTCTTTGATATCATCAACAACAGTGACTAGAAGCTTCCACTCGACTGGAGTTAAGAAGATGAGCGGAGGAGGACATGGTGGTTACGATGAATACTACCTCCACGCAAAACACATGTACAATTTGGACCGCATGAAGTACCAAGCTCTCAAGATGTCTCTCGGTGTATTCACCGCTTTCAGCATCGGTGTTGGGGTTCCTATCTTCGCAGTCGTTTTCCAGCAGAGGAAGACTCAATCTGGTTAAGTCCCTCAGGATGCTCTTGTTCACAGCTTGAATAATTTGTATGAATTCTCAAACTCTGCTTTTGCAAGAGAGTTTTTCTTTCTCCCTTTGGATCTTAGCCACAAGTCTTATCGTTATGGTTAAGTCTTCTGTGTCTTCCTCTTTTGCTGGCTGTTTGATGCTGTAATAATGATAATCTGACAGATATATTTTTTTTTACTTTGATTGGAAGTGAAAGTTTTGTTTGAGTATCGTAGAACCCAAAAGCCAAGAAAGATCAACATATTCACAAATCTATTAATAAAAAGGTACAATCAAAAGGAGAGATGAAATCAAGAAAACACACATAGGCACACAAAAACCCACAAATGATGTGACAAATCTGTTCAAAAGCTTAAAACCATTATCTGTTTCACCATATTTGTCATTCAAGCATGGCAGCATTCAACCGCCATCGCCAAAACATGTTTTACAAATGGAGTTGCTAATAGCCAAACCGCAGATTGCGAATCTTCAAACTCGAGTGTGGTCATTACAATGTCATGAGGTGGAACTAGAGAAAAGGATTGATCACTTTTTGTCATCACCACCATTTTCACTAGCTTGACTCTGGTTTGGCTCTTGATGTTGGAGCTGATGCTGATGTTGATCTAGAGTCATGGCCAAACCATCGCCTCTACTGCCACGCATTGCAGCCGCCATGTTGCCCTCTGCCACTCCTAATCCTAGCTGTTGACCTCCCAACATCATTGACCCCATTGGTGCAGTTACTACTCGTCCTGTCCCAACTGGATAATTCCCTGGATTAAACGCCCACATTTGGTGACCAGGCTGCTGCTGCATCTGCTCCCGCCCACCCGAACCGCTCATCGGAAGCATCCAGAACGCACTACCTCCATTCGTAGTCCCTGGCGCAACCGCCCACATAGGTTGAGGCACCACATTAGCCGTCCCACGACCCTGAGCTAACTCTTGCTCCTGAAACTGACTCGCTTTCTGAGAACTCTCGCTTGGTTCCGCTGCAGAACTCGGCTCCTTAAAGTAATCTTCTCTATAAGGTTTCACTAAAGTGTTCGGATTTCTCTCCGTCGACATTATTGGTGGATACATCTGATGATGAAAACCGAAAACAGCCGCGTTTGCGGCTGAATTCAGTAACTTCCTAGAAGGATCTACCGATGATCCGTTAGTACCGTTATTGTCTTCATAAAGAGACATTCCAGTGCTATGAAACGAGAGTGGCGAAGAAGAAGATTTCGACGCCTGAGAAAACAAGGTGGAGCCACCACCACTGCGTAAAGAAGCGTTAAGTGTTGAGAAATTCGCCGGGATCGTACCAGTACCAGTAGAAGCGATGATAGCTGGCTCAGCTTGTTGGAGAAGCCACTCGATGGTTTCTCCATCAGATTTATGACCTAACTCTCTTGTTAACTGAAAAACTCTAGCGGCGCACATCGCCGGCATACGAATTCGCCGTCCACGACCATCGACTTTAGTATGCCGATCTTTAGTTGGTTTTTTCACGGCGGATTTAACTACGGCAAGAGCACTACCTGAGCTTGTGCTTGTCGAACTCGTCGCTGAAGTGCTTATGTTTCCGTGTTGACCAGAGGAGATAAACGGAATCGATCCCGGCGATGGTTTTTCACCGGAATTAAGCTGAAGCGTCGCCTCCGCAACAGAGGAATTCTGATTCATCTTCAAATCCGTAAAAAGATATGATTTTTATGATTTTTAGACAAAACCCATGTGAATTCTGTGTCTTGACATCGAATTCTATATAATCTGGGGAAATCTGAAGCAAATCGATTGAAGAAACAAAAGCAGAGAAAGAAGAGAAAGTGACTGTGGAAGGAGGAGATCTAAGCTTGCTACTAAAATGGAGTTTGAGAACAGAGAGGGAGAGAGAAGAGAGAATGATTGAGAAGGATAAAAACAAGTGGATATGAATGGTGTGATTGCAGGAAGAAACTATCCATCTAAATTCTCTATTCAATTCAACCTTTATTGACTTATTTGTTTCTTACACTGTTCTTCTTTCTTGTCGAAAACCCTTCATTTTTTTGCTTTGCCATGGTTAAAATTAAAATTGACACAGTTAAAAAAAAAAAAATCATCATTGTTACTTTTGGATAATTATGCAAGCTAATTTTCGGATTTGTTTTTTAAATATATAATTAATTAGAATGGAACATGAACATTCTTAGAGTATCTAATCCTATAGATCAGTGATGTAATTAAGAACCTTTATAAAATAAAAATAAAATTAGGTGAATTTTTTTAACCTTGATTTTCCCATCTAAGTTTCTTTAACCGTGATCATCACCTAATTAACTCTTTAATTTAGGTGTATTATTTCTTTAACCTTAAGAGTGTTTTGATAAAGACTACGTGATGTGTACTGTTTAAGTTAACGCGAAGGAGATATTTAGTGTGAGATTTGTTGGTTGTTCATACTTGAAAAGACTACAATCATATCTACTTATTTTACGAGAGGGATTAATTAATGTATAGTTAAAAGAAATTATATACAGCTAATTAGTTTAGTTATCTTATTATAGTTAAATCTATTTGGTGGTTGCTAATACTAATCCACTCACCATTTTTAAATTGTTTTTTTGTCGATAAAGACGTTACTGGTGAGCGGTGATTCATGTTAATCACTCTCCTCAACAACCCGTTTTGCCTCCTTTTTATTATTCTTATTCCCACATGAAAAAAAGCTAGATCTTGATTATTATTATTAGTTTTGGTCTCAAAACAAATCATTTTAGTTAACTGCTAATTTTTCGTCCAAACTTTATCACTAATTTTTAGATTTCAGCTTTCAAGTTTTAAGTCCATGATAATGTATATAGATAAAACAGTTCTTACTTTACCAGTAAAAGAAAAAAGTTTTTCCCACCAAAAGAATTTAAAGAAAAGAAAAAAAAGTAAATGGCCGAAAATCTGGAATAAAACAAGGACATAAAAGCAACTCGTTGACCCTGTCAAGCCTAAAGTATACAAAGTGCGATCCAATACTCTCTCTTTTTTAGAATTTGATCATGATTTTCAGAGAAAAATATTATTGTTTACGAATCTTTTCCCTAGTTTTTCTATGAACTTGACCGAAGTTGTACGATCAGAAACCTTAAATCAATAGGATTTAGGGTTTGCTCATTTTGTATCACACTATCTAAAGTGTCTATGGCCTATGGAATTAATATTTTGTGGATAAAGAATCACAAAGTTTATATATTATAGGCTCATAGAGTTTCACCTGCTTTTCTATTAGTCTACCTATATGCACTTAAAATGGTATATGAAATCTTGTATTTTGAGATTTTCAATTTGCTTATAAAAGTAATTGATTCTTGTATCATCTTTTAGTTTAGTATAGCACAGAATTTCAACCTAGTTTCTTTTTAAATGACATGTGACGTAGGCCGTAGCTTTATTTTAACTCAAATAGACATATTCGAAAATATCCATAACCTCAAGTATCACAAAGTAGTTACATAAGAGATTATACTGCGTTTGACTTGGTAAAGTTACCAAAAATTACTGGAAGTGTAGGGTTGTATAAGTACATGCATGATATTAATCGAACGGTCGTACTCTGTTGTCTTTTTCTTCTTTTTCTAATTTGTTTCTGTCGGATTGTGTCTTGTAAGACTTTTGATTCGTCAATAGTCAATGACTCCTTCTAAACCCATGCCTTATTACCTGGTGGTCCGTAGTAGACCATGGTACCATAGTGATCACAAGACAACCATTCTTGATTATTCCACATATTAAAGTTAATTTGGGAGCTATGAATATTTTTGTTTCTGTTAATGGTAATTATAAAAGGCCCTACAATGAAGAAAAAAAAACACAAAACGAAATTATATAATTTAAGTCCAAGAAGAAGATCTTCTAAGAGGAGGTTTCATATGTTTCTCTTCTTCCATTGAGATCATTCCCACATGCGTTGGATCATCCATCATCATCTTGGCGACCAAATAGCCAGCGATTGACCATGTCTGAGATTTCCTAGCCTGTTTTCCGATGAATCTTCCAGACTTTCCGTCGTAGTACTCCGGCCATCCATCCTTCAACAGTCGTGCCTCCGCCAACTCTATAGCCCGTCGTGCTATTTGTGGCCGTCCAGTCTTTATGCTTGCCGCCGTTAGTAACCATAGAAGCACTACATTTTGCATCAGCCACATGAGTCAACAATATTGATTGAATGATTATATTTCCAAACAAAAAACAAAATTAATCAAATGTGGCGTTAGAAATAGAAAATAGGGTTGAATGAAAGTATTTACGTGGATCTTGTTTTGGTTCTACCATTACAATAAAGATATTATAAAAACAAACTCTGCTTATTTTTTGGACAAACCAAAAATTCAAACAGATTTAAGAGTTGAATATTCTTTGGCCATCATAGACGGCAAACAAATCCAAGAATTAATGTCGGTTTCGGCATCGGATTCCCTAATCATATAGTATATCTTAGTCTACTATACTATTACTCTTCAATCGCTCATGTTTAGCATCTATATCATATTTATTTGCATTCGTTTATTTTCTCATGTTTTTTATGACCTTAAATTATATTTATATAATGTTTTCGGTAATTTTGACAACTTAATGCCCATTAGATCCCATTAACTATCTATCAATGACTTGTAAAAGAAGGTAACTCACCTGGCCAAGAGCCTCCGTTGTGGTAGCTCCACCTTGTGTTCTTAGGGTCACAGCCAGTGACAATCCCCCACTCGTGACTCTCCATCGCCGGATAACATATCTTCAACGGCATCTCTCCCACAAGTTCTTCCCACCGGGCCTCAATCAGGTCCATGATCGCCATGGACTGCTCTGGTGTGGCCAATGAGGAAAGAATTGCGATACAATTTCCTAACGCAAACCACCTGAAGTCCATGCGGGCGGGACTGACATTTCCAACGAAGTAGCCACCTCGGAGAGGCATGAAGTCAAAGATCCAATCAGGGATGGAGTCAGGGATTACGTTGAACTTGTTTACCGCGGTGTGAGAGTACTCCTCCGTCTTGTAACGGTAAATGTCATTGAGCTGCTGGAAATCGAGCCAAAAGTAGCTTCTCATATGGAAGCTTAGTGCGTGCAGCCGCTTCACTATCTTTTCCATGAACTCTTTACCCTCAGAATCATGTTTCAGCATTGAGAGTGCGGATCGAAGAGCCATGAAAAAGAGGGCTTGGATCTCAATCGGATAGCCGTAAATGCCCTGCACAGTACATTTCAAAAAGAGAACGTTCAAGAGGTTCATTTTCACTTAGGATATATATGTATATGAATTGAGGCCTATATGTTCTTTGAGACGGTCATATTCAAAAGTCAAAAGTTCGATGCCAAAAAAAGTATTGGTTTCTTGATTTATGGAATTTTATAGTCAAGAGGATGAGAGCAAGCTTACCATTCTACGATCGACCATCGAGCAACCATCTGCGCAAAGCAAAGTCGGAAAAGTATCAAAACCCTCAGAGAGACACAAAGAAAGTATGAGTCTCATTCCCTTTTGGCACTCTGGTCTCTCTGCTAGAGAATGATCTCCTGTAGACTTAGTGTAAGCTCGGAGGAGAATGATCCACCAGAAGCCAGAGTCGACTGGAGCCACTCTCCCGATGGCGCTTTCTCCAAAGTCAGCGATAATCGTATCCGTCTTCTTGATAGGATTATGTAGAACTTTAAAGCTTGCTGGCATTGCGCCGTCACCAAGCTTGAACTTGTCGATCATTTTGTCTTGTCCCTGAATATGAAGTGTCTTCAGGAGAAAGTTCTTCACAATTTCAGGCTCTCCATTCATCAGAAATGCTAGAGCACTCGGTACAAAATCACGTACGAACACCTTAAAAGTTACAATAGACAAGAAAAATTGTAATGAGGCAGAACAATCATAGTTTGTAATTTGCTTAAATGTTCTAGTTGACGTGCGATTCACTCTAATTTTGTTCTTCTCTTTTATGTCTTAAGAGTTCATCAAATTCACCAAAACCAAAACAGCAAAAACAAACTAGAAAGAAACAAAACACAACCATACCTGATCATAGTTCAAGACCTCTTCTGAAGCATGGTCGTAGGCGGCGATGGTTCCTACCGGTTTTCCCCGGAAGTAGACCTGAGACTGGCAGAGAGCCTCCCAAGCTTCTGTGACCATCGGGTTACGATCCATTGAGTCTTTCATGGAGAAAACCGGAGTATCCCAACCAGACTTACCGTCTAGTGAATGTGCACTGTCGTAAAGGCTTAAAGACATTTCCTCGTATGATATTTTCCGTTCAAGTTTGAGTCTTGGACGGTCAAGCAGCCGAGACAGTAGGTCTTCATCCGTCAGTTCGGATATCGAGCACATCGAGTTTACTGCTCGAATTCCTTCCTTTTTTTTGCCATTCTCGCATAGAGAGCTCATCGAATTCACCGCTCGTAGTACGTCCCGTTTCTTTGGTCGGTCCATGGAGATAGCTAATTTGTTCAACAAAGCTCTTTTTATTGATTCACGAAAAATAGCAAACTATACAAAAACTTTAACAACACTCGAGAGAAGAAAAAATGATGTTAAGAGAAGGAACCAATATTTATAGAGAGACCTAGCAAGCTGGCAAAACATGTTGATTGGAGCGTTTGCTTTTTTGCGGATAGAAACAATTTCAAGATATATATATCACCAATCATCATATCTAGTTTGTTTGCATTTCTGTTTGATTTCTTTCTTCTTATGCACTTCTTGTGCATATTTGTTATGTATATGATGGTTTTATAGAAAATTTTGTTTGATTAGCCTAAAAATCTGATCTCATATTTCTTTCCTAAAGCTGTTAATAGATAATACCAGAAGACCCATGTATGAATTTGATGTACCAAATGATTTTATGACCTACACGTTTGTCTATGTAATTAATTTATTTTTTCCATTCTCTATTTTACTACTAACATAATATCTTTGATTATCATTAAAAAAAAAAAAAAAAAATTAT
>Ga0041059_1002111_pt1 | contig 15148 bp, 18 predicted proteins | sample AraColnosormetaG_FD_56232 | JGI IMG/M metagenome (GOLD analysis project Ga0041059, IMG submission 56232) | Arabidopsis roots microbial communities from North Carolina, USA - Col MF nosort | ecosystem: Host-associated > Plants > Roots > Unclassified | place: USA: North Carolina | collected...
AAGAATGCGGCATCAAAAGTTGAGTCTCCTCCTTATGAACCTCCACTTCCGTTTCCCGGGCGAGTTCTTACCAAAGCTAAAAAGAAAGTTTTCTCAAGTTTTAAATCCAACATGAGTAGAGTTGGAGCGCCTTTGCCTTGTGTGGAAAACTTGTCTCAAGTTCCTCTTCATTTTCAACCTGCAGCCCGACAACCTGCAGCCCGGCTCAGCCCGGTTCGGTTCGGTTCGATCCGGTTTGACCAAAGTGTCCCACTTTACACCCTTATTTCTCATTCAATAGAACTCCTTTTTTGACATATGAGTATACCAGTTTGTAGTACTCTTTACCAGCTTTTCAATGCACTAATGACCCGACAATTCTGTTCACCGGAATTTGGCCGGAAAGTCACCGGAAAAGTTTTGTCAAAAACTTTCCAACAATCCTCCACATGAATAGAAATAAGTCTAAACATATGACGACTTTACTAATCCTAAGGACTGACCCAACTAGCTAGACTAGACAGAACTTCGAGAGTATAAACGAAAACTAACTGTATCTGAGTTGGTGGCGTTTTTCAGCTTTGAACCTACTCATTGTTAGTACCTATCGAGTTTACTCGGCCAGATGGTGAACATGATGTCTTGAACCATCCGGAGTTTGATGCAAACTTAGACAGCAGGTATAAGACAGCTTCATTTGCAGTCACCTTATGTGGTATCCTATTGAGGATGTAGTTAGTGGTAAGCAAAGCTTCCCCCCACATGTTCTGGGCTAACCCAGATTCATGCAACAGTGCATTCATCATTTCTTTCATAGTTCGATTCTTTTGTTCCGCAACTCCGTTAGATTCTGGTGAATAGGGAGCAATTGTTTGGTGTATAATGCCTTTTTCTCTACAAAATGCATTGAATAGCTCATTATATTCTCCTCCTCTATCACTTCGAACTATTTTAATAGTTCTCTGAAGCTGATTTTCTACTTCGAGTGTAAATTCTTTGAATTTTAGCAGAGCTTCATCTTTGCTATGCAATAGATATACATAACAATATCTTGTGCAATCATCTATGAAGGTAACAAAGTATTTCTTACCACATCTAGTTTGCACATATTTTAAATCACATAAGTCTATGTGAATTAAACCTAGAGGTTCAGTCGTTCTTTCAACTCGTGGTGAGGGAGTTTTGTGAGTTTTTCCTGTACGCATACTTCACATTTTTCTTGGTTATTTTTGAATTTCAGAATTAAATTCAGTTTTGCATTTTTTACATTGTTTTATAATTGACATGTCCTAAACGTTCATGCCAAGTAGTAAACGACTCAACCAAGTAAGCAATAGGATTTCCATTCATTTCAACAACAGAAGCAGAAGCTACATTTTTCGGAAAGACTGTCATTACAGATATTTTGACCAGTCCACCTTAACAAAACCCTTTCCCAGATACACCCCATGTTTCTTAAGAACTAGCTTATCAGACTCAAAGTTAACAGCAAAGCCATTGTTGCTTAGCACCGTTCCAGAGATGAGATTCTTCCGCATGTCAGGTACATGCTTCCCGTTTTGCAGAGTAAGCTCACGTCCCGAAGTCAGCTTCAGAACCACTTTGCCCTTACCTTCAATCTTAGATATCGCCGTGTTGCCCATGAAGAGTTGTTCGTTTGACTTGTTCTTCACATAGGTGGAGAACATGGTCCTATCTGTACAGATGTGTGTGGTTACACCAGTGTCGTAGTACCACTCCACTTGGTTGTCGTCCACCATGTTACATTCAGTGACCATTGCAACCATATCCTCTTCAGTTAGGTTTGCCTAGCTCTTAACATCCGTGGCTTTGCTCTTGAAAACATCAGCCTTGTGTCCAATCTTGCCACAATGATGACACTTTTCTTTGAACTTCCGCTCAGGATTGTTCTTCTTGAAGTTTGTTGTCGATGAAACCTTCAAGTTCTTCTGAGGAATAGAGAACCCTTTTCCGTTGCCTTTCAGTTTGGACTTATGCTCAGCTACATTAACATCATGCCCTTGATTCTAAGCACCCGCGTGAGCCCCACGATTGTTCCCTTCAATCATCAACCTTCGGACGATATCATCAGAAGTAATTGCCTTACGTTTGAAGTTAAGATACTTGAAATCTGACCAGCCCGGTGGTAGCTTCTCGATCAAGCAATTCGTCTTGAAAACGTTATAGATCGACATCCCTTCCAACTCGATCTCTTGAAAGATAAGTTGAAGAGCCTCCACCTGTTCCATGATTGGTTTGGAGTCCACCATCTTGAAATTCAGAAACTTCGCAGTTGAGAATCTTTGCATTCCAGACTCATCAGTCTTGTACTTGTTCTCTAAAGTTAACCACAATGTTTTGGAAGACTTGGCCTTGCTATAGAGGTCAAACAAATCATTCACCAAACGGTTCAGGATTAGACCTTTGCAACAATAGTCACCTTGAGCCCAGGTATCCATACCTCCAACCGTATACACATCTGTGGTACATTGCAGAACTATTGGTGGATCCTCTTTGAGGTACCTTTCCATGTTTATGCTGACCAAATAGTAGCGCATCTTGTCTTGCCACGTTTTGAACCCGGATTTTTCATCAAACAAGTCTGGCATCATCCCTTGGGAAGCGGAGGGTCGTATGGTAGTGTTGGTTGAACCATTACCGAACAGATTTCGGCGCACGCTCATGTCTCTTACTCCAAGAACACGGCGATCAAAACTCGAGTTTAGGGTGGTATGGTAGGTTGATTTCCCAGAGGCCGAAAAGGCGAGTGACGCGGCGATCGCCGAGGCTACCGAGGCGAAACTGGCGAGAGAAAGGGCCGAGAAAGAGGCCTTTGTCAACAAGGAGATTGCCATCAGGGTGGCCGAGCGCAACCAAAAGATGGACTCTAAGGTTGTTCGCTGCAGGCGACTGCTCACCGAAGCGAGAGGACTTAGGGACAGCGAAGTGGCTCGGGCTGCGCAAACGGCGAGGCGAGAAACATCGGAGACCTTCACCGCCAAGCTCAAGGTGGCCGAGGAGAAAATGTCGCTCTTCGAGGATGCTAACGATCAGTTGTGATCGCGGGCTAATGCACAGCTGATCAAGGTGCTTGAAGATGGCGGATCCTTGGCGACCGAGAAGAAACACGTTGAAGATTGGCTCAAGGATTTCGCCAATGCGGAGGTGAATCTCGTTCGTCTCACATCTGAATAAAAGGAAGAGCTCAAAGCCCTTGCTCCCGAGCCGGCTCCTCTAAGCCCTAGAGGTCATAGATTGGTCAGACTCTCGCGGATGAAGTAGGGGTCACAGATCAGTCTGGATCGTATTTGCCTTACGCAGGGACTCTCCTCACTGAACAGCCTGAGTAGATACCCGTGGCGTTTTTCTTTAGATTTTTGCGCCTGGACGGCTTTATCCGTATTTCTGTAGAACCTATGCCTGAATGGCTTTATCCACTTATTATTGTAGAACTTATGTTTGGGATTTTTTTTTTTGCTTGAATGTTTAAAAACTTATTCGTTCCCGAAGCGTTTTATTGACTAGGGCCAGTGTGAAAGAACTTGCTTTTGAGTGAAACTTCTCGGTTGCGAATATATCCGATTCACTTCTTAACCAGCATTTAGAAACGACCTGGGGTACCGGTGTTAGAGTATAACCGGGTTTTTGAAGATAAAAGAATTCTGCTCAGAAGTAATTTGATAGATTTTATCTCGTACTTATATAGCGCGCTGTAGCCGAGCAGGCGTAAAAGATACTATGAGCCGTCGCTCATCGTATTAGCCGAAGCGTTTAAAAAGGTGAAAATGATTTTTATTTATGCCGAAGTCGGAAACTTACAAGATAAATAATAGATAGGAGTATGGATATACGGACCCACTTCCCCCTTTTTTAATAGGAGGGGTAGCTGAACTCGTCCGAAGACGAGCTGCCTACGTACCCTTTTCAGGGATCAAGCCACCTCGTAGTTCAAGTTTAGTCACCTCAAATTTAGTTATAGTATTTCCTTAGGTGCATTGCATTCCAAGATCTTGGAATGGCTTTCGCCGGGTCGGATGACTTTAGAGATCTGGTATGGTCCTTCCCAGTTCGCCCCGAGTTTCTCAGCGTTCGTCTCGACGGTGTTTTGAAAGACTTTTTGGAGAACTCGGTCTCCTTCATGAAATCTTCGATGTCGGACATTTGAATTGTAGGATCGAGCAGTTTCATTCTGGTAGTTTTATATTCGCACTAGGGCTGAATCTCTTCGTTCATCGACCAGATCTAGCTCGTCAAGCATCCTTTGAGTATTATATGTTTCATGCTCGGGAGACATGCTCCACCGTAGACTTCGTACCGTCATTTTGGCTGGAATCACACATTCGTTCCGTAGACTAATGCGAAATGGGGTTTCTTATGTGGCTCGACGTGGCGTCGTTCGATGTGACCATAGAACACCTTCGAGTTCGTCGACCCACGAGCCCTTTTTTGCGGTGAGCCGTTTCTTCAAGCCGTCGAGGATCGTCTTGTTTGCGGCATCGGCTTGACCGTTCCCTTGGAGATATCGTGGTGTCGACTTGCTAAGACGGATTCCCCACTTATCGCAAAAACCTTGGAAGCGGGTTGATATGAACTGCGAGCCATTGTCTGTAACGATCTCGTAAGGGACCCCGTGACGACATAGGATGTGTTTCCACATGAAGCTTTCGACTTGAGCTTCCTTGATGCTGGCATATGATTCGGCCTCTCTCAATTTAGAGAAGTAATCGGTTAAGACGAGAACTAACTTCTTTTGCTTCGAGGCGTGCATAGGGCCGATTATGTCCATCGACCAACGCATTAATGGATATGGTGAGGCGATTGATGACAGGAGCTCGGCCGGTAGATGGATCGTTGGCGCGTTCCTTTGGCATTTTTCGCAATCCTTGATCATCGTTGGCCAGAAATAACCGAGGCGTTTTATCTTGATGGCTAGGGCTCTTCCCCCAGAATTATTTCCACACGAGCCTCCGTGAACTTCTTTCATGACTTTGCGAGCTGCTTCTTTTTCCACGCAAGTCATTAAGGGTCCGGATAACCGCCACTTGAAGAGTTTCTCCTCGACTAGAACGAAACGCGCAGCCTCAGCTTTCAGCTTCCGAGCTTCCCACTTATCCAAGCGCACTTTTCTTTTGGATATGAAGTTTCTGATGGGTTCTATCCATTCTGAATCGCAACCCAGGCTCGGGCTGTTATCTGATGCATCTTCGTAACCTGCGACGACCTGTATGGGGAAGGCATGTTCCACTTTGTCGAGCTCGATGCTTGGCTTTTCGATAAACTCCACTGGGATGACTCTCCTCATGTTCAGGTCGGATGTTGAGGCCAGAGCAGCTAAGGCGTCGGCCGACGTATTTTCCCCTCGGGGAATCCTCGTCAACTTGAACTCGTGAAACTGCTTCGCGTGATCTTGTACAAGAGCCAGATAGGCTTCCATTCGTTTGTCCCAAGTCGTGTACTCTTCGTTGAACTGATTCGCGACGAGCTGAGAGTCGTAGAAAGCTTAGATTTTTGCAATCTTCAGCCCCCGAGCTAGATTAAACTCGACCACGAGTGCTTCGTATTTGACCACGTTGTTGGTTGCCTCGAAATTCAATCTGAAAGACTGCTCGAGAACCTCGCCCGTGGGGGAGGTGAGACGGATGCCCACGCCCGAACTTTGTTTTGATGACGAGCCGTCCACGTGCAGTAGACAAGTTATATCGAGCGAATCTCTCAAGCTTCCTTTGTAGGTAGTTCGACGATAAAGTCACCGAGGACCTGGGATTTTGCACATGTTTTGTTCCGATACTCAATGTCATACTCGCTGAGCTCAATTGCCCACTTAGCCAGATGACCCGATTGGCTGGGACTATGCAAGACAGCGCGGAGCGGCATGTATCCCATTACCACGATGGAGTGGGATTAGAAATAGGGTCGCAATTTTTGAGCTGACATTACGACTGCTAAGGCGAGTTTTTCCATTTGCAGGTAGCGAGATTCTGCGCCGGTAAATATTTGTAAGACATAAAAGATCAGCTTCTGTTCGCCTCTGTCTTCTTGGATTAAAACTCCGCTGACCGCAGTATCCGATACGACGACATACAAATAGAGTGATTCTCCGATTACAGGTTTCACGAGGATCAGTGGGGTCGCCAGGTACGAGTTCCTGGAAAGCCTCCTCGCATCGGGTTGTCCATTCGAACTTTTTGTTTCCCCGAAGCACGTCGTAAAAGGCCAAGCACTTGTCGGTGGATCGGGAGATGAATCGGTTAAAGGTTGTGACTCTTCCAGTTAGACGCTGCATTTCGCGTTTGTTTTGAGGCGATGCCATTCCCAATAACGCCTCGATTTGCTTCGGATTTGCCTCGATGCTGCGATGCGTGACTAAATATCCGAGGAATTCACCGGATCTTACTCAGAAGCGATATTTGGCCGGATTAAGCTTGACGTTGTAGAGGTTAAGCTGCTGGAAACACCCGTGTAAATGGGCTACGTGTTCTTCCTCTTCCATGGATTTTACCAACATATCGTCGATGTACACTTCCATTGTTTTCTCGATCTGTAATGTAAAGATCTTGTTGACAAAATGCTGGTGAGTTGCCCTGGGGTTCTTAAGTCCGAATGGCATCACTCGCTAACAAACAATTCCTTGCTCTGTGTAGAAAGTGGTTTTCTCTTGGTCCTCGGAGTTCATCATGATTTGGTTGTATCCAGCGAAAGCGTCCATGAACGATAGCAATTTGTCCCCTGAGGTTGATTCCACGAGGCGACCGATATGCGACATTGGGAAACTGTCCTTTGGGCAGGCTTTGTTCAGGTCGGTGAAGTCGATGCATACTCTCCACTTGCCGTTTTTCTTTTTCACCACGACAGGGTTTGCGAGCCACTCGGGATATTTTGCCTTAGTGATGGAGCCGATCCTTAGCAATTTTTCTACTTCGGCTTTCACAGCTTCCGCTCGCTCCCGACCTAACTTTCTCCTCTTCTGTTTAACAGGTTTAAACGTTGGATCAACGTTGAGCTCGTGCGCGACGATTTCGACACTTACTCCAGGCAAGTCTTCCGGGGACCAGACAAAGGTGCTGACGTCCATGTACTGCCCATAGGTTGTGCCAAATGCAGGCGAAGGATCTACGAGAGGAATCGGGCCATTAATGACGGCGACGAGGGAGGAGAAGTGTTTGAATGAATGGATGCCCTCGTTTTTGTGGGTAAAATGTGAGTGCCCCAAGTGTAGGAACCCTTGACCGATGGTCCGTAAGATCATCTAGGAAGAATATAGTTAACTTTTTAGCTAATTATAGAATCGGCTGAGTCATTGCGAAATTTTGTATGTAAATATGTTACGGCTTAAAATTTTTTAAATAGTATATAAGACTAAGTTTAAAATTTGGTACTTATAACTTATATGAACCTTTTGAATGTATGATAAGTTAAGTATTTTCTTGCTTGTGTATGGTCGACCATTATATGAGTGAGAAATCACTTGTATAAGAATCGGATGATTATGTTTGAGTTCGAAACCCCATCGGAACTACCTCAGCAACGTCCGACCAAATGAAGAATCGGAGAAAAGAAATTGAACTTGGATGGCTCGAGACAAGTCTAAATCGGGCATATTTCAGGGAAACATGCAAAAGAAAGGAAGCTCGGTTCGAGGAGCAGGCAATTGTATAATCTGGACAAGGAAATTCAAAGCCCTTGTAAAAATGTTGGGAGAATTCGTGGAAGTTGAGAATGACCGAAGGTTAGAATTCGAGGACGAATTCTATTAAGGAGGGGAGAATGTAGTGACCCGCGTAAGGGCATCGGGCACGGCCAAAGGACCGAATGAGAAAATTTTGTCTGAATGCAAAGCCAATTGACCAAGTGTGTCCAAACGGTGCCAAAACATTAAAGGGCAAGAATGGGCACGAATGGGCAAAGATGGAAGTTAGGCGTGCCGCGGTGAAGTTTGCCTCACCGGCCGCGGAACCGACATTAGTAGGACACCCCACTCGCGGTGCCTTGCGGCTAAAGTCACCAACCTTGGAGACGAAGTCAACTGAGTCTTGGAGCCGAAGTTGATGGGGCGGTCGAGTGACACCCGTCGCCACCTTTCACCACGTTGTCGTCCGAGACACCTATCGCTTGTGTGCGCAGCAGCTGTACGAATATGTGGCAGCGGGTGGTGCTGCATGGATGACCTTGGGGGGATTATAAATAGAGCTCTCTCCGCCCAATTTTTTTTTGTGAAGGAAAGAGAGAGACTTAAAGGCTGTCCGATTAAAAACTTGAGCGAAACTAAGAAAAACTTGCCCGAATCGATAAAACCTTGCCCGCGATCGAGGAAACATTGTCTGAGACTAGAACATTGTTGCTTGTTATCAAGAAAACATGACCGTGAGTAAGGGATCATCGACCGTGCTCGAGAAGTTCTGCCCGAGACCCAGAAAACTTTCTGAACTACCGAATCCGTGAGTTGTGGTCGAATTGTGTGTTTGTTTGCATGTTTTCTAGAGCTAGTCTTTAGATTATATGCATGCTTACTCACTTAGACTTAACTAATCGGAATTCGACTTAAGTTAGAACTTGAATCTTAAAGTAAATATGGGAATTTGACGAACTTGATGATACTATCACTAAGGAATGGAACGGACTGGTGCATGACTAGGCTAAATGAATATGGACTTAACTAAGTTTACTTGATGAATTGAGATATGATTTGGGGGCGTTACACTCAGGCCTCCACCGTTTTCACTTAACTAGGAACTTAGCTACAAACTTCGCCTCGAAACTAGGACACCTGGAGATATGATGACCGTAGCTTTTGTGCAACTCGCAGTATTCCTGCTCGTTTCCTGCGGGTTGGTCCTTCGTCCAAGTATAAGATTCTCGTCTATGACCTCGGCCGCAGCCTCGTCATCGACCTCGGCCGCAGCCTCGTCATCGACCTCGGCCGCAGCCTCGTCCTTGACCTCGGGGTGTATCGGTGTGATAATTGTGGGCTCCAAAGAAGTTTTGTACCTTGTGGTGTACGAACGTCCCGCCTAGAGCACCCTTTTTGTGGCTCGAAGCGCTAGGTTAGGACTTTTCGCCATGAGGCGTTTGCTTCGGCGGCTCCTGCCTATTCGACAGCAGTTCCAATTCTTCTTCATGGGAAACATAATCCGAGGCTCAGTGCAAAGCGTCCCAGATTGTTTGTGGTTTGGACATATTTAACTCCTTTCGCAATTCGAACTTGTACCACCGCGCCTTCTTTAGAGCAGAGAGAGTTGCGACATCATTCATTCCCTTGACTCTAGCTAGGGTGAATCGGAACTTTGTGAGGAAATCCCTAAATGACTCGTTCGGCTGTTGAGACAACAACTAAAGGTCGACATCAGACGTGCCCAGATCGATTAGCACCGAGTATTGATTGAGGAAGAGCGTCGATAGCTCCTGAAAACTGTCGACAAAATTTGATTCGAGTCTTGAGAACCAATCTAAGGCTGGTCCTTTCAAATGCTCAACAAACTGGTGACAGAGACCGGCGTCTCTTTCCTCAGGCCTGAACTTGGCTTGGGCCACATAAATTATGAAAGACTTCAAATGCCCGTTCGGGTCGGATGACCCGTTGAAGTACTCGATCCTTAACTTTCCTGGTTCTAAAATTATCACGTTGGAGATCTTGCGAGTGAAAGGAGTGTTGTGGAACTCTTCTAGAATGCGATCGATGTTTAGGGCTGAGGAGACTGCGTTATGCATCTGAGACCTCATGAGCTTCATATCGGTTTCCGCCTTGGCTAAGGAGAGCTTGATAGTGTTTATTTCTTGCTCCCTAGCATATTCATCAGCCTATCGAACGTTTTCTTCTGAATCCTCACCGTTAGAGACTTTGATCTGGTCGGCCTCGGCAGCTTCAGCTCGTGGAATAGGAAATTGCGGGTTGGTTCCTCCATTTGATTTGTCGCGTTATGGTCTCCCAAAACTGCCAGTTCTGCTCAGTTTTCTCCGATTGCCGGCGCGGTCCGGCGGAAAGGCCTCGTCTTGTTGCCAGGCATCTTGAACACGAGTCGCGTTTGATTGAGGTCCACTGCTGCTCGTCGATCGTGAAGATGCTGTGCGCCGAATCAGGTAGTCTTGACCTGTCCTAGGGAGGTAGCCGCCTTGAGCTACTGTGCCAAAGACCGGTTCGCCTATTCCTGATCGTCCACCTTTTTCTGGAGTTGTGCCATCATGTTTCTCAATTCTGCTAGGACTGCGGGAGTGGTGGCCTCAGGAGCGTTCGTCTGGATTGGAGGAATTAAGTTTCCCTCTGCGTCAACGATTGTAGCGGGGATCTGGTTATTGGTCATTGTTGATTGATCGGCTGGTTCTGTGTTCTCTGAGTAAGAGAAATCTCTACCCATCCTTCTAGCGCCAAATTGTAAGAGTCGAAACTAATCGAAATTGTTTTAGGGTTCCTTCAAAGAACGGATCTTTACGAGACTCTCAAAGAACAACAGAATTGTTTGATTACTGTAGACGGTGTTCTTTATATTATTATTGAAGTGATGATGATTTGATCGTACAAGTGTTTAGAAAAGTAAAAAATAGGTGTTTTGCCAAAGTCAGAGCGTTTTGATAGCATAAAGTTGAGAGCGTTTTTGTGTGTGTCCTTTTGTTGTCCCTTGAGGCGCTTTATATAGGACCTTGGTAAACCGCCTCTCGCGATATTCTCGGAATATTTCATGTTATCTACGAGTCGGCAATAGGGGATCTTTTCTACATGGAAATCTTCCTTATTCTTCGGGAGTTTCAGGAAACTTCCATATTCGATAATATCCCCGGAGATTCTTTGATATCCTTCACCGGATTTCTCGGAAATGATATCTTGACCTTTCGCTGAATTCGTACAAGTATTCTCCTCGGGTGGATATTCCACCTTGGGCTCGGACCGAATGTCACGCTTTCCAGACTGAGCCCAAACGATCCCCGAGATAGTTAAACTCGGCTCGGGTGTGTTTTCTGGAATAACATTTGAGCCAAGTATCGTTTATCCTAGGTGTTCCCTTGGGTCTCGATATTTCATCGCACCCGGCTCGGGGTGTGTTTCCTGGAGTAACCGAAACCGGAATAGCGTTGAGCCTAACTTCCGAAGCACTGATGGTGTCTCTCCGATTGGCTCGGGTACTTGGGTGATATCCGACCCCAACAGTTTGCCCCCCAACTTGTTGTCTTTGACCAGAATGATGGCACAACTCCAGAAGAAGGTGGACGATCAGGAACAGACAAACCGGTCTTTGCCACAGTAGCTCGAGGTGGCTACCTCCCAAGGACAGGTCATGAGTACCTGCTTTAGCGCACGACATCTTCACGATCGACGAGCAGCAACGGACCTCAATCCAACGCGGCTCGTGTTCAACACGCCTGGCAACACGACGAGGCCTTTCCGCCGGACCGCGCTAGCAATCGAAGAAAACCGAGCAGAACCGGCAGTTTGGAAGACCATAATGCGACAAATCAAATGGAGGAAACCGACCCGCAATTTCCTATTCCCCGAGCTGAAGCTGCCGAGGCCGACTAGATCGAAATCTCTGACGGTGAGGATTCAGAAGAAAACGTTCAATGGGCTGAGGAATTTGCTAGGGAGCAAGAAATAAACGCTATCAAGCTCTCCCTAGCCAAGGCGGAAACCGAGATGAAGCTCATGAGGTCTCAGATGCATAACGCAGTCTCCTCGGCCCCAAACATCAATCGTATTCTAGAAGAGTCCCACAACACTCCTTTCACTCGCAAGATCTCCAACGCGATAATTTTAGACCCAAGAAAGTTAAGGATCGAGTATTTCAACGGGTCATTCGACCCAAAGGGGCATTTGAAGTCTTTCATAATTTCTGTGGCCCGAGCCAAGTTCAGGCGTGAGGAAAGGGACGCTAGTCTCTGTCACCTGTTCGTTGAGCATTTGAAAGGACCAGCCCTAGATTGGTTCTCAAGACTCGAAGGAAATTCTGTTGACAGTTTTTAGGAGCTATCGACGCTCTTCCTCAAGCAATACTCGGTGCTAATCGATCCGGACACGTCTGATGCCGACCTGTGGTCGCTGTCTCAACAGCCGAATGAGCCACTTAGGGATTTCCTCACAAAGTTCCGATCCACCCTAGCCAAAGTCAAGGGAATCAATGACGTCGCGGCTCTCTCTGCTCTGAAGAAGGCGCTGTGGTACAAGTCCGAATTCCAAAAAATGTTAAATCGAGTCCATACCAGAATCGGTGATCTGTGTCTTTTCAAGGTCTTTCGCAAGGCGCAAAGCTACCTCATCAGGAGTCTCAACACTTGTGGTGTTGCCAACAATCTTGTTGTTGTTGTTGATCTTAGTCATTTTGTTCACAAAAAAAGATCTGATTAGTATATTAACCAAAAAATTCAGGTAACTAAATTATACCGAATTAGTTTTGCAAACTCGCTTAAGAAGCGTTCGCAGAAACTTGTTTCGCGTTTCACAAACTCACTCAAGTATGAGCGTTCCTGGAAACTAGAGAAGTTTATATAAGAAACTGTCCACAACAATCGCTACGTAGCATTTGCGAAGCAGTTTAGAAAGAGGAGAAAGAAAGAAGTAAGAACGTTCTTCTATAAACCTTCCGCGTAAGCACCCAAAGATGATAGAAAAAACAATTTTTAGAAGATTTTGAAATCTTTTTTTAAAAATTCGAAAAATTCTCAATCCGTCTAGAGCGATAAGGTAAAAGCGGATTTATTGAATTAAGATTGTAGGAGCTCAAAAACCGAATTGAGAAACAAGTACAAATTTTATTAAATATTGATAATAATTATAAATTACAATAGCAGTAATTAAGGTTTAGAAGTAAATCACGGAGGCAAGATATGACATCTTTTTCCTTAATTCAATAAATCGGCCGTAAGTGCTTTTTGGACATCACGATTTATGAATCCCAGGATACAACCGATCACGAACTAATACCTGAGCACACAAGTATTAGACTCAAGCGAACTAGATCTACAATATACTCTCAAAACTACTAAACTAAGAACTTACTTTTAAGAAGCAAGAGAGAGGAGAGACTTTAGAATTTAGAGTGTTTTATGTTTAAGAGCTTAAGAAATAATGAGAGGTTGGGTCTCTTTATATAGTAGAGGGAGATAGGATTTTGCAGAATATTCTCAGAATATGCATGACATATTTTGAGACTATCCTGAGAATATTTTGAAACTATCAGGAGAATATTTTGAGACTATCCTGAGAATATTTCTTTAATATTCAACTCAGGAAGCCCAATAACTCACAAGCATGACGGTCCGCAAGCCCGACAGCCCTTGAGCCGACGACGGAACGTCCTGACAACCCGCAGCCCGGTTCGGTTCGGTTTGGTCCGGTTTGGCCCAAGTGTCCCATTTTACATTCTTATTTCTCATTCAATAGAACTCCGTTTTTGACGTATGAGTATACCATTTTGTATTACTCTTTACCAGCTTTCCCATGCACTAATGACCTGACAATTCCGTTCAGCCGTTTGGCCGGAATTTGGCCGGAAAGTCAACGGAAAAGTTTTGTCAAAAAAGTTTCAACACTTACAACTTTTGTTCAACTTGATATTATTTGTATTTTCTTTACTCTTGAATTTTCTTTCTTCAATTCCTTTCTTGTATCTCTTGCATCTTTTAGAAAGAGATAATTTACTCCTCAAGTAAGTTGATATTGTCGAACATTTTCTAGTGGAAGTTTTATAGGCTTACCGAGAAAAACAATTACGTCCATTTTCATACATTTGTAGTTAGCTATTATTGTCTTGTTGATGTCCATTGCATTAGTTTGAGTAATAAAAAAAGCACATCCTATTATTTTGAGTAATAAAAAACTAATTCATAGCTTCTCCAACTCATTACATAAATCAGCCCTGTTCCTCTCAACATAGTTCAAAATGATTTTTTTTCAATCCTACTAGATATTAATCTGCCGTACACCACAAGCCTTTATTTCTCTTTAAACAAAAATTGAATTTTTGTTTTTAAGATGATCTATAAGTATATGTTGTTATCAACGGTAGTATAGAGTTTATATATTTATAATGTGGTCGAAATTTTTAAATTTAAATTGTATTTGTTTTGTTAATTTTTATTTTATTTTTAAAGATTGTATAATTATATTTTGATTGTTAATTCTAGGATTTTACCCGTTGTATACCATTCCGTATTATTATCAACCTAAACTAGTCGACTCTAGATTTCGCCGTATTATAAAATTTAAAATATTTATAATATTTAAAACTTCATAAAAAATTTAATTTTTGAAACAATTATAATATTCACTTTAATAAAGGTTAAATATTATAAAATTTTGAAAGTTTTTAAAAGTTTCCATTCTTTGAAATAGAGAAGCGCACTAAACCAAACACTTTTAATTTTTGGACATCTGATAACTCAAGTTTCTTGTTCATTCGTATTCAAAATCATTTTAGTCTTTTTTATTATATAATATGCTCTTAACCATTGCTCAATTCTTTTAAGCAATGTGGACATTGTACACATTATTTTTTCATCGATTAAATAATATATGTTTGTTTCAAACTTTTAATATCACATTATATACAGAAAAATATAACTTTTATTAATTATATGTATTTTACATAAATTTAAAATAAATGAAATATAAGATCAAATAAAAGTGAAAGAACAATCATATATTTAAATTAGGTAGAGAGGTTTTAAAAAATTAGTTAAGGTAAATAAATAATATGGTTAGTTTAGAGATATTATATATATGTTAAATTTCATTATTACATAATTAAATTCTTTTCGAATTATTTGTTTTGGTAGAAAATGGTTAATTTTTTCAAGAATTAATGTTATCTAGAATTCGAGCACAATAAAACCAGGTAACCTGACCCATTAAAGTTATTCATGATCCAAACAGAATTAAACTGTGTAAAATCCGATCTATCCTACTATATTATTTGGGAAGTATATTTTAAATGTAACCTTATTTTTTGTAAGTAATTACATAGGTATGCCATTAGAAATAAAATTTAAAGAAGAAATTAATTCATCTCTTGAAAAATAAAAAGTCAAATACTAATTTAATTAAAAAACGAAATATATTATTAATTTTCAAAAAAATAACCAATTAAAATCAACAAATCAGATTTGATATCTAAATTATCATATTAATTTTTTATTAATTATTATAGTTCACCTCTCATCTTTATATGATTCTATTTTTGCGAAAAAA
>Ga0041059_1002112_pt1 | contig 15144 bp, 15 predicted proteins | sample AraColnosormetaG_FD_56232 | JGI IMG/M metagenome (GOLD analysis project Ga0041059, IMG submission 56232) | Arabidopsis roots microbial communities from North Carolina, USA - Col MF nosort | ecosystem: Host-associated > Plants > Roots > Unclassified | place: USA: North Carolina | collected...
TTAAAAACATAAACCCTTTAAAAAAAAAAACCTTTAAAAAAAAACATAAATATATGTATATAATAATTCGAAAAAATCTACGTAATTAATAACGAGTGAGATTCATTCAAGAATTTTGACAAAGTCCTAACATCGATCTGGTCCATCTGTATTTACCAAAGGCGTAGGCCCTAAATTCGCCACCAAATATTTAATAAATTTTTAAGGGGTGTTTGTTTAGTAAAGAATTACGATTTTTATCTGATTTGACACAAAAGTATCTTTTAGCCTTAATTCGTTACGTTGTAAAGACACTGATCCAATCCCTTCTACACAACAAGATCGGATTATATAGACCCAATATGTACAGATCCGCGAGCTGGAACCGTGTGACCGAGGATTACTCGGTGCCTTGGTCCGCACCAAAGGGATTATGGAAGGGCTTAGACGAAGACGAGCCGGCTCCATACGATCCCACTGGCCAAGAGATGACTAAGAAAGAGAAGTCACGTACCAAGTTTGCTGAAAACGCCGTTCACATAATCCCTTTTGTCCTTCTTGCTTGTGCTCTCGTCCTTTGGTTCTTCTCTAATCCAGGTTTGTTTACAATTATACACATTGTGTCCCTATTCATGATCTTAGGCTATCATATATATTTGCTCGATTCTCTATGCGTGCAAACAAACCATCTATTTGAGAATGTTGCATCTTCTAGTCTTTTTGATCCAGTTATTTACTTGTGATAGAAGGCCATGAATCAAGTTTCCTTAAACACATAATCTTTCTTTTTTAAAATCAATTCGGAACTCACATGATAGATATGTGTAACGTACATACATATTTGATACTCTTAAGTAGATTTGTAGCGTCAAATAAAATGATTGCACATTTTTTTACGTATAGATGTAGATGTTGGGGTGAAAGGGGACTCCATTGCGGCTAGGATTGAAGGATTAACGATCGAAGGAGACATTGACAATGACAGCGACGGAACTCAGACCGGATTCTTAGGAGCCGCCACAGAGGTCGGACATTCAAAAAATAAACTAAAACGCGAGGCTAATAAACGCAATCGGAGGATACAAGCTTCAAGGAAAGTGATGAAAGGTTTTTATTAATCACCTTTTTGTTTGATAAATATTTACGAGATAAACTTTCAAAACGAATTATTCTTTTTTTTCTTTCTATTTTGATTGCGCATGTTAGTTGATCAGGAGATGTGTTTCTTTGGTTAAACTTTTATATTTAGTTCTTCACATTATCTTCAAGATCCACAAGAACTACTTTCACTCTGTATTGACGCCTTTCTTTTTGATTAATCTGCTACAACTTGGAGGACAGCGGTTTGATGTTTAAAAAAGACTAGGGAAAAAAGTTTAAACGTTACCATTTGTGCATGCAATTGCTTCTTTTCTTTTCAGAAAAGAATACGCGTCTTTCCAAAAAAAACCTTGTAAACTGGCATAAATTCTGATTAAAAACCGTCACTTTATAGATCTGCCAAAAATAAAGACATTAATCTAGTGTGTAAAGGCTCTAAACAAAAAGAAAACAATTATATCCGAATCCAATTTTTCTATAACATGATTTTAGATTCAACTGTTTTAGCTACAAATTAGAAAGAAATTATTTTTTTATCTAAAATTCATAGCTAAAACAGTTAGAATCTAAAACCATATTTTAAAAAAAGTAGATTCGGATATGAAATGATGAAAAAACTTTATTTTCGTACGATTCTCAATTTAAAAAGATGTATTTAACGTAACAATTTTCGGATATAACAAAAAAGCGATTTGAATAGTAGATGCGAGGAAAAAGTTTTGTTTTTGTCTTATCTTCGGTCCGAGAAAATGTATTTAACGCAAAACTTTTCGGACATAAAGAAAAAACGATACGAATATCAAGTGCACAGAAAAAACTTTATTTATGCCTGATTTTCGCTCCGAAAAAATGTATTTAACGCAAAACTTTTCGGATCTAAATAAAAAAGTGATAAATAAGCTTTTTATGGTGATAATAGTATGCTGTATAATCATTTCCTACTTCGATCAAATTTATTACGACTAAAATATAAATTATGGAAATGACATTTGCAAACTATTTCTATTGTCTTTGGATTTAGCAATGCTCTCACCAACCTACCAAGATTGCAAAAGAGAAACGGCTGTCGAGGATTTAAAGGATTCCTCTCGACACGTGTGCCAGATGGTGCTCCTCTCCTCTTTATTATTTTTAAGTTCTTCTGATTATCACTTACACGTGTGCCTTCTCATGCAATTTTTACCACTCGTGTGTTTCCAAATGTTTTTCACTCTTCTTCCTTCACGTAAACGCTGCCCTTATTAACGTCTGTTAACTTTACCTCTCACGAATCAAACACCATTTAACACCATAATCAAATATTGAAATATTCTAAAACGTTGATCATGATGACGATTTTTGTAAATTACTGTAATTGTATATACTTTACATACGATCTGCTGCATCTGGAAAAATATATCTTCAAATCATATTAGTTTATCTTTCACCATCTTCCGTTGCCGTTAAGATATTATGTATCCACAGTATATAAGTGCATGCAACAAAAAATAACTGTAACGTTTAAACTTTAAAATATAGTTTTGGCATTTTTCATTGCAAAAGGTAAAATTATTAAATATTCGACTTTTTATTTCGTTTTTCTTCCTATAAATTCCCCTTTCAGTTTCCTAAATTACTTAAGATTTTCCTAAGATGAAATCTCTGTAGTTTTTTTTTTGTTCCTTTCTTAAATTTCGAAAGAAAGACATTTATTAAACCAAAATAACTCTTTAGATCATTGCAAGGAAAAATGTTGAAAAGTGCAAGTCCAATGGCATTCTACGATATCGGAGAGCAGCAATACTCTACTTTCGGGTACATTTTAAGCAAACCTGGGAACGCAGGAGCTTACGAGATTGACCCTTCGATCCCAAACATCGACGATGCGATCTACGGCTCAGATGAGTTCCGTATGTACGCTTACAAAATCAAACGGTGTCCTCGTACTCGTAGCCACGACTGGACGGAGTGTCCCTACGCTCACCGTGGCGAGAAAGCCACACGCCGTGATCCTCGCCGTTACACTTACTGTGCAGTCGCATGCCCGGCTTTCCGAAATGGCGCATGCCACCGTGGCGACTCATGCGAATTCGCACATGGCGTATTCGAGTACTGGCTCCACCCGGCGCGTTACCGAACACGCGCATGTAACGCCGGGAACTTGTGTCAGAGGAAAGTGTGTTTCTTTGCCCACGCGCCGGAGCAGCTAAGGCAGTCTGAAGGAAAGCACAGGTGCAGGTACGCATATAGGCCGGTGAGGGCTAGAGGTGGTGGAAACGGCGATGGAGTGACGATGAGAATGGACGACGAGGGTTACGACACGTCACGGTCTCCGGTGAGAAGCGGGAAAGATGATTTAGATAGTAACGAGGAGAAGGTGTTGTTGAAGTGTTGGAGTCGGATGAGCATTGTGGATGATCATTATGAGCCGTCCGATTTGGATTTGGATTTGTCACACTTTGATTGGATCTCAGAGTTGGTCGATTAAATTTGGGAAATCAAAGCAGAGAACAAAAGAAACCCGATAAATAAAGTGGATTTTGTTAAAATCCACAAGATCAAGATTCAAGATGAGAGATCTTGTCATGTATATGGTAAATTTAATTGTAATGATTTATTGCAATGTCGCAAAAGAAGTTACTTCTCTTTGCATGTAAACAGATTCTTGATCTTCTATAAGTCTTTGTATTTTCTATCGTATAAACAATGTTATAAAACAGAGTTTCAAAAGAAAATTGGCTAAGTTTGTATTTTAGTCACTACTAGTCATGCAACCGTTACGTAGATATTATAGTTGTCGCTTGTCAGTAACTCGGTATATCCGTATATAGCTATAAAAAGTTTGGGTTGTTGATCGTTGACCAGAAAAATAAAACAGCAATTTGATTGACAGTATATACGATTATTTTGTAAAATGTAGATGTTGAAAGAAAATTTAGTTACAAATAAAGTAATTTTTAATTAAAAAATTTATAATTGATAATTTATCTTAAAAACATCTATAATCAATTTGCTTTGGTATAAGAAAACCAAATATGAAAATAGTAAAATCAATTTTTAATTTAAAATTGATATAATATGAACTACATGACGGAACACCTAAGAGCATGGTACTCTAAGTTGCTCTGTTTAAACTGCGAGGTACTCTAAAGAGATGGAATAAAGAAGTTTTTGGTAATGTCCAACAGAAAAAAGAAAAATTGCTTAATGAGATTAAGAGGATTCAGGATCAATTGGACAGTACTCCCACGGATGATCTTCTAGAGAAGGAGAAGAGTCTACTTAAGGAGTTTGATGTGATTCTGAAACAGGAGGAGATGAATTGGTACCAGAAATCGAGGGAAAAGTTGTTAGCGGCTGGGGACCGTAATACAATTTTTTTTCACACATCAACTATCATTCGACGTAGGAGAAATAGGATCGAAATGCTTAAGGCAGATGGTGGTCGCTGGGTTACAGACGCGAAGGAGTTGGAATTGATGACGGTGAATTACTATAAAAGGTTGTACTCCCTGGAGGATGTGAATCCAGTTTTAACTCCTTTACCGCTTGAGGGGTTCACTATTCTATCACAAAGTGCTTTCACGGAGCTGAATCGACCTTTCACGCCTGCTGAGATTGAAGAATCAGTACGAAGTATGGGGAAATTTAAGGCCCCAGGCCCCGACGGCTATCAACCCGTTTTCTACCAGCAGAATTGGGAGACTGTGGGGTCGTCAGTGATAAGGTTCGCTTTAGACTTCTTTGAGACGGGAATCCTACCGGAGAGTATGAATGATGCTTTGGTAGTCCTTATCGCCAAGGTAGCGAAGCCGGAGCTAGTAACTCAATTTAGACCAATAAGCCTATGTAATGTCCTTTTCAAGACTATTACTAAAGCTTTGGTTATAAGATTGAAGGGAGTAATGCCTCTGCTTATTGGACCAGCTCAATCAAGTTTTATACCGGGGAGGTTGAGTACGGATAATATTTTGATTGTTCAAGAGGCAGTTCATTCCATGAGGAGGAAGAAGGGAGTCAAAGGTTGGATGCTGCTCAAATTGGATCTAGAGAAAGCCTATGACAGAATTCGGTGGGATTTTCTAGAAGATACTCTTAGAGCAGCTCGACTGCCGGTTAAGTGGATAGAGTGGATCATGAAATGCGTGACCGGTCCTTCGATGACTGTGTTATGGAATGGAGAACAAACAGAGGCATTTCAGCCCTCTAGAGGCCTTCGTCAAGGGGATCCCTTGTCTCTATATCTGTTTGTGCTTTGTCTTGAGAGACTTTGTCACTTAATTGAGTTATCAACAAGACACAAAGAGTGGAAACCGATTAGTATTTCGAGAGGAGGACCGAAACTCTCTCACATATGTTTTGCTGATGATCTTATTTTGTTTGCGGAGGCTTCAATTAGTCAGATAAGGATTATGAGAAGAGTGTTGGAGAAATTCTGTGTTGCCTCCGGTCAGAAGGTAAACTTAGAGAAGTCTAAGATCTTCTTTTCGGGTAATATTGACCGTGATTTGGCTAAGGAGATTAGCGACGAGAGCGGTATTAAAGCAACCTGTGATTTGGTATGCCTATCTTGCACAAGAGAATTAATAAGGATACTTTTGGTGAAGTTGTTGAGAGAGTCTCTTCTAGATTATCCGGCTGGAAGGGGTGTATGTTGAGTTTAGCAGGAAGGATCACCTTGTCCAAATCGGTCCTCTCTTCTATTCCAGTTCACTCGATGAGTACTATTTCTCTCCCTACGTCCACGTTAAATAGGTTGGAACTCGCTCTTTCATTTGGGGAAGTACAAGTGAGAAGAAGAAGCAACACTTGATAGCGTGGAAAAGAATTTGTCTGCCTAAGCGGGAAGGTGGTCTAGGTATGAGGCCTGCAGCTCTAATGAATAAAGCTTTGTTGGCTAAGGTTGGGTGGAGAATTCTGAAGGATCGCACTAGTCTTTGGACACAAGTTCTCCGGGCCAAATATAAAGTAAGAGACACAAATGATATGTCATGGACGGCTGTAAAAAGTAACTGGTCATCAACTTGGAGGAGTGTGGGTTCGGGACTGAGAGAAGTGGTGATACCGGGGTTGAGTTAGGTTCTAGGAGATGGCAGAACCATCAAGTTTTGGAAAGATAAATGGTTGAGCAATGGGCTGCTGATTGACGATGTTGTGACTACTATTCCAGAAGAGATGGCAGATTTGAAGGTTCGGGACCTGTGGGTTGAGGGAGTCGGGTGGGATATGAGCCGTATTGAACCATTTCTATCAACACAGGACAGACTGCGACTCCTCTCCATGGTAGTAGATACAGTGACGGGAGCGTCCGATAGAGTCTCATGGGGTCCAAGCCAGGATGGGAGATTCAGTGTGAAGTCGGCCGCGTCGTTTTTACAGTGGAATCATTCCCCGAGACCAAATGTAGAGTCTTTGTTTGGGAAGATTTGGAAGTGTGTAGTTCCAGAGCGGATCAGAGTATTCATGTGGCTAATAGTGAGTCAAGTGATTATGACAAATTCAGAGAGATTCCGGCGACACTTGTGTGATTCTAATGCCTGTCAGGTATGTATATGTGGAGAGGAGACTATTTTCCATGTTTTACGGGATTGTCCTGCTATGTCGGGGATCTGGAACAGTTTGGTTGCGCGGAATAACAGAGCACAATTTTTTAGCCAATCCCTACTCGAATGGATTTACGCCAATGTGAGTGACGGGAAGCTGAAGGACGACGTGCCTTGGTTAACGGTGTTTGGGATGGCAGCGTGGTGGGGATGGAAGTGGAGATGTGGGAATGTTTTTGGGGTGACAGGGAAGTGTAGAGACCGGGTGCGTTTTGTGAAGGATATTGCAAGGGAGGTCTATCAAGCACATGCTCCGGTGTTGGGAGGTACTGAAGCAATTACCAGAGTAGAGAGACTGATTGCTTGGGAACCGCCACCTGCAGATTGGGTTAAGCTCAACACGGACGGTGCTTCACGAGGCAACCCAGGGTTAGCAGCAGCGGGGGGAGTCCTGAGAGATAGAGAGGGACGCTGGATTCAGGGCTTCGCGCTGAATATCGGGGTATGTTCAGCTCCACTTGCGGAGTTATAGGGGGTTTATTACGGGCTCTGTATTGCGTGGGAGAGACAGATACTGAAGTTGGAATTAGAGGTGGACTCTGAGATAGTAGTGGGATTTCTCAAGACGGGGATAAGTGATACGCATCCTTTGTCTTTCCTAGTACGATTGTGCTATGGCTTTCTTTCGAAGGACTGGACAGTCCGAGTTTCACATGTGTATAGGGAAGGTAATCACCTCGCTGATGGATTAGCCAACTATGCTTTTCCGCTTTCTTTAGGTTTGCATTTATATGATTTTTGTCCAGACGATTTGTCGCTTTGTTTGTCTGAGGACGCAAGAGGGTCTGCATATTCTCGTAGAGTTCGATTGTAATTTTATTTTCTATTTTAATAAATTTTTGTAGGGTGCATTGCCCCCTCATCCCACCAAAAAAAAACCTAAGAGCATCTCTATTGGTTGAAAAAATGAGATGTTTTTAAAATACATTTAAAAAAGAAAAGAAAAAAAAGGAGTGTCTTTGAATAGTAGAAGTTTGTGTCTCTGCATAGACATTTTAGATCCAAAACGATATGGTGTCTTTAAAGTTTACTATTAATTTATGTTTTGAGTGATATTTGAGACACCAATAGAGGTGCCCTAAGAATCGACCGTACAATATACTCTCTTTGTTCTCGGTACATTGTTTATAAGTTCCCGGTTATTCATCACGTTATATGATTTATACTAGAAAATAATAAAATTGTAGTCTTGTGTTTCTTTATTTCAGTATAAGCAGCTTTGAGATTACATACGAGCATAAACGTATATATATATATGCTACATGTTGGAACAACTTGACTTATTTCCTTTACCATGTGGGTGGTGCAGCCGGTTCAGCTCCAGCGGCTGGTGCAGCTCCAGCGGCAGGTGCAGTTTCAGCGGGAGGTGCATCTCCACTTGCGGCCCCTGCAGCCCCTGGTCCGAACATTTTTGAGATTTTAGCTAACGGATTTTCGCCTCCTCCTAATCCTCCAAGTCCTCCAGGTAAACCTCCACCTCCTAATCCTCCTAATCCTCCAGGTAAACCTCCACCTCCTAATCCTCCACCCCCTGGTTTTCCAAATCTTCCCCCAAATCTCCTACCTCCCCCAAATCTCCTAAGTCCCCCAAATCTCCTACGCCCGAACCTACGTCGCAGGCTACATAAGTGTGTACAAAGGTTAATTATAAATTGAAATCAAATTGTAACGCTTCTTATTAATCACGTTGGCAGTTGTTCTAATGATATATCATGTTTCAAAAAAAGGTAAACATGGGTTGTGATAGAATAGACAACTCAAAAGTTAGAAGACGAAACATTAAAAGATTAATACTAGAACATTAATGTGTACAGTGTACGATACTCTTAAAAATAAATGAGGTAGTATGTCAAAAGAATCAGAGATAGACAAAAGAGAATTAAACAAGTTTTTTTATAAAACACAAAAGTCTTTAGTTTTTAAAAATTTCACTTAATGAAGCACCTGAGGAGAGAAGCGGCGGCCATCGTTCCGAGTGCGCCACCAGCGGTGAGTCCTGTGGTTATGACAGCAGTGGCTATCGTGGCTGGTACGAGAATCGGACTGAATATGATAAAAAGCGGTGTGGTTATGGTTAATGCCGTGGCTGAACCTGCCAGTGTTAGACCCGCTAACACTAAGAAGACTATAGAGACCACGGCAGCAATAACCACCTGAAAAACCTCCGACACTTGGAGGATGAGAAAAGAAAACATTTTGGGATAGATGTTAAATTTCAATGACTGAGATTTGTTTTGATGGAGTTCTTTGGCTCATACTTTATTATTAAATGGTTGTTAGGGGTCTATACATGCAAAACAATGGGAGTAAGTAGAGATTTACGTCACGTCACCTTTGCTTTTTTGTTTTTGTTTTTGAGTTGTCATGTTTTTGGACCATCTTTTCTTTCTTGTAAGAAGCTCAAAGATTAATTGTCGTGTTGCAATTCACGTTTACGGTTGAAACAACCTAAAATAGGTGCTTCGAAAGAAATCCAAGGAGGCAAAATTTTGTGGAATTTTGAATACTAGTTTGCTTGATTTTATCGAAACTCTCATGCTTGATGAAATTGCAATATGCCTGTTTAATTTTCAAATCTCCTAAATTAAATTTGTAAGAGATTCTTGTGAGGTTGGCCAAGTGGGAGAGTTTAGATAATTATACAAAAATAAAATATCGTCGAACATGAGAAGGCCGAGCATATTCGATTTTTTCAGGAAAACTCTTCTAAGTTTGGGGGATATATATGAAACATTGAAAAAAGGTGATATCAAGATTCTTCCACTTGGCTGTCAAAAGACAATCATGCGTAATAAAACTACAGAGGGGATCTTTGGTGAATGGTTTGTTTCAAACTGTTTCTCAACACACTAAGTAGCGATCAAGATTCAAGATACGAGATCTTGTCATGTAGATGGTAAATTTAATTGTAATGATTTATGTCATGTAAACTGATTCTTGATCTTCTATAAGTCTTTGCAGTTTCGATCGTATGCACAAATGTTAAAAAAACAGAGTTTTAGAAGAAAACAGAGTTTATTGGCTAAGTTTGTACTAGTCACTAGTCATGCAACCGTTACATAGATAATAAACTTCTCGCTTGTCAGTATATACCATCAAAAGTTTGGGTTGTTGATCGTTGACCAGAAAAAAAAAACAGCAATTTGATTGACTATATATACGATATTTTAAAATGTAGCTGTTGAAAGAAAATTTAGTTACAAATGTAACGTAATTTTTAATTAGAAATATATAATTTATTCTCAGTTCAATTATTATTTTTTCTCTTCAAATATTCAATAATCAATTTGCTTTGTTATAGATAACAAATTTGAAAATAGTGAAATCAATTTTCAATTTAAAATTACTTAGTATATAAAAACCTTAAGAATTGATATAGTATGATTTACAGACTACAATGCCGACTAAATGTGCAATGTACATGGTCTAAGAGTCGACCGTACATTATACATTATACGTTCCCATTTGTTCATCGAGCTATATGATTTATACTATAAATTAATGAACATTGTAGCATAGTCTTGTGTAAGCAGCTTTGACCTTGGAGAATACATATGAGCAAAAGACGTTTTAAAAAGCTTTTGTTTCCTTATGAATCAATGCACAATATACATGTTGGAACAACTTGACTTATTTCCTTTACCATGTGGGTGGTGTACTTCCACCAGCGGCAGGAGCAGCTCCAGCAGCAGGCGCAGCTCCAGCGGCAGGCGCAGCTCCAGCGGCAGGCGCAGCTCCAGCGGCAGGCGCAGCTCCAGCGGCTGGTGCAGCTTCAGCGGCAGGTGCACCACCAGCAGCAGATGCATCTCCACCTGCGGCCCCTGGTCCGAACCATTTTGAGATGTTTCCAAACGGATTTCCGCCCCCTCCTAATCCTCCAGGTGCACCTCCACCTGCGGCCCCTGGTCCGAGCCATTTTGAGATGTCTCCAAACGGATTTCCACCCCCTGGTTTATTTCCGAATGTTCCAGAAAATTTCTTTCCTCCCCAAAATCCTCCATATCCACCATAAACTGGCAATTTGAGAAGAGGTTGGGCTGACGAAGTTCCTTCCGCAGTCGGCTTAGCTCCCATCCTACGTCTACATATATACTCACAAGTGCGTACAAAGGTTACTTATGTATTAAAAACAAAATTGTACCACTTCTTATTAATCACGTTGACAGTTTTTCTAATGATGTTTCAAGAAAAGGTAAACATGGGTTGTGATGGAATAGACAACGAAGTTAGAAGACAAAACATTAAAGAATTAATAAGACCATTAAGTGTACACAGGGTACACTAATTCTTTAAAATAAATGAATTAGAATATGTGAAAAGAATCAAAGATAGAATAGAGAAAAAAAAAGAGAATTGAACAAGTTTTTCATAAAACAAAAATGACTATAGTTTTACAAAATTTCACTTAATGAACCACCTGATGAGAGCAACGGCCATCGCTCCGAGTGCGCCACCCGTGGTGAATCCTGTGGTTATGACAGCAGTGGCTATCGTGGCTGGTACAAGAATCGGACTGAATATAATAAAAAGCGGTGTTGTTATGGTTAATGCCGTGGCTGAACCTACCAGTGTTAGACCCGCGAACACTAAGAAGACTATGGAGACCACGGTAGCAATAACCACCTGAAAAGCCTCCAACAAGAAGATAAGAAAAGAAAACATATTGTGATAGTTAAATGTTAAAGTTTGATGAGTGAGATTTGATTTGATGGAGTTCTTCGGCTCATACTTTGTTATCTGATGGTTGTTAGGGGTCTACATGCAAAACGATGGGATCGTAAATAGAGATTTACGTCACGTCACCTTTGCTTTCTTGTTTTTTTTTTCCTTTTTTTTAGGTTGTCATGTTTTTGAGCCATCTTTTCTTTCTTCTAAAAAGCTCAAACATTAATTGTCGTGTTGCAATTCATGTTTACGGTTGGAACAACCTAATATAGGGGCTTCGAAAGAAATTCAAGGAGGCGAGATTTTGTGGAAGTTTGATGAATACTAGTTTGCTTGATTTTACGGATGATGGTTGCAGTAAATCTCTATTCGGCTTGATGATATTGCAATATGCTGTTTAATTTTCAAATCTCGTAAAATAAATTTGTATTAGATTCGAAAATAAAATATTGTCGAAACATGAGAAGGCCGAGCATATACATTCGACTTTTTTCAGGAATATATATATTTTGGGGAGATATATGAAACATTTTTAAAAAGGTGATAACAAGATTCTACCACTTGGCTGTTAAAATACAATCATGCGTAACAAAACTACATAGAGGATCTTTGGTGAATGGTTTGGTCCAAGCTATTTCTCAACACACTAAGGGGCGCTTAAGAATGCAACTAAATAACCGGAAACCCGAGAACCGTTCACCTATTCTTCCGTTGGATGGAGAGAGAGAGAAGGTTTGAGACGGAAAAAATGTTGTTGAAGGTTCACCAAAACCACTCAACCACACGACTATATTAGAGGGCTCTTATGATACATATCACATATGAAAGAAAAAGGGATGCTGTTTTAGTATTAGCCCCAAATTCGAGTCCTAAGGCTTACATTGGTGAGATATATGATAGAAAAAAGTCTTGGAACGTGAGAAACTATGTATTGAAAACTATTCATATAAACTTAACACATGATTCTTAGAAACCTTTAACAACTAATTTGCGGTCACAAAAAATTACTTCAAACCTCAAATAAATATTCATACCATGCGTCTCTAAGTTCTTCTGTAGCTTATTTTTGTTGTCAACAAACCCAAACTGCTTTGTTAGTTGAATTTTTATTTTGAACCAGAAAATCTAATACAAGATAGAAAATAACTAGGGAAACATCCTCTTTATATTCATTTTAACTATAAAACTATGCTTACGTACAATTGAATAACAGAAGCAATTCTACTACAGAATGGACTAAAACTGTTGCCACATTATTATTGTTCTTAAAATAAACATTGTATCACATTTATGTCTTTTTATCATAATAATCAGATTCAACATTACATATAAACATAAAACTTATTAGAAAATATTTTTTTCTTTCTTTTACTTTCCCAATCATACAATCTTGAACTAATGCACAATGATCTGCTTAATGTTGGAACAACTTGACCATTGTTCTTTACTCCGCCATGTGGCCACCTCCACCTCCGTGTTTACCTCCTCCAAATTTGTGTTTACCTCCTCCGATTTTGTGTTTACCCCCTCCACTCCCGGACATACCACTTTCCGACATACCTCCTTCACTTCCAGACATACCTCCTTCACTTCCTGACATACCTCTTTTCTTTCCGAATTTACCTCTAAGACCTCCGTGTTTACCTCCTCCAATTTTGTGTTTACTTCCGCTACCCCCAGACATACCACCTCCGGACATACTTCCTTCACTTCCAGACACACCTCCTTCACTTCCTGACATGCCTCCTCCACTTCCGGACATGCCTCTTTTCTTTCCGAATTTACCTCCAAGACCTCCGTGTTTACCTCCTCCAATTTTGTGTTTACTTCCACTGCCCCCAGACATACCACCTCCGGATATACCTCCTTCACTTCGAGACATACCTCCTTCACTTCCTGACATGCCTCCGGACATACATTTTTTCTTTCCCAAATTAGCTTTGAGTTTACTTTTTCTACTTTTGGATTTACCTCCTCCACCTCCGGACATACCTCCTTCACTTCCAGACATACCTTCTTCACTTCCTGACATGCCTCCGGACATACTTTTTTTCTTTCCCAATTTAGCTTTGAGTTTACTTTTTTTACTTTTGGATTTACTTCCTCCACCACTGGACATACCTCCTTCACTTCCAGACATACCTTCTTCACTTCCTGACATGCCTCCGGACATACCTTTTTTCTTTCCCAATTTAGCTTTGAGTTTACTTTTTTTACTTTTGGATTTACTTCCTCCACCACCAGACATACCTCCTTCACTTCCAGACATACCTTCTTCACTCTCGGACCCTCCGGACATACCTTTTTTCTTTTCGAGTTTAGCTTTGAGTTTACCTTTTCCACTTTTGGATTTACCTCCTTCACCTCCGGACATACCTCCTTCACTTCCAGACATACCTTCATCCCCAGACGACATACCTTCTTCACCTTCGGACTTACCGCCTTTACCTCCAAATTTACTTTTTCCACCCCCGGACTTGCCTTTTTTACCACCGAATTTACTTTTTAACATCTTCTTACACCAAGCCTTAAGCCCACCTTTAGACTTTGCCTTTGACTTTTTGATCAGACTTTGAGCTCCTCCTGCTCCTGCTCCCGAATTCGGTGGAAGTCCTGCCGGAGGTGGATTATCCTTCGGCTTTACTCCCATCCTACGTCTGCATCACACAAAAAAGTATGTATATATACTTAGAGACCAATTAAGAAAACGAACGAAGTTCAATATTTATAAAGTACGTTAACAAATGAAGTTCAATATACTTTTAAACTATAGGTTTATGAATATTATATAATTAAGCATAAATCTCGAGTGATCTCAATATAAGCTGTTATAATAATCTTACTTAACAAGCCACATGATGAGACCAAGTGCTGTCGCTCCAAAAGAGCCACCGGCCGTGAATCCTGTCGCCAAGACAACCGTGGCTATCGTAGCTGGTACGAGAACAGGACTAAATATGATGAAAACCGGGGTGCTTACGACTAATGCTGCGGCAGAACCAGCGAGGGTTACACAGGCGAAACCGACGAAGATTACGGAGGCCACAGAAGCAATAATAATCTTAATAACCTCCAACAGTGGCATGAGAAAAGAGAACATACTGAGAAAAGAAAACTTTCTTCCATCTCTCTCTGAAAGAGATAGAGAAGGAAAAAATCTGCCCTCTCTCTGTGACAGGGACAGAAAAGGAAACCTATTTCTGCCCTCTCTCAGTGACAGAGACTGAGCTGATGATGGCTTTTGACTTAGTTCTTCGCTCATATTTTCTGATCGGATTGTTGTGTTTTGGTGATGGTAAGAGAGAGAGGGCTTTTATGAAGGAGTTGTGTGGTCTCTACTACGTGCACGGTACACACACATGCATGCTCCATGCAAAACGATTGGAGTGAATGGAGATCTACGCTACGTCACGTTACATGTCCTTCTTTATATTTTCTCTTTTCGTGTGTGTGTGTGTGGGTTGTCATGTTTTGTAGGCCTTCTATTTATTGTTTCTTGTAAAATTCAAATGTTTTCTTCCATTCCATATTTCCATTGCTTTATGGAATATCAAAGCGTGAAGAAATCTTTATCGTTATATTACGTATATTAGCCATATCATATGTGATTACTAAGTTAAATATATGATTTTGATGAATTTCGATTGAAATTACTTGACTGGAAGATGGTTAATATAGGTCATGAATATGAGATCTTCGAATTACTAGTGACGAGAGGTCGCTCTCAATGGTGAATTTAGTATTACAAAACTAATTATAAGAAATTATGGGTCCAAGGGTTTTGAAACCTCCTAATCATAAAAAAAAAAAAAAAAAA
>Ga0041059_1002113_pt1 | contig 15142 bp, 15 predicted proteins | sample AraColnosormetaG_FD_56232 | JGI IMG/M metagenome (GOLD analysis project Ga0041059, IMG submission 56232) | Arabidopsis roots microbial communities from North Carolina, USA - Col MF nosort | ecosystem: Host-associated > Plants > Roots > Unclassified | place: USA: North Carolina | collected...
CGTATCTCTTCGATGTGTGATACGAATATACATAAACCAGTTACTTCACTATATAATATATCTCTTCTAAAATAAGATGATGACTTGATCACTTCCAACACAGCGGAGATGATGGATACGCGAGTTAAGGACTTGTGGCGGATTGGCACAGGCTGGTTACTGGATCGAATCCTACCGTATATCTCTATGAATACCCATTTAGAGTTGTCTGCGGTTGTTCTTGACTCAGTTACAGGTGCGAGAGACATGATCTCTTGGAGCGGGGAGGCAGATGGTAGGTTTTCTGTGAAGTCGGCTTACGGCCTTTTGACACGAGATGACACACCGAGACCAGATATGGGAGCTCTTTTCGGTCGTGTTTGGAGGATAAAAGTCCCAGAGAGAGTGCGTGTCTTCTTTTGGTTATTGGGCAATCAAGCTATTATGACAAATGAGGAAAGACACCGTAGACATTTGTGTGCGTCTGATCTTTGTGAAGTGTGCAAGGGAGGAGTAGAGTCGGCTATGCACATTTTGAGAGATTGTCCGACTATGGAGGGGATTTGGTTACGAATTGTTCCACCACGTAAGCGACATGAGTTCTTCAAGAAGTCGCTGTTTGAGTGGGTCTATGGAAACTTGGGGGATGATGCGGTTGTTGACGGAGTCCCATGGTCTGTTATGTTTGCTATGGGAGTTTGGTGGGGCTGGAAATGGAGATGCGGTAATGTGTTCGGTGAGAATAGAAAGTGCAGGGATAGAGTCCAATTTGTGAAGAATGTGGCTAAAGAGGTGTTTCAAGCTCATGGCAGTCGGGCAGGGAATGACAGGGGACGCAACCGGGTGGAAAGGCTGATTGGCTGGGGCTCTCCGGGCGTGGGCTGGGTGAAGCTTAACACGGATGGGGCGTCGAGGGGTAATCCGGGGTTGGCAACAGCGGGAGGAGTGTTACGGGATGAAGAAGGCAATTGGCGTGGTGGTTTTGCAGCTAATATAGGGAGATGCTCCGCTCCGCTTGCGGAACTTTGGGAAGTGTACTATGGCCTATATTTTGCGTGGGCGATACGGATACCTCAGCTGGAGTTAGAGGTTGATTCGGAGATAGTGGTGGGGTTTCTCAAGACCGGGATAAGCGACACACATCCCTTGTTTTTCCTAGTACGTTTGTGTTATGGCTTTCTTTCGAAGGACTGGAGAGTCCAAATCACACATGTGTATAGGGAGGCTAATCATCTTAATGGGTTAGCTAACTATGCATTTTCCCTTCCTTCAGATTTGCATTTTTATGATTTATGTCGTGACGGTTTGTCGTCTTGTTTATCTGACGATGCTCGAGGGGCTGTGTACCCGCGTAGAGTTCTTTTGTAATCTTTTCTTCTGCTTTTAATAAATTTGTAAGGGGCATTACCCCCTCACTTTACCAAAAAATTAATAATTAAAACTCTCTTATAAAGAAACAACAGAAGATTAGAAAACAATTAAAAAGGAATGTACAAAAATATATAAATATCTCTATATACATCTATATATACATATATATGTATGTATAGGTCTCTGTGCATATTTATATCGTCTCCTCTTCTTCTTCGTCTCTCACTTTTCAGCGTTTCTGACCAAATTCTCTCCGTGTTTCCTTCTGCTTCAGGTTCGCGTTTCTCTCAATGTCTCTTTTAAAGTTTCTTAAAATCTGTCTGAAAATTACCTGTGAATCTCAGAAAACATGTGTTCTTGTCTTTGATTCATGTCATTATCCCAATGCTTGATCTTACATTTCGTCTAATCTTTAGTTAGATCTTAGATTCGTTCTCCAGCTAATTCTGGGTATTGATGGATCCAATTTGATTTTATAAAAAAACTTGATGAAATTTGTTTCCTTTGTTCATTGTTCTTCTTACATCGGATCTGATTATGGATTTTTGATCTACATGTTTAGCATTTAGATCTGTAATTGATTTTGGTCGAATTTGGTAAAGATCACATTTTTACGATTGAATTTTTCCAAAGTTTTCGTTTTTTTTTTGTCGGATCTGATCTATATACGTTTTGTTACTGTTGTTATATATGCTTAGCATTTTTAGATCTGTGCTTGATGTTAATGAAATGTTTCTATTGAGAATGGTTGAGAAGTTAGAGCAAAGATCATGTTCTTATACTCAATGTATAGTTTTTACACTAAGATCATTGCCTTAACTAATTGGTTAATTGATTCTTCTTCATAGGTGATATTTTAACAAAGTTCTTAGTACAATGGGATCTGTTGATGCTGCTAATGGAAGTGGGAAGAAACCTACAGTTATATTTGTTCTTGGTAAGTTTAGGTCTCTTATTTGCATTGTGCTTATGATCCTTGTGATGTTCTCTTAGGATGACTTATTGTAGGTGAATTCTGAGTTTTGTTTCTTGGATGTATTTTCAATAGGTGGTCCAGGAAGTGGAAAAGGTACCCAGTGTGCTTATATTGTTGAACATTATGGTTACACACATCTGAGTGCTGGAGATCTTCTTAGAGCTGAGATTAAATCAGGTTCTGAAAATGGGTATGCCTTTTAAACTTTCTGACATTGTCAATGTTTGGGTTGCTGAAAGACCTTCGCTTTCATTGTCCTTGTTGAGGTTCTTTGTTATTGTGTTGAATGAAGTTGTTCAATGGTTTTGCAGAACTATGATCCAGAATATGATTAAAGAGGGGAAGATTGTACCTTCTGAGGTTACTATCAAGCTTCTACAGAAAGCTATTCAGGAAAACGGGAATGACAAGTTCCTCATTGATGGTTTCCCTCGTAATGAGGAAAACCGAGCAGCATTTGAAAAAGTTGTAAGTATAGTAAAATATCTTAACAAATATTTATGTGTGCGTTACCATTGCTTAATTTACATGCCTTTGATGATTTCTGTAGACTGAGATTGAACCAAAGTTTGTCTTATTCTTCGATTGTCCTGAGGAAGAGATGGAGAAGCGCCTGTTGGGCCGAAACCAGGTTAATATGATATGAAAATCTCTTGTCACTTAATTCTGTCTAGGCTCTTGTTTCACTCCACGTTACACATATATTGATTGTTGCGTCCATTTCTGTTGTTGAAGGGGAGAGAGGATGACAATATTGAGACTATAAGGAAGCGCTTTAAGGTGTTTCTTGAATCTAGCTTACCAGTGATTCATTACTACGAAGCTAAGGGGAAAGTTAGGAAGGTAAAATCTTTTTCTTCTTTGATTGCATTAAGGTCCAACAATTGTTAAGTTGTAACAAAGTGTTTGTTGTACTACTTACCCTCAGATTAATGCTGCAAAGCCCATTGAAGCTGTCTTCGAGGAGGTGAAGGCAATTTTTTCTCCTGAAGCTGAGAAGGTAAAACTCAATAGTTGTGCTATTCTCTAAGTAGTCAAAAAGGAAAACAAAAATTCCTATGAACCACCTCTATTGTAGAGGCTTGTAACTGATGCTTTTTACAAATCTGAATCATGGATTTATGATTGTTCTGTAAGATTAAGAATAATGCATTTGCATACCCTTTGATCCAAGTCTATGTTTTTCTGCAATTCCATTTTAAAATTGCTTGGCACGGTGATATCGTTTATACTATAGGCCACTATGATGCCATTATTAAATCACTAAAGCGAAAAACCTTCGTAGAGTCTTGAGTTAACGATTCCGTGATCGTTTATTTAGGTTGAAGCCTAGGCTGCAGCATCGTAAAAAGATACCGAAAACCCGATAAATTGATCAGGTATGTATGCATCAATCAATGATGATCACTTTTTCTTATTTATGTTTAGACCTATAAAAGTGAAAGGTAACTTTAGAATCTGGAATAAAGTGTGTAGAAGCTGATGCTTGTTGAACATTTGTATAAATGGTATCTAATTCTGTAAGAGCCTTCAGGACAAAGGAATGATTTTGTTTTGTTTAAAATTTTGCAGGTAGAGTTGGGTGTGTTGCATCTTTCTTACAGGAAGTCTCTGCTTGGCCGTATTTGTTTTTTTGCTTATTAACCATATGATTGATTACTGTTATTATTATACACAATTTACCTATTATATAATTTTTGTTTTGTTTCAATTTTTGTATTTGATGGGATTTTTGTTGGGACTTTTGTCTGCCAATCTGTGATTGGTTCATTGTAATTTCATACAGTTGAATTCATGCGATTTTATAATATTACTAATGTATATAGATGATTATATCGATGTGTGGTTAATAGATCACATTTTAAAACCTGATGTTGAAATTGCCAAGCTCCTAAAAGGAGTAATATTTTAAGAAAGGATGGTTGCTTAACCCACAAAACGATTACTAATACAAACATGCACACAAAATAAGTCAATGGGATGGGACCAACGACGTGTTTCTCATTGTTCAGCTACAACTCATGTTCCTTTCATCGAATATGTAAGTTCAGCCAAAACAATATTGGTGCAATATACATATCATCTGAATTTACACATCAATGACACTGCATAACTGATGAGGGAACGTGAATTGTGGTTGAAATATCAAATATGACAAATTCATTGTTGGTCAGAAAACACATTGTTGGTTTCTTGGTCTCTAGATCTTTATTTTGGTAAAAGATTATTTTTAAAGGAACTTAAGTCCCTCATACATTTTCATAATTTCCAATCACTAAATGACATTTAAAAAAGATATCTAATTCAAACAATATTTACCAAAATTTTTTTCATGACAAACTGTTATATTCTATTTACGTCAATTTAAACCGAATAACAAAAATCTACTTAAAATCAAACCAAACAAAAATAACAAATGTACTATATAAAGATGTGAAATCGAAATATATAAACACCTTCCTCTATCACTATCAACATAAACACACACACACACACATCTCATAAATATTAAACAATAGTCATCTAACAACAAAACTTGTAAAGAGAAAAATGGCGGCAAACATGTGGAAGACGATTATGATGATAGCTTTGATAATGATAGGATGTGGTTTACAAGCATGCAATGGAATGAATGTGGATAAAAGCAAGCCAACGATGTTTAATAGGTTTACCTGCTTCAGAAGATGTTCCATAACTTGTAGTGTAGACCAAAGCCTAGACAAAACCCCATGTTACAAAAAATGTTTGAACAAATGTGGTCTAGTTTTGGATTCAAAACCAAAACCAACATCATCATCATCATCATCATCATCATCATCATCATCATCATCATCACCTCCTCCTACTGCATAATCTATTTTTATTGCATAATTTATTTTTATTGATTATTCTATAAAATCAATTATTTTTATTTCTGATTTACGTTTTCCGGATAATAATAAGTTTTATCTTATTGATGTGCTAAGGATATCTTTCATGTTTATGATGAATGTAAAACCGATATTCTTTTTATAACAACTAATGTAAAACCGAGATTTATAATAAATTTAAATTAATTATATGTGTAGTATATTTTTTGTTACAACTACTATATAAGCTTTTATTTAATATTCATATTTATCGGATGCCTTGAACTAAAGTACAAGAACATGTTGTTTAATAAAATATATGACATGTTATTTATCAATCTAACCGCTCAAAATTTATTTCCAAATATTTTCTGTTTTTTTGCAAATTTACAAAACAATTGGGTTTTTAATATTCTTTCACCATTATTATTTCATTTTGGTATTTAATTAAAAGATTATAGTTGACAAAAAAAAAAGCCAGACTAACAAACATCAATGAAAATAATTTATTTCCGGCAAATAATTTAGTTTTTCAAACCCAATTGTAAAATTGAATTGGTCATAAGAATTTATTTATTTAAAGATTTTTGAGAAATACCCCTTTACAGTACTCTTCTTCAAAAATGCTTCTTATAAAAATTATTTTCAAAAATACCCCTTTGTAGATATGCTCTTCGATGTTTATGGTGGCTTACGGTGGTTTGGACCCTCAAATCATCTTTATAAAGTATTTTAAACCTTCTAATTTATTTTTTTAAAATCCCTACAAAACCTTATAAAAAGGGTATAATGTAAAATGAACAACATTTGGGAACATTTTGTTTGAAGTACACAAACTAACAAAATTAGGGGCTTTTATAGATTTAGGTATATTTCAGCCCAAAAATTTGAGAAAAAGCACATTCACTTGTTTCTATAGAGATGGACATATTTTGGTAGATAAAATGACAATTTCATCCTCTTTCTTCATTTCTTCTTCATTCTTCGTCGATCTTCATTCCTCATTCTTCATTTTTTTTTTCCAGAAAATTTATTGATCTTCTTCTACCTTTTGAACCCAATAAATCCATTTTAGTAAAAGAAATCTAAACCCTAGAAGATGGTGTATAGGGAACCCAATGATCCAATCTTAAACACATAGTAAAATCAATTACATATTTGGGGAATTCAATTGAATCAATCTCTTTAATTACATGTTTAACTCAGACTGGATTTTTGATATAGAAAATTACATGTGTATTCAATCGAATCACCCTCTTTAATTTAAAATCAAATTAAAAAATTTACATGTTTGAGAATGGTGATAATAGATTAATAGAGACTTGATCCTCCATGGCTTTTCTTCTCTCTCTTGATTTCTAAAATCGAAATAAAGATGCAAAGATCGTAGTGATGATTTTCTTTCCGGGTTAGTAGTGATTGGGAAATAAAATCTGGAGATAATGAATGAATTCATTTTCGTTTGAGTATGACAGAGAAGAAGTACAAAGCTCGATGAATTTAACGATGGTTTGGGAAAAGGAAAATTGAGGGCAAAATGGTCTATACAACTTGCCAAAAGTACTCATATTTATAAACCATCCAAAAAGTTCCGGTTTTTGCAATACCCCATACATTATTGTGTTTTTTTCATAATTGATCCAACAAAATTAACCCCTTACACAACACCAACTTACAAAGTCATCTAATTCAACTATCCCCTTAAATTATGTCGTTTCATGTAATTACTCCTAAACCACAATTCCAAAACGGAGATTTACAAATCGACATACTAAATTAACATAACTAAATTAATTAATCAGAAATTAACCCATTTTTATTTTTTACTAAACTTCTTGTTTCACTTGGCCAAAAATCGAATAGGAGAAAAGAAATTCCTAGATTTCTAGGAAGCTAGGACAATTCCCACAATGGAAGAAGAGCGACTTGGATGGACAAGATTTAGTAGGTTAATATCGAGCAAGTTAATTTGTTATCCCAAATATAATTGAATCATTAAAATAAGTAATTAAATGGAAGTCATTCAAATATAATTGAACCATTAAAATAAGGTATTGTGCAAATATAATCGAGGTGGAGGTTTTTTTTTTGCACAAAACACATTAAATATGCTAAGTTTGAAAATTGTTATGGTATAACAATTGATTTTTGGTTTTAGTCACAAAAATTGGTGTAGTCTACCGTTGTCGACCATTTTTTGTTATTCTGGTCTGGTCCCGAAGGATTTGTGTTAAGTTGTTGCTACTCTTAGCTCAGATTCATACAAAGAAAAGTATAAACCCAAACTCAGAGAATTACGATCGAAAGAGAGATTCAAATTGATTATCAAAGCAATAACCAAATCAAATCCGAATATCAAACATCGCTCGCTAAATGTTTGCTCACGATCTACAAGTAATCAACATAGACTACTCACTGGAACATCTCCAGGATTATTCGCTCTCTCTCAACAACTCAGATAAAAGATATAATGAAAGAGAAGGCCACCAACGGCTATTTAAGCATCTTCAGTCGTAACAGCAAAGCCTCCCTCTCGAACAGAGTCTTTCTCTTCCTTCTCTTCTTCAGTAAAGACTCTAATTTCTTCAGTGTCTTTCTCATCTGTTGACTGGATCCAACGTGGCATTGACCGCTTCATGTAGTATGTTTGATGAACCGTATCAATTTGCTACACTTTCAACTTTTTTATATATATAAAAAAAGCAAGAAAAGACGAGATTACAATTCAAACAATAGTTACAAAATTCTATTTAAGTCAAATCAAACAAAAATAACACAAATCTATTTAAGTCAAAACAACAAAAAATAGCAAATGTACTATATATAGAGACAAAAGCTGAATATAAAAACCCCTTCGTCCCTATTACTACAAGCACACACATCTCGTATCGATCAAACAATAAAAAAGAAATCTTTGAAGAGAAAAATGACGGGAAACATGTATAAGATGATGATGTTGATGGCATTGATAATGATGACATGTGGTTTACAAGCATGCAATGCAACGAATGTTGATGAAAGCAAGCCAGATCCAAAACTTGAGTGCTTCAAAAACTGTTCCATAAGTTGTGGCAAACAAAACCAACCTTGTTACGAAGTTTGTTTGACGAAATGTGGTCTCCCAAAACGTCCTTCTACATCAACACCATCATCTTCCTCCACCACGGCGTAATAAGTTTCCATTTGTGTGAAATTGTGTGTCTTTTGGTTTATACGAAGTTTTAATCTTAATATTGATGTGCCAACAATGCCGTGCCCAGGCTTATAAGGGCTTAAGACGAAGTTGAATTTTGGAGTCTTTCCAATATAATTTTTATTTAAATAAAATATATATGTAAAAATAATTTTAAACGGTATAAATTATTTCAAACAAAACAATAATCGTTAACATTCTCATCCTCTTCTTTGTTAACATTTTTCATCATCTTGTTCTTTCTCATTGATCATTTATTTCTCACAGATGCAGTAGAATTTGATTTCACAAACAGATCATCTTGTCCTGAACAAAGGAATCAAGTGAATATAAACAAAACAAAATACAAAACCAAATTCTTCATTTTTGAAAGGAATAAAAAATCATGAGGGAATCTCCATTTCCGTCTTTTTTAGGTTGATTTTCAGTTTCCTTTTCTAAAAAGTCTGTCAAAGGAATCGAACTAGAGTTATTGACAAAATAAATGGAGCCTAAAGCCATTCATATTTTCAAGTATTTGGGGCCTGAAACAAATGCCTTTTTATTTAACATATAGGCATGGCTCGGTGTGCCAAGGATGGTTCCTCTTTTTGTATTAAGATCTCGGTAGGAAGCTCTCCTAATCTGGCACCAAGTATATATATGATAACCCTAACATAAAAGATCCATCACGTTTCCCTTGTTTCTCAAGCAATCTCTGAAAATGCCAATTTGAGGAAAACTCTCTTTTCTATATCCTAGATTACGGAGAAAATTTTCCGACTTTGTTGACTGTATGCTTTGTCATACTAACATCAGAAGTTGGCTATGCAATAGTTCTCGGGCGTCAGTATGATCTGCTAAAAGCGGCGTCCAAAAAATTAACACAAATATCCTCGAATTTGATATGTAACCACCAACCGGCACAAAAAACCACCATAAAAGCAATATGTTGATGATGAGTTGGAGGCCAATTGAAGGAGAATCACAAGGTTGTTTATACTATATCAACAAAAAAGGTTTTTTAAGAACAACCATGATCAATGACATCTTTTTCTACATGAGAGTTTCGATCAATTCGAAGGATTGGCGAGGTAACAGATAGATCGATGCCTATAATTTTCATATGTTTTACCGGGATTTCATCAGTAAAAAAAGAAGATGATTCTCAAACAAGAAAGTCACACTAAATTGATGAAAATCATGAACACGATTAAGTACTTGACTAAGAAAGTTACAAGTAATTTCTTTTATTGTTATTCGTTATACAACTCATTGATTGCATCTGTAATCTCATTAATAATCTTGTATACCCTGGTTTATATTAATTAAAGTTTTAGACGTTAAAAAACAATAGAAAAGTGTACAATTGAAAATAAAAAACATTTGAGAGCTTTTTCGAAAAAATATAATGTATTAAAAACGTTTTCAGACGTTTCAAAAACATAGAAAAGTGTATAACTGAAAATAAACAACATTTGAGAGATTTTTTTCCAAAAATATAGTCAAAGGAATACACCAGCTTTTTTAAATCTCCGGATTTTATTGATAAGAAACTAAAACAACTTAAACACGGACTTGTCGCGGGAACGTAGTTCCGTCAATATCATCCCTCATTTGATTGCAATTCAAACAATAGTTACAAAATTCTATTTAAGTCAAATCAAACAAAAATAACACAAATCTATTTAAGTCAAATCAACAAAAAAAAATAGCAAATGTACTATATATAGAGACAAAAGCTGAATATAAAAACCCCTTCGTCCCTATTACTACAGGCAAACACATCTCGTATCGATCAAACAATAAAAAAGAAATCTTTGAAGAGAAAAATGACGGGAAACATGTATAAGATGATGATGTTGATGGCATTGATAATGATGGCATGTGGTTTACAAGCATGCAATGCAACGAATGTTGATGAAAGCAAGCCAGATCCAAAACTTGAGTGCTTCAAAAACTGTTCCATAAGTTGTGGCAAACAAAACAAACCTTGTTACGAAGATTGTTTGACGAAATGTGGTCTCCCACAACGTCCTTCTACATCAACACCAGCATCTTCCTCCACCACGGCATAATAAGTTTCCATTTTTGCGAAATTGTGTCTTTTGGTTTATACGAAATTCTATCTTAATATTGATGTGCTAAGGATGTATTTCAATTTTCTGTTTATACTGAACAACAAACTTTGATTATTTATAAAAATATATTTATTTATTTTCTTCCCGCAAAAACATCATTGTTTTAAGATCTTTGTAGGAAGCTCTCCTATAGAGAGAGCTAATCCGGCACCAAGTCTCTTGGCATAAGATTCTATTATAATGACATAGTTACTTCTGTCCAAACACATGTGATCCGAATTCACATATAACAATAGAAAACGTACAAAAATGAAAATAAAAGTAGTGTAAGTAGACTGACTAATAACCACTTAAATCAAACAAAACCTTAGAAACATGGAAACTGATCATTAAGACTATTATAATAACCCTAACATAAAAAGATCCATCAGCTTTCCCTTGTTTCTCACGCAAACTCTGAAAATGCCAATTTGAGGAAAACCTTCTCCTTTACTTTTGCTATTGCCTCTCTCTTATTTATTTCTGCTCTACCTTGTCCGAAGCATGTATCCTCCTCCCTGATTGCTTCTCTACCGTCTGAAACAAACCGTTGAAGCAAGCACGAAAAGATTCGCATTAAGAACACCAAAAAGGACAAGGATCTTTCTCCCAAGAGCAGAAACCATTTGCTACGATAACTCTAAAATCCTCTCTTATCAGGACAATCTGTTGCCCTGTGTCCAGATTTCCCACAAATGAAGCATGAACCTCCAAAACTTCTGTTTAAAGGCATCAATCAATCAGTAGGATGGGGATGTTGTGAAAGCTTTAACACAGATTTTTTTAAATACTCACCTCTCCCGCGAAGGAGCTCTGCTGCTTGATGAACTTCTGCCACCGATCAACCAATCATCAGAACTTCCTCTGGAACTACTACCACCTCGGGACCAGCTGCTTCCTCCACCACTGCTCCTTCTACTACCTCTGTCATCATCACCTCCCCAACTATCACGGCCTCGTGATGATCCTCCTCTACCGCCTCTTGACCCTCTAGAACCTCCTCCTCCTCTAGGCATCCTGTCTCTGCTAGAGAACCGTCCGTAGTTATCACTAGATGGTCCGTCATCTTGAAGTGGAGGTAACTACAATCAAAACCCAAGATGTGAAGTGTTAGTCAAAAAGGTCTAATTATGAAAAACATGTTATGTTGGATAAAGAGTGAAAGCCAGTAAAAACTAAGAGAAGCCAGAATCAATACCTTTGTTATCATGGATAAACTGTTGCCTTCGGGGACATCTTTCTCTAGGAGCTCTTTCGCGATCTCCTCTGGTAGATCAAATACAGCTCCTTGGATCTGAGATAACAGAATCATAAATTTCCAAAGAAGATAGTTTTGACGCTACTGCAAAAGTAACAACCATTTCAAAGATATTTACCCTGTCATCGGCGATCAAGAAGATTTTTCCAACTTCATCTGCAGCTGTACGGTAAAGATCGGAAAGAAAACCAGTAACAGACCTCGCAGACAGAAAGCCTCTAGCGTTCGTTGGATCTCGGATCAATTGCAAAGTCACCCATCCCTGCAGTCCAAAAATTTAACTTCAGCTCATGAATAACACATTTCTATGAAAAAAAAGATTTGCTATATAGATTATGTTGCAGTTTGTAAGAGTATCAAGAAGCATTCTAGAAAGTTCAATGATCTCGTATTTGTTTTTTTGAATTTTTAAAGCATGGTTGAGAATTATACCTTCTCATGGCTGAGGAGAGATCTTGATGAAGGCGGCTGAGAGAAACCACTCAGGTGAGCTAGAGCTGCAGCTAAAGCATCTGTTCCTTTCTCCTCATATAGTTTTTGAGCAGTTGCTGAGAAAAACTTTATGGAGTCAGGGTGAACACCATTTAGAGTGGCCACCACTTGGTCTGCTGACGATTCCAACAAGTCTCCAACAGTTGGTGGGCTAATGAATTCAAAATGGCAGCCTACGTCACGCTCCAGAGACCTCACTGTTCTCTTTTGGCTGCTGGTGTGCATGAGAATGGCAGAGCCTTCTTTCCCTGCACGCCCAGTACGACCAGAACGGTGCACAAAAGTTTCTGGGTCATTAGGAAGTTCATAGTGGATAACCTGTAGAAGAAAATGTCAGAACAAACAGACAAACATGCCATAAGAGATGATAAACTATGTACCGAAACTTTGAGAACTTACTAGATCTACGTTCGGGATGTCAAGTCCACGAGATGCAACATCAGTGGCAACTAATACGGTGAATTTCCCTTGACGGAAAGCATTGAGTGTTCTCTCTCTTTGATGCTGAGATATATCTCCATGAAGTGCTTCGGTAGCTATACTGTTTGACAATGCAAGAGAAACTTCGTCTGCATCTCTTTTAGTTTGGGTAAAAACAATGGTCTTGCCACCCTTCGCATACACCTTCAAATTAAGAAAATAAAAATAATCAACTGAGAGCCAAAGCACCAATCAATCATCAATCATGTTAAGAAAACAGCAAATTATCAGCTCAGACATACTGTAATAAGGTCGCTTAGAATAGTGCGTTTTGATGTCGATGTGGTTGCGATTGCATAAAGTTTGATACCCTCTGCGAGCTTCTCATCTTGGTCTCCAACCTGCCAATCAAATAAAACAAACGAGAAGATAGCATTAAGCATCTGAGTCAAGCTGAAAATTGATAAGGAACAAAGGCAAGCATAGGAAAGCGTTTACCAGATCAATATTCAAGGGATTGTCAAGGTACTTCCTCGCCAACTTCTTAACCCAAGTAGGCATAGTTGCTGAGAAAAGCATACTTTGTCGCTTAGTTGGAAGATTCTCAAGAATCGATTCCACGGCCTCCTCAAACCCAACAGCAAGCATCTGATCAGCTTCATCAAGTACCAAATACTCAACTTCTCCCAATTTAAGACTCCTTCCTTCAATCAAATCAATGATTCTTCCAGGAGTTCCAACAACAACATCAACACCACGAGTTAAAGCACTCTGCTGAATGGTATAAGAAACTCCCCCATACACACAAACAGTGCTCAAATAAGGTGCAGACTCCTTAATCTCCTTCTCCACTTGCTTAGCCAGCTCTCGGGTCGGCGCAAGGACAAGGAACTTAGGAAGACGACCAGACCTCCTGCTCACAACAAAAGACTAAACCTTTAGCAAAATCCAATGGAAAAAAGGTCACATCTAAACAAATGGTATACCAAAGTAAAAATAAACAAAGACCTGAAAGCAGTGTAGTCTCCAGCTTCTTCAGTGAGACGTTTAATGATAGGAATACCAAAAGCCAAAGTCTTTCCAGTTCCTGTCTTTGCACGAGCTATAATATCTCTTCCTTGCAGTGCAGGTACCAACACAGCTCTCTTCATACACATATACCAAACAACATCATGTCAATAGAGACTCAAACATATCTAAGATTGTGCTTCTTAATCAAAACACAGATTATTCATAAAGGAACCATTTTTACAATTGGAAATGAGATATAAAGGAACCCTAAGCTAACTTATCCACAAAGGAACCATTTTTTCAATTGGAAATGAGATAAAACGGAACCCTAAGCGAACTTATCCATAAAGGAACCATTTTTAAGAATTTTGAAAACAGAAATAAAACATACAAAAGAGACAAACCTGAATGGGGAAGAGATGAGTGATACCACGTTTCTCAAGAGACTCTTCAAGACGTTGAGGCAAACTAAGTTTAGAGATAGCGAGTTCTTCACCATCATCAGCTTCAACGTTGTTGTTGTCGCCGTCAAGGTCATATTCGTCATGGTCAGAAAGACCAAGACTTTTGAAAGCTTCTTCACTGAGAACAGAATTAGGAGTAGCAACAGCAGAAGGAACAAGAAGAGAAGAGGAATGGATACGACGAGTTCTACGAACAAGAGATAAGGGAGTGAAGAAAGGCTTATCGAGAGATAAAGATAAACAATTAGACCTCTTTTTGGAATTGGGTTTGGAGATTTCAAGGTGAGGAACTTGGTATAGTGATGGAACTCCTACCGTCGACGCCATTTTGTGGAGATAGTAAGCTCGACGGAGAGGAGAGGAGAAGAGAAGGAAGGAGATAAGGTTTGAGAGTTGAGAGAGTGAGGTTTTTGAAAGGCTTTGTAACCTTCCACGATTTTGCTTCTCTGCTTCTGCCCTATCTTTATTTATTTCTACCACTCAAGTTGATGTAAAATATCAGATTTTAGTGGGCCGTTATTGGGCTATGTTTATTTAGGTCCATTGTATGGCTTTTATTATTCTGATTCTGGGCTTCTGGCCATGTTTGGATCATTGGAGGTATGGATATAGTTATAGAGATATTTATTTTCATATTTTGGATGTACTAGTCTCAATCTCATTCTCACCCTCCTTAAACACTATTTTTCTTCCACCTTGTTGATAATTATTGAACTAAATCTCGTTAATCATTGTTATTTAGAAATCTATCGATAAATCCATCACCGAAAATTTAAATAGATTTTTATTTTTTCAATCTTTAGTGTTAAATTATCCACCAGGTAAAATGAAAAGTAGAAGATCATTTTAACTTTTTCTTTCAAAAAAAAATCATTTTAACTTCTGTTGTTGAAATTGTGAAAGGCAGTTGCACCACAAGTCCACAACCATTGGTTAGAGATACCATACTACAACATATTGATGCCTTCATGTAGCTACATATAAAACAATATCATGTCAAAGATGATACATCTTCAAAAAAAAAAAAAAA
>Ga0041059_1002114_pt1 | contig 15136 bp, 16 predicted proteins | sample AraColnosormetaG_FD_56232 | JGI IMG/M metagenome (GOLD analysis project Ga0041059, IMG submission 56232) | Arabidopsis roots microbial communities from North Carolina, USA - Col MF nosort | ecosystem: Host-associated > Plants > Roots > Unclassified | place: USA: North Carolina | collected...
ATATATAAAGACACATATATATATATATATATATATATATATATATGTCGAGGTAAATTTGAACGATATATAAGGGGTTGGTAAAAAAACCAAAAACCAAAAAGTGATTTTTGGATTTTGGTTTATAGTTTTCAGATTGTGTATTAAAAAAAATGAAAAACTAAAAAAGGTTTTATAAAAAGTCAAGTCACTTTAAGAAAATTAAAAACCAATAAAACATAAATTTTAGATTTTCTTTAAAATTTGACAAAACTATCAAAATCTAGGTTTCCTATTTTTTAGAAAACACACTTTTTCACAATCTTGGTTCGGTATAAAGTAGATTTTTAGAAAAACTAAAACCAAAAACAACATCAAAATCTACAACCATTCAAAGTATCATGTATCAATTTACCTACTTTGGGTCTGGGGTCATACTCATACCATATGTCTTTTATCATCTGTCCTTTATTTATATTTTCTTCCATCAGTCAGTTTAAATCAATCATTTTCTTCAACTATTTAAGTCAATCCAATCAATCATTTAGGAAAAATACGTATACGTTTTTAATACCACCTACAAAAGAACCGTGTCCAAACTTTTGTTTCGTCCAGGAAAGAAGCCGACATGGAAGCAAAAGGGGCAGCACAGTGGAGCTCTATCCTAGTTCCATCCGTTCAAGAGATGGTTAAGGAGAAGACGATCACGACCGTTCCTCCTAGGTACGTCCGGTCTGATCAAGACAAAACTGAAGTCGATGATGATTTTGATGTGAAAATTGAGATCCCAATCATCGATATGAAGCGTTTGTGTTCTTCAACCACCATGGATTCTGAGGTTGAGAAACTCGACTTCGCTTGCAAAGAGTGGGGATTTTTCCAGGTAAATTCTCCAACTACAAATATAACTCTTCTATAAAGCAGCCCATCGCGTCTTTCTTTATTAACATAATATACGTCACATGGAGCTTATATTAGTTTTTACTATTTTTGATTGAGGAAAATAGGCAGATAAAATCGTTTCTTACAAAACAACCTCTGTTTTTTTTACCATGTTAAACACAAATTGGAGCCGAACACTCTATGTTTCAAATGTTATTATTTTGGTTAATGGTTATGACTTATGGTTATCCACAGCTTGTAAACCATGGAATAGACTCAAGTTTCTTGGACAAAGTAAAGTCAGAGATTCAAGATTTCTTCAACCTTCCCATGGAAGAAAAGAAGAAGTTCTGGCAGCGACCAGATGAGATAGAAGGTTTCGGACAAGCTTTTGTGGTTTCAGAAGATCAGAAACTAGATTGGGCAGACTTGTTCTTCCATACCGTGCAACCAGTTGAATTACGCAAGCCTCACTTGTTCCCCAAGCTACCTCTTCCCTTTAGGTTTTGTTCTAATTCAACATTTTATCAACTAGCTCCACAAAGTATTGCTCTGTATAATATTGGTTTTATGTTTCTGTAGAGATACACTGGAGATGTATTCTTCTGAAGTGCAGAGCGTAGCTAAGATCTTAATAGCGAAAATGGCAAGAGCCCTAGAGATCAAACCAGAGGAACTGGAAAAGTTGTTTGATGATGTTGATTCGGTTCAAAGTATGAGGATGAATTACTACCCACCATGCCCACAACCAGATCAGGTTATTGGTCTAACCCCGCATTCTGATTCGGTCGGACTCACTGTACTGATGCAAGTGAATGACGTTGAAGGTCTCCAAATCAAGAAAGATGGGAAATGGGTTCCTGTTAAACCCCTCCCAAATGCTTTCATTGTCAATATTGGAGACGTCTTAGAGGTAAAGTTTAATCAAATACATAGGGTAATAGATCATTGTAATTTCATCATGACGTTTGTTTGGGCTTAATGTAGATCATAACTAATGGGACATACCGAAGCATAGAGCATCGCGGAGTTGTGAATTCAGAGAAAGAGAGGCTCTCTATTGCAACGTTTCACAATGTGGGAATGTATAAAGAAGTTGGTCCTGCAAAAAGCCTAGTTGAAAGACAAAAGGTTGCAAGATTCAAAAGGCTGACCATGAAAGAGTATAACGATGGTTTGTTCTCTCGTACTCTCGACGGAAAAGCTTATCTAGATGCTTTGAGAATCTAAAGAGAGCAATGCCTTGTCGCCCACTACTCTGTTTCTCTGTTTTCTTGATTTATGCAATAAAACAATCTCTATAATCTTATCTTCATTGTCTCTCTATTTGCTTCATTTCGTTAAAGACAAAAATCTCCTGTAGAGAATGCTTCTACGTATTGCTACAATAAGACAATAAGTTTGTTCTTAGCAAAAAAAAGGACAATAAGTTTGTTAAAGTTTCTTGACACGTTCGTTGTTGCTCAAAGATATACCTAATAATATGATCACATGATTCACATACTCTGTTATCTTAGAAGTCTATGGTTTGTCGCAAAATCCAATTTTAATTTTCGACTCCTAAATTTAGTAACTTTTGTGTTGTTAGCGTGCGCTGTGAGAAAAGACTTGCTCACGTACAAGATATTTTAGATAAGTTAAGAAACCTCAAACGTAAGACATACATTGCACTTAACGTATTACCAACCTCTTGCTCAATCTTGTGGATAACAGCAACAGTAACGAATGTCGATTTTATTCTTAAACATGTATTTCCCTAAAAATGGACAAACAACAATAACATAGAATAAAAATTATGGTTAATTAGCTTCCACAATTTTTTAAAAAGAAACAATCTGTTGACAAAAAAAATAATTAATTTATAGATTTGCTTGGGATCAATTAGCTCGCATGTGGATTTTCATATATATACAATACCATATGAAGCCAAATATATTATAAAGAAAGAAATCTTTTTTAGATTTTGAGCTCTGGAATGGAGAAAAGTATCAATGGATCATGCAGACTCATCAAGAGACTCGTGATTATACTTTCTTGTCTTTCATATTCCTTTGTTCGATCAGACTTTACAGAGAGAACAAATATCAATTATGTATCAGCTGTGGGAGATCCCGGGATGAGAAACGATAACTTAAGGGTGGCTATAGAAGCTTGGAACCAATGCAACGAGGTCGGTGAAGAAGCTACAAACATGGGAAGCCCTCGAATGGCAGATTGCTTCGATATCGATAACTCTAGCTTTCCCGGTAAAATCATAATGTTGTTATGTTCTTACTTCTCTGTTTTAGGCCTTAATTCCGCATTTACGCTAACATATAGAAAAACAAACTTCATACTTATTTCAAAACATTTTCTTAAAGTTGTTACCTTCCGGGACAGGCAAACGAAACAGAGACATTAAACCTCAAACTGAAACTGATTTATTGTGTTCATGGGACTTTTTTAGTGAAGATAATCCACAAAGTCGACGAAAGAGACAACAGGCTTGGGGTAGGAAATGGAACCTACGGAGGAATAAGCGCTGGAGACAACGCAGATATCTACGCAGCGCAAAAGGAGGTATACTTAGGAAACAAATGTCAAGTTGTGGACAAGCCAAATCCATGGCAGTTTTGGATGATAATGCTAAAGAACGGTAATACGGATACTTTAGCCGCAATTTGTCCCGAAAACGGGAAAAAGGCGAAACCATTTCCTCCTACGGGGAGGTTTCCATGTTTTGGGAAAGGATGTATGAACATGCCATCGATGCATCATGAGTACACAAGCTTGGTTGATAACGAAGAAGGACATATGAGTGGGAGTTTTTATGGGACTTGGGACTTGGATAACGACCAAAAAGATCCGGTTGGTAATAATTCGTATTATAAGGTGAAATGGGAGAAGAAGATTGGGGGAAATGAGAGTTGGGTTTTTCATCATTTGTTGAAGACTTCTTCTAAGTATCCATGGTTGATGCTTTATCTACGCGCTGATGCTTCTCGAGGTTTCTCTGGTGGTTATCATTACGACACTAGAGGGATGATGAAGATGGTAAGTTTCTAATCCGCATTTTAGCAACCAAAACCGGTTTTACTCTGTTTCTGAAACGCATACGCAGAAAATAACCATTTTCAGCGATTTGGGACTAACATACTCTGTTTTCAATGATCTTTCATGACGCACAAGACGCTAAAATCGCCAGATTTTAAAGTAAAATTCAAGCTAGAGATTATTAAAGGAGGCGGTTCAGGGAGCCAATTTTACCTAATGGACATGGGAAGTTGCTGGAAAAACGACGGAAGAGACTGCGACGGCGACGTCACAACCGACGTTACAAGGTACAGCGAAATGATAATCAACCCGGGGGCAACCGCCGTTTGCACCCGCAACCGCCTAGGCGCTTGTCCGCCAGAGCATACTTTTCCAAACGGGACTAAAGTTCACAGGACGGACAAGGAGAAGTTCCCTTTCGAAGCGTATCACTATTACTGCGTTCCGGGAAACGCGCGTTTTGCGGAATCTCCGTACGAGGTTTGTGATCCGTACAGTAATCCACAACCGCAGGAGATTCTGCAGATCTTGCCTCATCCAGTGTGGGAACAGTTTGGGTATCCGACAAAGAAAGGACAAGGTTGGATTGGAGATCCAAGAACTTGGGAACTTGATGTCGGAAAACTCTCTCAGTCACTCTTCTTTTACCAGGTATTTTTTGTACTCCTCCTTTATATATATATATATCTGCATTTACATTATCACGAAAAGAGTATTAAAATTTCGAACATGTTAAAAAATGCAGGATCCAGGGACGAAACCGGTGGAGAGACATTGGTCGTCGATAGATTTAGGAACTGAAATATATATGAGTAAGAATCAAATTGCTGAATGGACTGTAACTGATTTCGACATTGTTATACCAAATGCCGATATTTAAGTGGAATAATAAGATTCTGTTATAAGCTGCTAAACCAAACCATCTCGAAAGCCTAAAACACAATTGAAATTCTTCTATAAACCGACGGGTTTTGATAATATAAATCCAAAACAAAATCGAGTTTTAGGTAACCGAATAAATTCGTTTTATTTTAATGTTATAAATTTTCTTAATTAATATGAAACCAAATCTAGACTAAATAATATAAACCATAGTTTCATCAAATTAAAATAAAATTATAAACATTTTTCATTTTCTGTAAAATCGAAATCAAAACGAATTTGTTAACCAGCTAACTGCAGATTTTATCCAAAGAAAAAAAAAATGGTAGTCAAGACCAGTCAATAGATCAAATAATTATGATTGGCTAATTTAGTTTAGTTTCGTGGTCGCGAGGCAGTAGATTGTTTGCTGATCGTCCCTATAGAGTATAGACTGAAACCACCGGAAGACGACGGTACGAACCGTTAATTAACAGCCGTCAAAAGACGTGACGAAAAATTCCTCAGCGTTTCTTTTCAGTTTCCTTTAAGCTCTCGATTGTGTTTGTTTAGGTAACGAGAAAAAAGCGAGACAAACGAAAAAGGTTTTACTTTTTTTTTCTTCATCTGTGTGTATTTTCATTTTCTGGGTTTTAAGGGTTTCGCTTGCAAAGTCGAGAGCTTTTTATCTGGGTGTGTTATAATGGCGGGTGATTGTGCGATTGACACCGAGAAATACTCTCTGCTGGAGGATTTTAATGTCGATGTTGAAGTCGAAAACAAAGCATTTGAGACTTTCTCACTTTGTTTTTGGGTTTATCTCTTAGATTCCACCACATACCCTTCTGCAATTATCAGACAGGTGAGTTCTCAGAAATGTCCATCTGTTGCCTTCTGTGTTATAATCGTTTTCATATATCCATGTCTTGTGAGATTAACTTGTTTTGCGAATTGGGGGAAAAGGTTCAAACTTTGTGTCGCTTCTTTGATTTTTTTTTTTTTAGTATAACCATTGTTGATTTATGAGTTTTAAACTGTAACAACCAGCTTCTGATTAAATAGTGGCTTTCTTCTCAGGTTCACTCTGACATGAGTGTTAGTGCACCTTTCCTTGTTCTAGATGAAAACAAGAAGATGATGCTTTTGCCATTGACTCTCCTTCACAGGGAAGCTCCTGATCCTGTTAACACTTCTTCTTGGACTGAAGTTCCTAATGTTTCTACAACGGCTAAGTTTCCTCTTCAAAAATGGGTTCATGTGGGTTGTGAGGTAGTAATTATAAGATCTCTGAGGACTCTTATTAATTTGACCAATATCTCTTTTCTTCGGATTTACTGATTTCTGTTGTCTCCTAGGTTTCTAGAAACTATATGCGCCTTTATATTTGTGGAGAGCTTGTAGGAGAGCAAGTCTTAACTTCCTTGATGACCAATGGTACAAATTCAGATTGCGCACGAAAGATATCGTTATTTAGTGTTGGTGGAGATGGTTATAGTGTTCAGGGTTTCATCCACAGTGCAGAAGTTTTGCCTTCTAATCTCTCTGCAAGTTATCACTACACAAAGGTAGTTTCTTGTCTTTGCCTTCTCTTCTTTTTCAACAAAAGACTCTTGTCCTGTGTTTCTTTATTTCGCTTCATTTCTTTTCCAGGACCCACCTTTATGGTTATCTGTTGATAAGCCATCTACATCTGGAATTGAATTGGATGAAGATGGTGTTTGGAGTGTCGTTAGTGGAACATTTTGTTCCTTGGATGTTGTTTTAACCAATGCTATTGGACAGCCTGTGCACAAGGATGTGAAGGTTCATACTCTTATGCTTTCTAAAAATTTCTGCATTTGTTTAGCTCAGGAAGTATTTCTGATAGCGCGTTATCGATTTGATGTTGCAGGTTGTGGCTTCTCTACTGTATGCTGATAGTGGGACGCATGTTGAGAAGAGGAGTGACTTTGAGGCATTCCTTTTAGTAAGCTATGAAGGCATTGAATTATCTGCTGAAGATAAACCGTGCAACTTATTGAACGGATGTGCTTCTTTCAAGTTCAAATTATCTCAGGTGGTGATTATAAATCTAGGCCATCGGAATGGGATTTCACATTCTTGTTAGAATTTTTTTGTCTATGCTAAAAGGCATTGAAGGATCCTTGTTTTCTTTTGTTTTGTAGCTTTCTTCCAAGAGTGATAAGAGGTTGTTCTGCATCAAATTCGAAATACCAGAAGTGAAGGCCAATTATCCTTTCCTCGAAACTGTCACCAACCAAATCCGTTGCATTTCGAGAAACCGTGATTCTGTTTCCTCTATGAAACGGATCAGATTAGGAGAAGAAAAGGTTTCTGAGAGTAAGGTGGATAATCCAATTTCTCTGAGTTACGTTTTGTTTTGCTTTGTATCCATATCCCACTTACTGTTATTCTGCATTGTTGTTGCTCTCGAGTTAGATTGTGAATGGAAATGGTACGAGTATGGAATGGAGGCCTCAGAACCACGAAGAAGATAACTCTTCAACTGATTCCGAAAACACTGAAATGAGAGACTCGACTGCTTTCAGGAGATATTCAATCCCAGACTGGATTATTTTCAAATACTGCCTTGGAAACTTAACAGAGAGAGCTCTTCTTCTGAAGGAAATCACAAACAATTCATCAGACGAAGAAGTCTCGGAATTTGCAGATCAAGTTTCTCTCTATTCCGGATGCTCCCACCACGGGTAAAGAAATCAAATTAAACTCACACCTGCCTCAAATAAAATAGAACACTAATCTTCCAAATTTTCCAGCTATCAAATCAAAATGGCAAGAAAACTGATAGCAGAAGGAACAAATGCGTGGAATCTGATCTCTCGGAACTATCGACATGTTCATTGGGACAATGTGGTAATTGAGATTGAAGAACATTTCATGAGAATAGCTAAATGCAGCAGTAGATCTCTCACTCACCAGGTCTTGTCTCTTTCTCTTCTCATATTGCTTGAACTTTCACCAAGATCAAAGTCTTGATCTTTTGTATTTGTGATTCTGACATGAAATTGTAATCAGGATTTTGACCTTCTAAGAAGGATATGTGGATGCTATGAATACATAACTCAAGAGAATTTTGAGACAATGTGGTGTTGGTTGTTCCCTGTTGCTTCGGCTGTATCAAGGGGGTTGATTAATGGAATGTGGCGCTCTGCTTCGCCTAAATGGATAGAAGGGTTTGTGACTAAAGAAGAGGCAGAACGTTCGCTTCAGAATCAAGTACCGGGCACTTTCATTCTCAGGTTCCCTACTTCAAGAAGCTGGCCACATCCTGACGCTGGTTCCGTGGTTGTGACTTATGTCGGCCATGATTTAGTTATTCATCATAGATTACTCACAATCAACCACATCTGCGAGTAAGTAAACCTCTTTATCTCCTTTTTTTTTCCCCTCAGTGTCTGTCTTGTGACAATTGTTTTTGTTTTTAGTTCTAGTGAAAGGTATACAGATGCAAAACAGTTGCAAGATATGCTTTTGGCGGAACCTGAGCTATCTCGGCTTGGAAGGTGAGTGAGGAAGTGAAAAAATTTAGTTTTTGTTGAAGCAAAGAGAGATCAAATTGAAGATCTTAAATTGCTTATTTTATTTATTTTGGTTTTTGTTGCATTTTTCAGGATTATAAGAGGCATCTGAATCTAATCAACAGACTCAACTCAACAAAGTAGAGAAGCATCGACTGTTATTGAGGTTTATTGTACAGATAGATTTGCTAAGTCTAAGTATTAACTGATACTAACTTTTGTAAAGCTCAGTGATTTAAATTAGGTGGAAAGGATTTTTATTGTAAGACTTAAGTATATTTGTTTATCTAAAATCAATTACCGACAAGAAAGAAAGGAGTTGCGATTTTTGCTTCTTCTGCTCAGTTTTTATATTTGTGTGGCCCATTTATGTTCCAACTACATATTTGCTTGGTCCCTAATCCCTTATTAGAGGTTAATTATGGTAATGTTTTTTTTACCAAGAAATAAATAAAATAATTATGGTAATGTTTTTCTTTCATATTTTTGTTTTGTTATGTACTAATTAAATTTAAAAGCTCTTAGAAAATTTATTCAACCATTTTTGTTAATCTTCTCATATATGATGACTTATTGTGATTGGTAATACATGGAATGAGAATAATATACAGAAATTGTAAATTAAGTCATAACAGTATTATTTTGATTCACAATGGAGTTGGAGAAATGAATTATCAATATAAAAAATCATGGTTTCACGTAATTTGATGATTTGTTTTTAAAATACTCCCTAGAGCCTAATTATTGTAGGTAAAAAACTTATTAGTATAAAATTTGTGAGATCTGGATTAATGATATTATAATTGTCTTGAAACCAGAAAAATGGATATTCTCTAATCTCAAAATATTTGATACGAGTTAGATGACGGACCAATCGGTAGGAAACACGTGGTGACATTTCAGCTTCTGATTACAACGATGGACTTTTTTTTCCCTCTCTCTCTAATTTGTATATTGAATTAAAAAAGAAAACGGACACACACACACACACACAAATCTGAAATCTCTCTCGTCCGCCAAAGGTCGAGTTTTGAGAGCGAGTTCTTACTTCTGATGTGGTTTTGTCTCGTCCACCCAAAGAAAATCAACACAAAAAAAAAAAGGGATCGATTCACAAACTTATAAATTTCTTGTCTTTTTTATTTTTTATTTTTCTGAAAATTTGCCATACACACACCCAATCTCTCTCTCGTCAGCCAAAAAGAAAAAAACTTAACATTGGACTCTCAGTTTCCGAAGATTCTTCTCTTTGGACTCTCAGTTTCTGAAACTTATTATTAGCCGTCTTTTTTTGGTTTGGGTTTGCCTAAAAGTTGTCGTCACTTGTGGATTTTGGTCTGAGAAATGATGATGTCATGTCGGAATATAGACTTGGGTACGAGTGTTCTTGATCATTCTTGTAGCTCTTCTTCAACAAGTCGTCGATTCTTGTTTGGCAATTCTTCGAAGACCGTTTGTATGATTGGTGGCAGAAGCTGTGTTGGAAATTTGGTATTTCTCCGGCGAGATTTGGCTACTTGCAGAGCTGTTCCGGCTAAATCCAAGGAGAATTCTCTGGTCAACGGTAACCAATTTTTCAGCAGAACTATCTGATTTTGGTTGTGTGATTGATTGAGATTCTTTGATTTTGAGGTTTGGTTGGTTAAGTAATTGAATCATGTTTGATTGGTCTTCACCTTTTTGGTGCATAGTTTTAGTCTTATAACAGTTCAGTTTTGAGCTCATGAGACAGAGAGTCTCATGAATTAAAGTTTCGAGCTTTTTGAATGTTTGCTATGGAAATAGAAATCTTTAGTTTTGGTTGAGGCAAAGAGTCTTATAAGCTGAGATAATTTATGAGAAGTCAAAAGCTTATACATTTAAGACTTTTCTTCAGGGTTTTGAATATTGATGATTGTGTAGGTATTGGTCAAGATCAAACAGTGATGCTCAATCTGAGGCAAGAGTCACGAAAGCCAATATCTTTGGAAACTCTGTTTGAGGTCGTAGCTGATGATTTGCAGAGGTTGAACGACAATCTTTTATCGGTTAGTACCTCGCCACCATTTCTTTTCTGGTCTCTTGATAGAGGGTTATGTTTCTTATGTAAATTCTCTTCTTTTATAGATTGTTGGTGCAGAAAATCCGGTTTTGATATCTGCTGCTGAGCAAATCTTCAGCGCTGGTGGCAAGAGGATGAGACCGGGTTTGGTATTCCTTGTATCACGAGCCACTGCGGAATTAGCAGGCTTAAAGTAATCTATATATAACTGTCATTACATCTTTGACCGCGAAACTGCTCATAATCTTTAGAAATAAAAATGATGGTTTATAGCTGATCTTGGTGCAGGGAACTTACAGTAGAACATCGGCGTTTAGGTGAGATCATTGAGATGATTCACACCGCAAGTTTGATACACGATGATGTGTTAGACGAAAGTGATATGCGAAGAGGTAAGACAAAAGTTCCATTCTTTTGATCGGAGTATGCATTTTCTCTGCAAAGTGTTTAAGCTTTCTCTCTGTGTTTGTTAGGAAGGGAAACGGTTCACGAGCTATTCGGAACAAGAGTAGCTGTATTAGCTGGGGATTTCATGTTTGCTCAAGCATCATGGTACTTAGCAAATCTCGAAAACCTTGAAGTCATTAAGCTCATAAGTCAGGTAATATTCCTTTCTGAGATTAGATGAAGCTACTCAATACAAAGAACATTTGGTCTGAATCTTGATTTATCTTTTTGCAGGTGATCAAAGATTTTGCAAGCGGTGAGATAAAGCAAGCATCGAGTTTATTCGATTGTGATGTCAAGCTTGATGACTACATGCTAAAGAGTTACTACAAGACAGCTTCATTAGTAGCTGCAAGCACCAAAGGAGCAGCAATTTTCAGTAAAGTCGAAAGCAAGGTCGCAGAGCAAATGTATCAGTTCGGGAAGAATCTCGGTTTATCTTTTCAAGTAGTTGATGACATTCTGGACTTCACTCAGTCCACAGAGCAGTTAGGTAAGCCTGCAGCTAATGACCTAGCCAAAGGTAACATAACGGCGCCAGTGATCTTCGCGCTAGAGAATGAGCCAAGGCTAAGAGAGATCATTGAGTCTGAGTTTTGTGAGCCTGGATCGCTTGAAGAAGCGATTGAAATAGTTAGAAATCGCGGTGGGATCAAGAAAGCTCAAGAATTAGCAAAGGAGAAAGCTGAACTTGCGTTAAAGAATTTGAATTGTCTTCCTAGGAGTGGTTTCAGATCGGCTCTTGAGGATATGGTAATGTTTAATCTTGAAAGGATTGATTAGTTTCAAAGGGTATTTGGCAGAGGAAACTGTAACAACACTCTTTACTTGTTCAAAACTTCAAACACAGATTTTTTTTTTTACTGTATGTCATAATGGAGTAATAAACAAAAATTCATGCTTATTATTGCAAAATAAAAGTAACTCAATTTTTTAGATACTTGTGAATGGTACTAGACCCAAATATAAATTGATCTGTGTTAAAATTCTATACATCTTGGTATTGAAAAGTGAAAACAACAAATTTCACATAAACAGTAAAAAAATTAAATCGAAGTTTTGTAAATGGTCATATTGATTTATTTATTTTTGGGACAAAAAATGGTAATATTTATAAGCTTGCTATTTAGTTGGATTTAAGTTTGGTTTTGATTGAGATTCTTTAACTAACTCAAAATGAAACATAAAATTTTCTGGAACCGAATAAATTAATAAATTTGTGGTTTCAATTCGAGAATGTTTGTCTGGACCGAATTACCTAAACAAAACAAACAAATTAGAAATATAAATGCAAAAACAGCTGATCTTGATGCGTCTCTTCAACCATCTGTTCTTTTCTATCTTCTTTGATTCTTTTTTTGTTATAATTATTGTTTATCTTCTTTGATTCATTGCCTCATGTATTAGACTAAATTAGTAAATGAGCTAAAAGCATGTTTTCTTAATCATTTTGTCGAGATTCAACATATATAAGATTACTATTTCACGTGGCATTTTCTTTTAACATGGCACAAGATTTTTTTGTAGTGAAGTTGAAATTAGGCAAACAAATAAGAAAAGCCTCTCTTATGTGTGTGATGACTAAAGTGGAATTAAAATATACAAATGAAACTCATTATGTTAAACACATAAACTAAATCAGGTGGTGGTGAAAAATATGCTATGAAAATAAAAAAATCTTATGAAATTTCTAGATTTTAATTTGTTTCATATATACAAAAACACCCAAATAAGATTTCTTGACCGGATTCAAACTGCATTTACCACTACACACCTTCAAGGTTCTGTTTTGTTGATGAACAAAAAAAAAGGAAGCACCTTTACATTTTTTTCCTCATTCTTCTACCTCCTACAGTTTTCGGATGATCAAATGAGCTCCATGTTGTGGAAATGTAGTTGCAGCTGGGAAAGGAGCATGAGTATACGATGGAGAGAGTTCAACACTGAACCTTTGAAGTACCATTGCCAAGAAGAGTTTAGCTTGCAACATCGAAAAGTTCTGACCGATACAAGTCCGAGGGCCCGAGCTAAATGGCAAGAAGGAGAGTCTTCCTTTGGTTGCACCCGCCACGCCATTGGCGAATCTCTCGGGCTTAAACTCTTTCACATCGTCTCCCCAAAGATCAGAATCATGGTGCACCAAGAGCATTGGTATTGTTACTACAACTCCTTCAGGTAAAGAGAATCTCTCTAGCTTCACTTCTTGTTTAGTTATCCGACATGTGAAGTAAGCTGGTGAATAGAGTCGTAGAACTTCATGGAGGATCATTGTTACCTAATGATAATAACCAAAGAAGTTGTTAAAAAAAACAACCCTTTTTTTAGTTATAATGTGGTTTAGTCACTTTTGAAAATGTATACTTACGACTTTCAGGTGGCTTAGCCCTTCGAAATCGGGTTCGTTGTTACCGAAGGCCTGAGAAATCTCGTCTCTTGCTTTGTTTTGCCAATCTTGATGTTGGCTTAGAGCAACAAGTGTCCAAACAAACAATGAAGAAGTCACATTTTGACCAGCTAGATAGAAAGCCTTGCAGTCATCTATCAGATCATCAAGACTCAGCCCTGAATCTGGTCCTTGTTCTTTGATGGTTTTTGTATTCGAAGCCAACATCGAGAACAACAAGTCGCTGTTTTTGTCGGTACCTCTTCCTCTTTTTATCTCCTCCTCTTTTGTCTCAATCATCGCTTTAAACATAGCCCTCATGTCCCTTTCGGTTTCTCTCAACCTCCTGTTGAACTTTGTTGGCAAAAACCTGCACATAGAAAAACTGAATCAGCAAAACTAGCTTCCGACTTTTTTAATTAAACGCAGTTGATTTTAGACAATTTCTTTACTTTGAGCCAGGAATGTAGACGGCTCGAATAGCAAGGAGACCAAGATCAATCTGTTCTTGTTGGATTTCGAAGATCTTGATACCATCTTTGTAGGAATCACCAAAAGAAGCACGAGCAAGCATGTTTCTGGTTAAGTCATGACAGTGAGTCCATGAATCAAGTTCCATTGTTCCTTTTGCTGAGGCTAATCTCTCCCATTCTTCTAACATTTCTTTGCAACTCGAGTTAAATGCTGGTAGTATGCTCTGTTCATTTATACCATTTCAAAATCACTACCAAATTTCACACCAAAAAAAATCACAGAAATGGGTCTTTAAAGAAGCTTACATTTTGTATATTATTTATTGCTACTTATTTGCTCATAATGTTTTTGTTAAAGATGATGAGTGCTCTGCATATGTGAGGTTTCTACACTGATAATGAAATGATAAATTCTTTTTGTCGAAATAAATTTGGTATTTTAGAAATTCTTGAGTTGAAATATGATGATTTCATTTTCACCTTCTTGTAATGTGCCTTTTTGGCTTTTTCTGTTTTTTTTGCTTTTAGACTTTTAAGTTGGGTGACTTGGTGGCGTGGCGTGGATTCTTTAGTTCTTTGCTGACTTTTTTTTTTCTCCGTTTCTTCTTTTTCTATAAATACCTTTTTTAGGTATTTCTTTATGTTCTTTCCGGGATATTTAATATTTTTTTGTTTAAGAGATTTTTTTTTTCTTTTCTGTTATATCTTGATTTTTTTATTTTTTTTAAATAGTTAATACATGATTTTTTTTTTAATATAATTATTGTTTAAATCTCTGAGCTAAGAAACAAGAGGAAAGACGTTACTTTATCTGACTTTTTTCGAAAAAAAGTAAAGAGAGAATGAAACTGACCAAAATCTAAAGAATGAGACGAAAATGACGTCCACAAAGTTCACATTATGTCAGAGTTAAAAATCAATTATAAAAAAAACAAAATATAATTATTAGAGTCAAAATGAGCATTCTATATATTCTCTTCTTCTTTTTTGGTAAAAGAAAAACATACCTTCAAATTATCAATACGAAAAGCAGGATTAAGAATGCTTCGATGCTTGGACCATTTAGGACCTTCGTGATTGAGAAGACCACTTAGGAAAACATGATTATGTGACCCGATCTTTGGTTTTGGAAAGAGTTCGTGTTTTGACATAATCTCTCGGAGTGTCTCTGGATCCATTACTATCACGTTCGGGTACGGTCCGTACCATGTGAAACACTTCTTCCCTATTCAAACATATATTCATTAATTATTACCATTTGTTACTTTTAAATTACCAAATTCACAAATGAAACAAAACAAAGCACATACAACAATCATATGTATATTGAACTAGATTTAGACAAAACCAGGGAAACAAAGGGTATCAGATTTAGATCTTAATTATGAAAATGTGTATCATTCTATAATCTGTATACACATTAAACTCCTTTTATTTCTTAACTCTGAATTTCTCTGTTCATATATTATACTTTTTGAAAATGATAAAAAAAAAAAAA